>OBEQ011084936.1_pt1 | contig 50396 bp, 48 predicted proteins | sample 1670901 | NCBI WGS metagenome assembly OBEQ01 (sample SAMEA104232315, study PRJEB22302) | groundwater metagenome | biome: forest; feature: aquifer; material: groundwater | place: USA | collected 2011-08-07 | depth 5.4 m
AAGGTGGCCTGTTAAGTCAGGCAACGAGCGAGACCTACGTCGACAATTGCTCACGGGGCTTTTCAGCCGACTGAGCACATTGTAGAGACTGCCCGGGAAACCGGGAGGAAGGTGCAGGCTACGGTAGGTCTGTATGCTCCGAATACTCTGGGCTACACGCGCGCAACAATGGTAGGGACAATTGGATGCAACTCCGACAGGAGAAGCTAAGCCTCAAAACCCTATCCTAGTCCAGATCGTGGGTTGTAATTCACCCACGTGACGTCGGAATCCCTAGTAATGGGGTGTCATCAGCGCCCCGTGAATATGTCCCTGCTCCTTGCACACACCGCCCGTCAAACCACTCGAGTTGGGCTTATGTGAGGCTCGGTCGATAAGATCGTTCCGAACATAAGTTTAGCAAGATGGGTTAAGTCGTCACAAGGTCACCGTAGGGGAACCTGCGGTGGGATCACCTCCTTTTTACTTTATTTTTGTTGTGCAGCGGGTTTCAGCGGCCAAGGCTGTTTCGTGCATTTCATAATCAGCATCCATCCTGTCCATGAACCGGGTTCATGGACGAGTACACATTCAATTGGGCCTGTAGCTCAGCCTGGTAGAGCACTACCCTTGCACGAGGCAAGGTTTTCGCCTTCAAGACAGGTAGGGGCCGCGGGTTCGAAAACGCTCATCGGAAGATGAGGCTCGAAATTCCCGCCGGGTCCATTTTTTGTGAAGCGTCAGCATATCCATCAGTTCACGCTTATCTATTTGATGCAATTCGCGATGTGACCATCGCGGATGAAGGGTAAGGTATGAGAAGAGGGATTTCCCTCGGCATTTGACACACTCATATTGATGATACCATGCATAGGAAGAGTGTCTAATTACGCTGCTAGGTGGATGACTCGGTTCTCATGCCGAAGACGGGTGTGACAAGCTGCAGAAAGCCATGGCGAGGCGCATGTAGCCATCGAACCATGGATCCCTTAATGGGACTACCCAACAGATCCGTGAGGATAGGGAACGCAGGGAATTGAAACGTCTGAGTACCTGCAGGAAAAGAGACCAATCGGTATGCGGTTAGTAACAGCGAGTGAAAACCGTACAGGGCAAACTGAATCCTGCGCAGAAATGTGAAGGAGATGTGGTGTTGTAGACTGCCTTTTAGACCTGAACCTTTCGATTCGAAGTTCGCTGGAACGCGGCACGAAACAGGGTGATAGTCCCGTAGAAGAAGAGAGGAAGGCGTGGCAGTATCTCGAGTACTGCTTATCGGATATTAAGCAGGAAGACGGGGGGCATCAACCCCCAACCCTAAACACTATGAGAGTCCGATAGCGTACGAGTACCGCGAGGGAAAGTTGAAAAGAACCCCTAACTGGGAGTTCAAAGAACCTGAAACCTAGCAGCTTTCGTAGGGTAGGGCTCTTCGGAGTTCTGCCGTGCGTTTAGAAAAACGTGCCAGGGAGTTTGCCTTAGTGGCGAGGGTAATCCTAAAAAGGAGCACCCATAGGGAAACCGATATTCCGCAAGCAATGAGGGATATGGTATGAAAGTGCCAGGAGTCACTAGGGCAAGACCCGAAGCCGAACGATCTAACCCTGAGTAAGGTGAAGTGCGGGTAAAACCGTGCGGAGGCCTGTAGAGAACTTACGTGCAAGTAGTCTTCTAACTTGGGGCTAGGGGTGAAAAGCCAATCGAGTTCGGCGATAGCTGGTTCCCACCAAAGTTGGCCGCAGTCAAGCCTCGGAGGAGATGGCGACGGTGGTAGAGAGACGGATTAGGGAAATAGGCCGGGAAACTGGTCAGTCCCTTGTCCAACTCCTAATGTCGTCGCATCGAAGAGTCCGGGAGACGGGGCACTGGGGTAAACCCGGTGTCCGAGAGGGGAACAACCCAGACCATGGTTAAGGTCCCTAAATGCTGGCTCAGTGCGATCGGGTGAAAGGTGTCCATAGCCAAAGACAGCGAGGAGGTTGGCTTAGAAGCAGCCACCCTTCAAAAAGTGCGTAACAGCTTACTCGTCAAGGTTATGGGCCCTGAAAATGGACGGGGCTAAGTCAGTTACCGATACCATGGGCCATTCGAAAGATGTGCGATAGGTGGGTGTCCTGCCAGGACAGAAGCGTCTCCACAAGGAGGCGTGGACCTGGTAGGAATAAAAATCCTGGCGGTAGTAGGATCATAGCGGTGTGAGAATCACCGCCGCCGAAAGGGCAAGGGTTTCTTGACAATGCAGTTCAGTCAAGAGGTAGTTGGGCCTAACTGTCCTCCTAACTGGATGGACGGGAAAGGGAGACCGGTCAATATTCCGGTACTACCGGTGTATGCGTGGCAACACAAGTCCTGTTTCTGACATTTCGGGGTAAGCTGACACAGCATGTCTGCTGTGCTAACCAAGATACATCGAGGGAGTATCGTCACGATGAGAACTCGATGAAACTTGGGAATGGTGCTCCTCTGGAGCATTCAGCCCATCCCTGGAATCCGTGAAAAAGGAACAGGAAAAGATCATCGGTATCCATACCCAGAACCAGCACAGGTGCCCCTAGGTGAGAAGCCTAAGGTGTGAGGGTTAAATCCGTTTGAGGGAACTCGGCAAACCAGTCCCGTGCCTTCGGTAGAAGGGATCCCTGCTCTTGTGGGTGTATGCCTGCGAGAGCAGGGCGCAGTGACTAGGATGGTCCGACTGTTTAACAAAAACATAACTATCTGCTAGCCCGTAAGGGTGTGTACAGATGGTGACGTCTGCCCAGTGCCAGTACTTCAAACTCTGTTCCAACGGAGCTAAGAGCTGGTAAACGGCGGGAGTAACTATAACTCTCTTAAGGTAGCGAAATGCCTTGTCGTTTGAATGACGACCCGCATGAATGACGTAACGAGATCGTCGCTGTCCCCAGACGGAGTCCCCTGAACACTCTTCCTGGTGCAAAGGCCAGGGTTTTCCAGTGGGAAGTGAAGACCCCGTGAAACTTTACTGTAGTCTGTAGTTGTGATGCACGTTTGGATATGTAGCGTAGGTGGTAGCCGCTCGAAGTCGCGATCGTCAGGTCGCGTCTAGGCAACAATGAAACACCACTTTTCTGGATTTGCATTGCTTACTCCCGAAAGGGCGGACAGCTATTGATGGACAGTTTGGCTGGGGTGGCACACCGATGAAACAATATCATCGGTGACCAATGGTTGGCTCAGCCGGGTCAGAAATCCGGCGTAGAGTTCAAGAGCAAAAGCCAGCCTGATTGGATTCTCAACAGCACAGGATCCAAACGCGAAAGCGTGGTCTAGCGAACCAGAATACCTCCTTGATGGGGGTTTCTGATGACCGAAAAGTTACTCCGGGGATAACAGAGTTGTCGCGCCCGAGAGCTCCTATCGACGGCGCGGCTTGCTACATCGATGTCGGCTCTTCCTATCCTGGGCGTGCAGAAGCGTCCAAGGGTGAGGGTGTTCACCTATTAAAAGGGATCGTGAGCTGGGTTCAGAACGCTGTGAGGCAGTTTGTTTAATATCTACTGGAAATGCTTGATGTCTGAGAGGAAGGACCTTTTAGTACGAGAGGAACGGAGGTTCGTCGCCACTGGTCTACCGGTTATCCGACAGGGTACGCCGGGCAGCTACGCGATAGGGGATAAACGCTGAAAGCATCTAAGCGTGAAGTCCTCCTCGAAAAGAGACATCACGGACGCGAGCAGAAGACTCGGTCGATAGAGCAGGGGTGTACGCGCAAAGGCAACGATGCGCTCAGCCTGCTGCTACTAAGAGTCCGGACTTAGCACTATTCCTATGCATGGTATCATATTTTTTTCTTTTTTTTGTTTTTTGGTGGTAGCGGGAGCTATAAACGAAAATTCTCCCCAAGATTTATAAAGATTTAACTCATCTTTTCGTTTATGCCCCTCCCCGCCAGCTATAAATTCTCCCCCTCCTCGCTCAGTCTCCTCAAAGACTGCCCCCGTTGCTTCTGGCTGCAGTTCAATAAGGGCATAAAGCACCCAGACACGATATTCCCTTCCTTGCCGTCCGGCATGGATCGCATCCTCAAGGCCCATTTCGACGCCTTTCGGGACAGGGGCGAGCTGCCGCCTGAATTGCAGGCCTTGAATGGCGAAGTCAAGCTCTTCGATGACGCCGCCCTCCTCGAGATCTGGCGCAACAATTTCAAAGGTATCCAGTGGAAAGACGCCAAAGGCAATCTCTTCCGTGGCGCGGTAGATAACCTTCTCAAGAAAGGCAACAAGCTCATCGTGCTGGATTACAAGACCCGCGGCTTCCCCTTGAAAGAGGATACGCACAAGCATTATCAGGACCAGATGGACATCTACAACCTCCTCCTGCGCAAGAACGGCTACGCGACTGAGGATTACGCCTATCTGCTCTTCTACCATCCTACTGGTGTCCACGCTGATGGCCGAGTGGATTTCAAGGCGGATATCGTCAAGCTGGATATCTCTGTCAGGAACGCGGAGGAGATATTCAGCAGGGCGCTTGAGATCTTGGGGAAAGACATGCCTGATCCATCAGATGCGTGCGGGTTCTGCGGCTGGGCGATAGAATGGAATGCTAATAAATAGGCCGATCCATCATCCGTGTCTCAATCGTTTCCTCTTCTGCGCTTCTGGCTCTTTCAGATAATTCTCCGAGGCGGTCACTTTCTCTCCTGATTCAAGCTCAAGGTTCGCTTTCGCGTCTCCGGCGATCTTTCCGCCACGCCGTGCAGCATCCTTATTCTCCGGAAAACCTTGCGCGTCCTTGCCTCTCGCTATCTTTGTCGTGGATGCCTCTCCGAGCATGGCGAAAATGAGCTCCAGATCGTCCATGTGATCCCGGAGATTCTCTCGTCTCAGTCCCTTGAACTCTTTGTATTCATCGATGGTCTTACCGAAGGCGGCTTTGCTTATCTCATTGGTCAGGATCGCATATTCCCTGCCTTCCCTCACCCCTCGTTTTTTCCATTCGTCGGTAAGCTCTTGCCGTACAGCGATCCCCCGCACTCTTTTTTCAATCCAGTCGTCAGAGTAGCCTTTCGCTTTGTAAAGATCCTTCATGCGCGCTTGGGCGAGTTCAGGATTTTCTATCTCCTCCACTCGTTCATACCCGACCTTAGCGAGCCAAAGCTTGAATGGTTCTGCATTCTTTGAGGGGATGGATTGGACAATCCTAAACAAGGTTTCAGTATTGGCGCAGTCTGTTTCGTAGTATTTACCGTCCGAAGAGGGTAATCTCAGTTGGTTACATCTTGTAACCACCTCACTGCTTTCCTCCTTTAAACGGTGTTTAAGCACTTTCCAGTAATTTCTCGCATCCGCACTCTCGGAGAGGACTCCCACTATGTCCACTACAGAAAACCACCATCCATTATCATGCCAAACCCGTCGTATCTTCTTATCCTGAAAGACGACCAGGGCAGTGTGTTCATCCATCTGAATCACTCATCTCTTGTTTATTGATCATCAATCTCTTTAGTCCAGCTCTTCTTATGCCTTTCGGTTTTTATCCGGAAATGTTGCGATTACGATAGAAACTTTCCGGATGCACGTGAAGAGTATTTCTTCTCCTAAAAAGTATGGAGAGAAGAAAACCGCTTCTCAAGCCCACAGCTTTATATACTGTGGATGGAATAGAGACTGATGAACCGCCCGAAGTTCAAGAAACGATGCGCGAAGTGCCACAAATATACGTTCACGAAGCATTCATGGAACTATTGCCTGGCCTGCAACGAGAAGACATTTGGCAGGTACACAGGAGAAGATAGGCAGTTGTATGTATAAGTTAGTTCTTCTTCGCTTCCTGAATAAATCGTTTCCACTCCTCATAATGCCTTATCAGCTCCCGCTTACATTCGTCCATCGATAGCACGCCTCGTTTCTCCTCAATCTTCTCTTCCGCCTGCAGGAGGCATTCGTCGATGTCCAGCCCTCGTTTCATCAGGATGGATAAGTAGATGAAGAACCCTCTCGGCGTCAAGATGCGATAGCAATCCGCGTTCGCGCAGATCTCCGCTTCCTTGCAAGTGAATGGAATAGTGCCATGGTGCGCCTCGATGCAGTTGATGATCTTCTCCTGCGCAACCTTGTCCAACTTGTATTTTTTCAAGAACTCCTTCGCCGCCGTAACGCCCATCTCGATGTGCTTATCGACCTTCTTTTCCGCAAATGCCTGGCCGAGCTTGAGATCCATGAAACACACGCCAATATGCACGATTGTCGTGTCGGCTTTCAGCTTCTCCGCCAGCTCGAGCGCTTTCTTCTCCGAAATCTCGAAATGCAGCGCATTGGGCAGGCCGTATTTAGAGATCTCGCTGAGCGCGTATGCTCGAGCATCTTGGACGGCATCCATCACTATGCAAGGCTATAAGCTATTTATATATTTTATGAGGAAATCCCATTATTCCACTCCATACATCGCTTCCTGAACACGAGCAATCCAGCGAAGATGATGAATCCTATCAAGAATACGTATCGCAATCCAAACGTGTCGGCGATGATGCCCGCCATCAATGGGCTGATGCCCGCGGCGAGGCCTTTCGTGGCGTACAGCACGGCGGAATACTCGCCGATGCTGCGCTTCGGCATGAGCGGCGTGAACCTGCCCGCCAGGATGGGATGCACCGCCGCGATCGCGATGCCGAGGAGTATCGTGAGGAAAAGCACAGTCGTCGGATCCTCCACCGTGTAGAGCGCGAGGAAGAGCACGGCGCCGAACACGAGACCGAGCATGACCGTCTGGCCATGGTCCTGCCGCATGGAAAAATACGATTCGAACAGGATTGGGGCGTTGAACAATGCCGTGGCCAAGCCGACCATAGGCAGGGAGGCGCCGATGCTGGCGAGGAACAACGGCACGACCATGCCAAGGAAAGCGACCGTGAACGTGAATGGGAAGGCATAGATAGTGAGGTTGCGTAGCCGCCTGTTTCGCATATACTCGCCGATCTCTTCAGTGATATTGCTCAGCCTCCAGGATTGCAGGCTCGTCACGATGTGGCTCTTCGTGTGGTCAGGCAGGCGGAGGGAGACGAGCAGGGCGAGAAGTGCGAAGAAGGAGGTGGCGTAGAGGATATCGAATCCGATCCGCGTGATCAGCACAGCGCCGAGCAGGCCGCCGACCACCAATGCCAGACCCTGGCAAAAGTCGAACAGGCCGATGGTCTGCGCCGCCTTGCCTTGCGGCGTGTGGCCGCGTAAATACGCCTCGCTCGACAGCCATAGCGAGGTGGCGATGAAAGAATGGTACATGCGGAACCAGATGAACTGGGTGAGCGTCTTCAAGGAAAGGAGGATAAAACTGAGCGGGAGATAACCGACAAGCACAGAAGAGATGAGCGTCTTCTTGTTGATGCGGTCCAGCATCGGCCCGATCAACAAGGCCCAGACGAGGTTGAACAGCTCGACCACGCTCAACACGAGGCCGACACGGGTATAATCGCCCAATAGCTGACGCAGATAGAGCGGGAGGTAAGGGTTGACGACGCCCCAACCGATGACATAGACAAGGAAGAGGACGCTGATCCCGCGCACATGCTTGTTCAGCCCATTCCAGACAGGCCTCGTCGCCTGATGGGATTGCCGGAAGCGCATGAGAATAAAAAAATAAAAAAATTGATGGCTTACTTCTCGAAGAACCAGGTCACGACCTTCTCCCAGAGGCCGACTGGCTTCTCGAGGATGGTCGAAGACTGGTCCGCCTGCGTGGTCTCGAAGGCGCCGCCCTTGCAGCTTTCAAGGCAGTCCTGCTTGACAATCCTGCACGACTCCTTTGTATTGCCATTCTGTAAGCAATCAGAGTCATAGGTCGTGCAGCTTGCCTCACAGTCAATCGGCTGAGCTGATACGGCAGGCATGGCGACAGGCATAGTCGTCTTGACCATCTCTGGCTTCGGCATCGACAGCGCGCAGCGGTCAAGGCAGATACCTACCTCGTCACGGCATTCGCCGACGGCACGTTTCAGGTTCGAGCTATCGAAGCCTTTCGCCTTTCCGCCGCATTCGTAATACATCTTGGCACAGCCCATCGGACAGCTGGCTTCAGGCATCATGGTCGCCGGAGTCGGACATTGGGGCATAGGCGTCTCTGGCTTCTTCTCGCACGAGTTGACGCACATCGCGATCTTCTGCTTGCAGATGTCCATTCCGACGCCCGCCTGCGCGCAGGTCTTCTCGTCATAGCTCATGGCGCACTGCTCGACACAGGATGCTGCTGGAGGGACCTTTTCTGGCGATGGCGCTATATACTGCTTTTCCGGGAAGGCCGGTTTCTCTGGTTGCCCGACCGGCTTCGCTGGACCACCACACTTCATGGCGCACTCATTGAACATGGAGACGCAATCCGGCGCTCCGGGAGGCGCTCCTCCTGCCTTACATTGGCCATATTCCTGAGAGCATCCGTTCTGGCACGCCTGGACCTGTTCTGGCGATACTTTTGCCGGCTCTGCGGAAGGATAATACTCCTTCTTCTCTGCCGGTTGTGCCGATGCTGGCATCATGACCTGCTCCGGACATTGCGCCGCGCACAGCTGCGTCTTCTTGGCGCACTCCTCTTGGGAGACGCCCTGCGCCAGGCAGGGCTTGTAGATATTTACGCTGCATTGCTGGTAACACTCGTCGGACGAGCCTTTGTACGGCTGGGCCGTCGGTTGGTCACCTTGCGCGACCGCCATCATGGCGAGCACGACGACCAAGAACATGCTGATGATCATCAGTTTCTTCATTCTGGACACCTCTGGCTTCGGAAAGCCTATATTCTTCTGGAGCGTCGCTCATTTATAAATATTGCTGTGCGGCATGGTGAAACGGGACAAAGTTTAAATTCTACGGCTGCCACTTCCCTCTTATGAACGTGCTCTTCATCTGCAACCAGAACAAGAACCGCAGCAGGACTGCGGAAGAGCTTTTCAGCGACAGGTTCGAGACTAAATCTGCAGGATTGTACAATACCAGACCTGTCACAAAGAGGCAGCTCGCTTGGGCAGATGTCATCGTCGTCATGGAAGACACGCAACGACAGGAGATAGCAAGACGCTTTCCAGCGCTAGGCTTGGCCAAGCGCATCCTCTCCATTGGTGTTTCAGACAGCTATTATCATGGCCAGCCGGAACTCATCCGGCTCTTAAGGTCAAGGATGGATAGTCTGCTCTAGCGCAGCTTAGCGTAACCATTCTTCGAGCTGTTCCAGCGCCTTTCTTTTGGAATTGAAGAATCGCGTCTCCGCCACAGAGATATCGGGCAATCTCCGAGTGACCTTGAACCGTTTTCCCCGATCACCCGTGAGCTCTATGATACTCGCTTCCCATCGGCCTGCCCTATCACTTTCTGCCCGAGCCGTCTTTCCTTTCCCGGATCGCCTCATTCGTACCACACCCTGTTACTCAGGTAGAGCTTCCGCCGCCGTGGATGGCGGGATGGTGGACAGCGAGAGAGTGTCATCAGTGGATGTCATCGTCCATCGCCCTTCATATGCGCTGCGGAAGAAAGACTGGAGCATTTCCGCCACAGACGGAAAAGGTTCAGCGCAGAAGGAAGATTTCCGTGGTTTCAAGGAGAATCCGAAGCTATTTCGACTTTACTGAAAACTTTACTGAAGAATACACACACGTTGCACGCATTTTCGGCTCATCGCTCCTCAATGGTAAGGAGCGATGAGCCGAAAACGCCTGGCATCAGGAACGCAAGGGGATGGTGATGGCACTACCTGTAAGAGAGGTGGAATGAGCGAGACCAGACCATCATGTCATCCGACTATCATCCGACCTCGCCTACAACGCCACCAATGCCGCCACGATCAGGCCGCCGATGAAGCCGATGACCATGCCGATGGCGAAGTCCACCGCGCCCATGCTCATGAGCTCCTTGGTGGTCACATGGCTCTCTGCCATCTTCTGCACAAGCTCCTCGATGCGGTCGTCCACCTTCTTCAGGATAGCCTCCCGGTTCTGGAGCTTCGCCACCGATCGCGCGAGCTCATCATCGCCGATGACGTCCTTTATCCAGATGCCGAAGTCATTCCTCGCTCCGGTCACATGGTGCGCGAATGACCTGTCCGCCATGAGATCCAAGGCCTCCGCCAGCTCTTTCAGGCTGCGGATGCTCGTCCCCATGTGCAGGCGGAAGGCTCGATCGTCCTTCACCTGGCGCAAGATATGTTCTGCCTCTTTCGCTGATGTCATCATTCCACCTCTTTTTGTCATATTGTCTATCGAGTATGTCCATCGATTATCCGACGTATCGATTATCCATCAACAGAAATGCCTCGGATTCGCCTACCCACCCACAGCTTGCTGTGGGGTATGCGGCGAATCCGTCACTTCGTGACCGGCATTTCTGAGATTACAAATTGGGTCCTTATATCGCAGCAAGCTGCGTGGTATGTACCCAATTTGTAATCAATCATCCCATCCGCTTCAGCAGGTGCTTGAGCACCTGGATCTGGATGTCCTTCCTGTCCTTGCCGCGGAGGGTATCCGCGAGCTCCGAAAGGCCCATCACATCCCGGATCCAGTTGCTGAAATCGTTCTTTTCCACGTTCGCGTGGTACTGGAAGGCGTGGTCATCCATCTGCTCGAGGACAGACGCCAACTCTGCCAGATCATGGATATGCCTGCCGTCGATGGTATGGAATTCCTTGCCGCTCGGCACATCGGTATGCGTGGACGGCACCATCTGTTTGCGCGGGTGCATCTCGCGCCATCCGCGTTTCCGCTCCCGCTTCACCGGGATATGGATCTCCAGTCGCTCCTCTTTTTTTTCTTTCGCCATGATCGGCACCTCCTACTGGCCTGTCATCAATATGTTTATGCCATTATATCTCTGTCGGGGAGATAAGGTTTCCCGTGCCTGATGGCTTCTCTCCCTGCTTCTCCTTGACCCGCAGGATGAGGTCATTCAGCACATTCATGAATGTGATGAACCCATCATACGGATTGTCGTACGGGTTGAAGTACTTGTGGACGTCACCGTCGGCGAACCACTTCGTGCACATGTAATAGAAGTGGTCCGATGTGGTGAGCTTCCGCCAGAGCTCGAGGAGCTGCGGATCTTTCGTCTTCTTCACCTCAGGCTCGAGAGCGTACAGCTGCCGGATGGCCGCCTGCTGGATCTTATTGCCGGTCCACGCGCTCAGGTCGCGCTCGAGATCCGCCCACGAGACAGGGTGCGGGATGTCGAGCTCCGCCACCGGCTCATAGGCGGCAGCGACTTCGCTCACGGTCTTGAAATCATTGTCCTTATGTTTGAGCAGTTCCTTGGGCAAGTCCTGCATGAAACGGAAGATGCCGGTGTCCGCCCACTGGTGCTCGCCGAAGGTCTCGTAGTCCATGAACAGGTCCATCACCTGACCATTGCCGTTCACCGCATTGATCCATGAGGCGTACTTCGGCACGGTCAAGGGCCACTCACCCCATCCCTTGTTCGAGAAGCGGAAGGCGATGTCATCGCTGAGGCGGTAATTCTTCAGCAGGAGCTTGATGCGCGAGCAGCCCTTCGGCCGGTAGAGGAAGTTCGGGCTGCGCCAGCCGAGCACATGGTCCGCGCCTTCGGCGAGGATGGCGTCGTAGCCCATGTCCTCCGCGAGCCTGCCCAGCTCGTTGTTGTAGACGAGCTCGGTGTTGCGGAATACGCGCGGCGTCTGGTGGAAAAGGGCCTTGATGCGCCTGCGATGCAAGGCGACCTGCTCCTTGAACTCTTCTGGAGAGTACAGGAAGGAGAGCGAATGGTGATAGGTCTCGTTGAGGAACTCCACACAGCCGGTGTCGGCAAGCGCCTGGAAACTCTCGAGCACTTTTGGAGAAAACTGCTCGAACTGCTCGAGCGCCGTGCCGGTGATGCTGAAAGACACCTTGAACCTGCCTTTCTGCTTGTGGATGAGGTCAAGCAGGAGCTGGTTCATAGGCAGGTAGCATTTCTTCGTGATCTTGTCCATGACCTCGATGTTCTTCGTCATGTCGAAATACTGCTGATCATTGCCGATATCGAATAGAGAGTACTTCCGCAGCCGGAACGGCTGGTGTACCTGGAAATAGAAGCAGACGCTGACCATTCACCGCACCCCCTTGCCGTACTGCTGCATCGCTTCCTTGTAGATATCCATCGTCTGTCTCGCCGGACCGTCGAGGGTGAAACGCTCTATCTCCTCGCTTCCGCGGTCCTTCAGCTCCTCGAACAGCTCCTGATAGTTCAGCACGCTCACGATCTTGTTGGTCATCTCGTCGATATCCCAGAAGTCCACTTTCAGCGCGTGGTGGAGGACCTCAGACACGCCAGACTGCTTCGAGATGATGATCGGCGTCTTGTTCTTCATGGCCTCAAGGGCGACGAGGCCGTACGGCTCCGAGACAGACGGCATGACATAGACATCCGCCATCTGGAAGGCCTTGTGCACCTCCTCTCCTTCAAGGAAGCCGGTGAACGTGACCCTGTCCGCGATGCCCAGCTCCGCGGCGCGGTTGATGACACGCGGCAGCATGTCGCCGGAGCCCGCCACGATGAAGCGGACATTCTTCTTGTGCTTGTGGACCTTGGCCGCGGCCTCGACAAAGTAGTCAGGCCCTTTCTGCAGCGTGACCCTGCCGAGGAAGAGCACGATCTTGTCCTGCTTGCTGAGCGGCGAGCGGTAGCTCATGCTATACTGCGGCACGTCCGGATCGATGCCGAAATACACCACCCTGACCTTTTTCGGGTCGATGCCGTAATGCTTGACGATATTGCTCTTGGTGTACTCGCTGTTCGCGATGATGAGGTCAGCTGCCTGCAGGCCCTCGTACTCGACATGGCTGATGTAGGGATTCGGACTGTTGCCCCCTGTCCGGTCGAATTCCGTGGCGTGGATGTGGGCGACAAACGGCTTTCCGGATATCTCTCTCGCCTCGATGGCCGCCTTGTAGGTCATCCAGTCATGCGCGTGGATGACGTCATGCGGCTCCTCTTCCGCCACCTTCCTCGCCGCTCGCGTGAAGTTGTGGACTTCCTCATAGAGATTCCTGCCATAGACCTGTTTCGCGCCGGGTTTCTTGAAGATCTCGACATGACGGAGCTCATGCGCGTAGCCTTCCGCGGTGATGTATGGCCGCAGCGTCGAACGGATGCCGCGGAGCCTGACCCGTTTCCCTTTTGTCCCGATGATATGGACGAAGTCCGTATCCACATCACCGTCGACGTGCGGCATGACGAAGGTGACATCCACCCCTTCCTGCGCGAGGCCTTTGGTCAGGCCATAACAGGCCGTGCCCAATCCACCACTCTGATATGGCGGGAATTCCCAGCCGAGCATGAGGACCTTCATGGGAGCTCCTCCTCCCTGCCAGTGTATGCTGTACTATTGTATTGGCCCTGCGCCTTGAGTCCTTGCGCTTTAGCCCGCGCGAGGTGTTCCCTGCCGGATGGCGTGGTCTCGAAGATGCGGACATAGCCGCTCTTGAACACCTCATGCACGAGACCCTTGCCGAGCAGGTGGGTGAGGTGATTTTCCACGGTCTTCCAATTGATGCCGGCATAGGTCGCGAGCTGGTTGATGGTCATCTGCTGGCTGCCGAGGCAGGCGAGGATGATGAGACGGAGCTTCTCGAACGTGCGTCGCTTGCCCTCTCCTTCTTCCTCCTGCGGCGCGTCCTCAAGGAGGATATGGATATCCTTGCCCTCCTCAATCCTGCGGAGGACAAGGTAGAACCTCGTCACCTCGCCGTTCTCCTTGCAGATGGGGGAGAACGAGAGGTTGACGCCGAATGCACCACCATTCTTGTGGACGACCCGCGCGTTCACATTGGAGAGGCGCAGGCCTTTGGCGACACGGTCAAGGATGATAGGGATCTGGTAGTGCAGCTGCTTGGGATAGACTGTGGAAAGGTGCTGGTTGACAATCTCGTGGGAAGCATAGCCGAGAAGGCTCTCCGCAGCCCTGTTCCAGTCAAGGATATTGCCTGCGAGATCGACGCAGATCATCGCATCCGTCATGTGACGGATTATCGTCGCGTCGTCATCCGCACTGGTCCCCTTGGTAATGCGTATCACCCCTCCATAAATGATGCAGAACTATGGTGCCACCGGACAGAGCCAAAGCAGGCGCCAGAGAGAGAAAAGTGGAAGAAAAAATAGCCGAAAAAATGGCAGCCGGAAAAATAGATGACTGACTATCGACCAGATCACTCCCCTTTTTCATTAGAGTATAGGATTTCTCCATTTTATATAAATCTTTTGTTTAGTATGAACTTTATGACTAAAATAGATAGAACGCTTACTTCATGGTTAGCCGCTATCTTCACGATGATAGGACGTCACTCGACTTCAGGAGCATTTTTGAGTAGTATGAAAGATATTTAAAGGCACTCCGACGATAATCCCTCGATGGTGGACACAAAAGCGGACGTCCTGTTCGAGGCCTCTTGGGAAGTATGCAACAAAGTCGGCGGCATCTATACCGTGGTCAAGTCAAAAGCCGCCCTCATCAATGATGCGTATCCTACGTATGTCCTTCTCGGCCCATTTATTGAGCAGCAGGCACGCGACACCTTTGTGCAGGAGCAGCCGCCGCCAGAGTTCCAGCCCGTCTTCGCGGACCTGAGCAAAGAGGGCATCGTCTGCCATTACGGCACCTGGCAGATCAAGGGCGATCCGAAGGTCGTGCTGCTCGAATCCGCCGGCCTTGTCCCGCGGAAGGATGAGATCAAGAAGCGGCTGTGGGAAGAGTTCAAGATCGACTCGCTCAATGCGCAATGGGAGTTCGAGGAGCCCCTGCTCTGGGCGACCGCCGTCGGCATGCTCATCGAGGCGTATGCGCGGCACAATAATCCAGATGGCCGGCGGAAGATCGTCGCGCATTTCCATGAATGGCTCGCCGGGTTCGGCCTCCTCTACCTGAAACAGCAAAAGGCCAAGGTGGCCACGGTCTTCACCACGCATGCCACCATGCTCGGACGCTCCATCGCCGGCTCGGGAGAGGCGTTGTACGATATGCTGGAGTCATTGGACCCGGCGAAAGAGGCGTATGCCCACGGTATCCAGGACAAGCATCTCACCGAGGTGGCGTGCGCCACGCACACGGACGCCTTTACCACAGTCAGCGAGATCACCGCCATCGAGGCTGAGCGGATCCTCGGCAGGAAGGCTGATGTGCTCGTGCTCAACGGCCTGGACATCGAGAAATTCCCCACCTTTGAGGAGACGTCCATCAAGCACCGTGAGAACCGCGACATCATCCGCGAATTCGTCTCCTACTTCTTCTTTCCACACTACTATTTCGACCTTGAGGAGACCTTGTTCTTCTTCATCGTGGGAAGGTACGAATTCAAGAACAAAGGTATAGATATTTTCATCAAGGCGCTGGGCAAGCTGAACGACAAGCTCAAGGCAGAAGGCTCGCGAAGGACCATCGTGACCTTCTTCTGGATCCCACGGGACGTGCATGGCGCGAAGGGCGAGCTGCCGGTCAACAAGTCAAATTATTACCAGATCAAGGATTTCGTGCGTAGGAACTCGAACGTCCTGCAGAGCAGGGTGATGAACACCGTCTTCCAGTGTCCTTTAGCTTCCTTCAATGAGGAGACATCCTTCAACAAGGGCAACCTGTTCGACAAGGAGTTCCTGCTCGAGGCGAAGAAGCTGCGCATCAATTTCCAGAAGCGGGACAATCCGCTTCTCGTCACGCACAACCTGCCGTATGAGGAGCAGGACATCATCGTCAACGCCCTGCTCGCCGCCGGCCTGGACAACAAGGAGGATGACCGCGTCAAGATGGTCTTCTATCCGGTCTACCTCACCGGCATCGACGGCCTCATCGACCTGCCGTACTACGACGCCATCGTCGGCTGCCATCTTGGCGTGTTCCCCTCCTACTATGAGCCATGGGGATACACGCCGCTGGAGAGCGCGGCCTTCGGCGTGCCATCGCTCACCACCGACCTCGGCGGATTTGGGAGATTTCTCATGCAGAAGGGCGCGCCGAATGAGGGCGTCTTTATCCTGAAGCGGTTCCATGTCTCGGAGGAGGAGACCGTAGAGCACTTCACCGAGCTGCTCTACAACTACTGCAAGCTGACGGCGAAGGGACGGGTACGGCAGAAGATCATCGCGAAAGAGCTGTCGAACCTGGCGGACTGGAAAGAGCTGGTCAATAACTATTTCGAGGCGCATAATATCGCCATAGGAAAAGTCTGGGGGGCATAGCATGGGCGAGCTGCGCAAGGATTACATCCTCGACCGATGGGTCATCATCGCTTCTGAGCGCGCGAAACGTCCGCAGCAGTTCAGGCGAGAGGACGTGCAGGAAGAGGTGAAATCCTGCGATTTCTGTCCGGGCAGCGAGAACGCGACGCCGCCGGAAGTGTATCGCGTCGAGAAGAACGGCACATGGCAGGTGCGCGCCTTCCCAAACAAGTTCGCCGCGGTGAAGCAGGAAGGGGACCCAGTCATCCATACGGATAATGTGTTCTATACCTATGCGAGCAATTATGGAAAACACCTTGTGCTGACGGAGACGCCGGAGCATACGAAGCAGTTGTGGGATCTGGATGTCGAGGAGATCGTGCTCGTGCTGCGCGGCTATATCGAGATGATCTACCTGATGCACGATGATCCCAGCATCAAGTATGTGACGATCTTCAAGAACCACAAGAAAGAGGCCGGAACATCCATCGTCCACTCACACTCGCAGATCATTGGGTATAACAAAGTACCGGAGGAGGTTGCGCGGGAAGTGGAGGCGACGAAGAGCTATAACTTCTGCCCATACTGCGATGTCATCCAGCGCGAGAAGGGTTCGGCACGGCGATGCTTCGAGAACGAGAATTTTGTTGCGTTCTGCCCGTACGCATCACGGTTCCCCTTCGAGGTATGGATCCTACCGAAGCAGCATCTGACGCATCTGGAAGATATCAAGGACTTGCATGGGCTTGCCGCGATGATGAAAACGGTGCTGTCCAAGCTGAAGGAGCTGAACGCGCCGTTCAATTATGTGCTGCATCACTCGCCGACACCTGCGGATAAGCTGCATTTTCACATCGAGATCATGCCTCGGCTCACGACGTGGGCGGGGTTTGAGATGAATGGCACGGTGATCAATCCGCAGCCGCCGGAAGAGGCGGCGAGGTTTTATAGGGGGGAGGAGTGAACTGGAGAAAGACCATATCCTTCAAGAAAGACACGACCAAATATCTGCTGTTCTGCAACACTCTTTAATGCTGGAACCCCTTTTCGATCAAAGCAAAATACAGGAGGGCCATATTTGCCAAGCCAACCGGTTAAGCCGTCTCGCAATGGTTGCGGCAAGGCTGCATATGCTCCACGTGCTACGGATTCTCCCTCCTGAGCTATCCTAATATCCTGTATATGCATTGATGGGAGTATATAGTGTGTCTCACCACGCTGAAGGTGAGCAGTGGCAAACCAAAAAACAGAACCTATGCTACTAGCATCTTCAGTTAGATGATCATATATCGCTTTCAATTGGGGAAGGTAGTTCCATGTCTTTGCTAATCTCGCAAGTTCATAGAACGCCAGCGCTGATTCGACGCGGCGCATGGTGTCCGGATCATCCCTATTACTGGGTTCCGCTTTAATCGCATTTGCATTTTCCTGCATACGATCCATCCACCATTCTATATCTGACATTTGTTGAGTAAGTGTGTAACTATTCATGAACCCGCTCATACGGCCATAGAACTCTTCACCTTCTTCTGCCATTCGCACAAGTTCATTGCTCGGGGCATTGCGCCCGAGAGCGGCCTGGAAATCAGCAATCTTTGGAATTCGAAGCTCTTTACGGATGATTGCGGCCAATTCAGTATCACTGTAGCCGGACGGGTTTCCTCCCCCGCTACATCCGCCAGAAACGGATACTGCTACTGGTGCAAATGCCGCAGCTGCTACAAATGTACCAACGCGAAGGAGATCGGAAAGAGACATACTGTTTGAAGAGGAGAATGACTTTATAAAGTTTTATGTGGTGCACGTTCGTTATAGTCCCGACAACTTTTTGTTCTCCTCATAAGGGGGGAGAACAAAAAGTGGTAGAGATGATTATATCTCCTTCTTCATCTCTTCCAAGAACTTCACCAGCACCGCATGCCTCCCCTCCGCAATCCTTTTCGCCGTCCCGGTGTTCATCATATCCTTCAGTTTCAGCAGCTTCTGGAACACATGGTCCAATCCGTACCTGTTCTCGTCCAGCTGCCGGCCGCTCTCGAAGAAAGGGTCATCGGGATGATAGAACGGCCGGTTGAGCTTGCCGCTTGTCGCCCACAGCCGCGCGATGCCGATGGCACCGATGGCGTCAAGACGGTCAGCATCCTGCACGATCATCGCCTCCGTTGATCGCGCCTTCTCGCCTCGTGAAAAGCTATGCGCGCGGATAGCGTCCAGGATAGCGGGAATCTTCTCTTCAGGATACGCCACATCGCGCAACAGCTTCTCCGCCATCTGCGCGCTGATCCCGCTTGCCTTGGCTCTATCCGGGTGATCTTTGGGAACCTGATAGAGATCATGCAACAAGGCTGCAGGCAAGGCGATGGTCGGGTCGCCTCCCTCTTCCTTGCAGAGGTGGTCCGCCATGCGGTACACGCGCATGATGTGCGAGAAGTCGTGGGCGGGGTCGGCGGAAGCGAGCGAATCCCTTACCTGCGCCTTGAGCAGTTCCAGCTTCTGCGTAAAAGTCTTATTCATCGCTGATGGAATGGCCCTCCCTCTATTTATTGTTTTGGCCTTGTCCGCGATTTCTCGTGCTCCCCAATCCTTGAGGGAGCACGAGAAATAGTGGCAAAAGCTTTAAGAAGGAGATGAGAAAGGATGGCTCCATGTGGGACACCATTGCGCAGGTCGGCATCGCCACGCTGGGCATAGCCGCGATTATCCTCGTCGCGAGGAAGAACAAGTGGGGCTTCGCTCTCGGCCTTGCTTCGCAGCCGTTCTGGTTCATCACGGCGTACCTCAATAAGCAGTGGGGCGTCTTCTTCATCAGCATAGTCTATGCTGGAAGCTGGATGTATGGCATACACAAATGGTTTTTTAAGGACAATAAGATTAAGAAACGATGACTATCTCGTCCCTCTCGCCTCAAATAGCATGACCTCATTCCCCTCGCTGTCCCTGAACCACGCATGCCTGCCCCAGGGATGGTCTGCGATGTGCGTCGTCATGCCGTGTCGTTTCATGGGCAAGGGAATGTAGAATTTCACCTTCTTGGCCTTGAGTCTCTTCACCACGCCATCAAGGCCTTTCACGATAAAGATCAGTCCCGTGCTCGCGCCATGCGGTCCGAGCCAGAGCTTGCCATTGGCCGTCTTCACCGACGCCCACTGGTCACGCATCGCGCCCTTGCCGCGCATCCCGTCCAAGCCGAGGACTTTCGTGTAGAAAACGAAGGCCCGGTCCATGTCTTTAGTCTTGACGTACATGTACGCTGGAGATTGTGCGAGCATAGCAGCAAGGAAGGGAAGTGATTATAAATACTTTCTTGACCACCAGAAAAAGAAAAAAGGAGAAAAGATAAAGGATTAAAACACTTCCTTCTTGAACAGCGTCTTGTCCAGCTGCCACTTGCCTGCGCCCTTCCAGGTAAGCACGAGGAAGGCAGCGAAGTACAGCAAGGCCAGCTCACCCTTGTTCTGCAATGGGCACCATCCCTGTGGAAAGTGTACCATGAAGTACGCCACGACCATCTCGATGGCGGATACAAACGCTGCCAGTCGCGTCAGCAGACCGAGCGCGATAGCAAGGCCAGCGACCACTTCGATAAGGCCAGCAACACCCATAAGGCTAATGAGCGGCGTGCCGCCATTCCCACCAAACCAGCCGAACAGCTTCTGCGCGCCGTGCGCGAAGAAGAGCAGGCCGATGAACACGCGGAAGACAAGATAAAGATATTCACCATATTTAGCGACTGTCTTTTGGAATAGTTTTATGCACATAGTTTATCACCTTTCTGGCCGATAGGGATGTTCCTCTACTTAAAGTTTCTGTTTGGTTATCACCCTATCCAATTTTGTGCTGTCGAGCTCCCTGCCCATGAGGAGCTCGACAGCACAAAATCAGACAGCGATCAGCAATACCTTTTTATACCCCCTCGTCCTCAAAAAGGTTGGTGATTCCGTGCCAGAACCGATAGACAAAGAAAACATGCTCGGCGTGCTTGACCGCTTCTGGAAGCAGTGCGAAGATTCCCTGCAGCTCGGCCTGGACATCAAGATTGAACCGCCGGTGAACGCCATCGTGATCGCGGGCATGGGCGGCAGCGCCAGGCCGGGCGAGATCCTGCGTGCTTACCTTGGCACGAAGATGCTCATCTATTCCTGCCGCGATTATGCCCTGCCGGAATGGGCAAACAAGAACACGCTCGTCTTCTGCATCTCGTACTCGGGCAATACCGAAGAGACATTGAGTGCGTATAAGGACGCCAGGAAGCGTGGTTGCAAGCTCATCTGCATCGCGGAAGGCAATAAGCTGATCGAGGCGTGCGTCCGCGACAAGGTACCGCATGTGCGCGTACCATCAGGCATCCAGCCGCGCGACGCCATCGGCTACCAGACCATCCCGATCCTCAACATCCTTATGACGTCGAAGATCCTGCCGAAGAGCGCTGACGCAGTGAATATGATCCCTATCCTGAAGCGGGGGGACAAAGACAAGGCGCGGGAGATCGCGAGGAATCTGCTCAACAAGATCCCTATTTTCTATTCTTCCTCACGCATGGCCGCCCTGGCAAAGATCTGGAAAATTAATATCAACGAGAACGCGAAATGCCAGGCGTTCTACAACGAGTTCCCGGAGATGAACCATAACGAGATGGTGGGCTTCACGCACCTCAAGGGCGATTATTACATCATCATGATGGAAGATGAAGAGGATCACGAGCGCATCAAGAAGCGCATGGACATCACCAAGCATCTTCTCCAGAAGCAAGGGTGCCATGTGCTGCTGCTCAAGATCACGGGCAAGAACCGGCTCGCGCGGATCTTCTCCACGCTCCTCCTCGGCGCGTACGTCGGCTATTATCTAGCGCTCGAGTACAAGATTGATCCATCGCCTGTGGTGATGGTCGAAGAGTTCAAGAAGATGCTCGCGGGCAAGTAGGCCTCGCTGGCTCCTGTATCACGATGAAAAAGAGAGGTAAAACACGACGCGCGCGGCCATCGCGCTCTTCTCCGCGGCTCGCCATCGGTGTCGACCTTGGCGGCACGAATGTCCGGGCCGGACTGGTCTCTTCGACTGGAAAGATCCTCAAGCTCGCGACCTCTTCCTCTAATGCAGGCGAGGGAAGAGGCCGTGTGCTCGACGCCGTGACCGACGCCATCCGCAAGGTCTTTGACAAGCGCATCGCTGGCATCGGCGTCGGTGTACCCGGCCAGGTGGCTGACGGAAAGATCGTCAAGCTTCCCAATCTTCCTGATCTTGACAGCTTCGGCCTCCAGCAGTTTCTCGAGAAGAGATTCCGCAAGCCGGTCATGATTAGCAACGATGCCAAGTGCTTCGCCATGGCTGAAGCGCGCTTCGGGCAGGGCAAGGGGGCGAAGCGCGTCGCTGGTGTCATCCTCGGCACGGGCGCAGGCTGCGGCATCGTGCTTGACGGCAAGATGTACACCGGAAGGGACAATCTTGCCGGCGAAATCGGCATGATCCACTATCGGGCCACGATGCTTGAGGATTATGTCGCTGGAAAGTTCATCCGTATGCGCGCGGAAGAATTGAAGCTGCCGGATACTGCGCCGGAAGCGGTGGCGCGAGATGCCGCGGACAAACACCTGCTGACGCACGCGGAAGAAGTGCGTCTTGAAAGCCATGACATTCTGCGGCCTGAAGAGGTGCAGAAACGGGCGAAGAAGATCTTTGACGAGCTCGGCTATCATCTTGGCTATCTGCTTTCCATCATCATCTGCGCGTACAACCCGGACATCATCGTGCTCGGCGGCGGCGTGAGCAAGGCGCACGAGCACTTCTGGAAAGCGATGAAACAGTCGCTGGAGATGAACCTCGAATATCCGACGACAGTGAGCACGAAGATCGTCGTGTCGAAGATGGAGGAGGCGGGGGTTGTCGGGGCGGTGAGTTTGGTGTTCTGAAGAACCGCTAGAAAGAAGTATAACGCTAAACTAATAATTAGCATATAACTTTCCTAATCGTCTTACAAGATCATCAGCTTCTGCTCGTATTTCCCGGAACCAATTTTTTATGTTAGGGACCCCTTTCGCTATATCGTCCACTGCTTTATTTTTATTTTGGGCAGTTTTCAAGCGCAGCACAGTTAAGGAAAGATTTGTAATTGGTGTAGTCCTATTCTCTGGTATACACTCAATTGCCGCCTGTAGCTGATTCCGGAGAGCATCAATCTTGTCATCAGCAAAAAGAGAAGCAGGAGGATCTAGCTGATATAGGGCAAACGTAGCGCAGAATGTATCAAACTTTATTTCTGCACTCTTAATGACCGTGATCATTTTCTCAACTTCATCCAACGCATTGCGGGTATGCTCCATCAGGTTAGTCATATCGGTTTCTACGAATATGGCTACCTTTATTAATTTTTGGTTTAGGTGGCGACCCATCCACCCCACCCCAACAATCTTTTTATAACCGCGCGGCTTCGTCAGCATCATGATTCTCAAATCTATCGTCCTTGACAACATCCGGAGCTATGCCTACCAGGAAGTCCGCTTTCCCAAAGGCTCCATCCTGCTCTCCGGCGATATCGGGGCGGGAAAATCGACCATCCTGCACGCCATCGAGTTCGCGCTCTTCGGCGTCCAGCGTGGCGAGCTCTCCGGCTCCTCCCTGCTTCGCCACGGCAAGAATGATGGTTTTGTCCAGCTCGCCTTCGAGCTTGCGGGCAAGGAGATCGTGATCAAGCGCACGCTCAAGCGCTCGAAAACCGGCATCCAGCAGGACGCGGGCCATCTCATCATCAATGGGAACATGGTCGAGGCGACGCCCATCGAGCTCAAGACCCACATCCTCGCCATGCTTGGCTATCCGAAAGATATCATCAAGGCGAAATCGTATATCTATCGGTACACAGTCTATACGCCGCAGGAGCAGATGAAGCAGATCCTGTTCGACGATCGCGAGTACCGGCTTGACACGCTGCGCAAGGTGTTCGGCATCGACCGCTACAAACGCATGAGCGAGAACGCTTCCCTCATCTCCAGAAGCCTTCGTGAGCGTGCGCGCGGACTTGCAGGCCAATTTGATGGCATTGAGGAGAAGAAAAAACTGCTCGAGCAATACCAACAGGATCATGAACGTCTCGCGGCTGAGGCCAAGTTACTTGAGATGAAGCTTGCCGAGACCCGTCATGCGTGCGATCAGCGCAAGCTCGAGCTCCAGCAGGACGAGCGTGAGCTCAAGGCGTTGATGGAACTGCGCCAGCAGCATCGTATGGCAGAAGCCATGCTGGCCGAGCGGAAGCGCCTGCAGACGCGCCAGCAGGAGGAGTTCACGCAACTGGTGAAACAGCTGGATGAGCTCCAGATACGCCTTGCCGCCTTGCAGCTCCATGATATCTCCCTGACCAAGGATCAACTCGACGCCACTATCCAGGAACGGGAGAAGCGGATAGCCCTCGCTATCCAGCAGCAAGCGCAGCTGAAGGAGAAACTCGCTTCGATCGACCAGCGCATGAGCCTGCTCGAGCAGGAGCTTCGGATAAAACAGCAGCAGCTCGAGCAGCGCGCGGCCAAACAGACAGAACTTGACCAGCGACTTGTATCTGTATCCAAAAAAGACGAGCTCCAACGTCACCTCCAGCAGCATGAGGCGGAACTGAAGCAGCTCCTCCTCCATGCGCAAGAGCATGATCTCCATATCAAGCAGGCGCGGAACACGATAGAGAAAGTGACCAGGCTTGACCAATGCCCCGTGTGCCTGCAGCCGGTCAGCGAAGACCACAAATACGCCATAACCGCAGAAGAGAATCGCAAGATGGAGGAACACGAGACCTTGCTCCGTGGATCCCGTCAACAACAGGAAGAGCTCGAGACGCGGCATGCCGCTCTCCGCCGCCAGCTGGACGACGCGCGCGAGAATGATGTCCGTCTTGCCACCTTGCGGGCCGAGCTCGCTTCGCTCACCCATATCGGAACCGAGGTCATGGAAAAGCAGGAGCTGCGGTCACGTCTCCTCATCCTTCAACAAGAGACGCGACAGCAGCAGGATGCGCTTATGGCATTCGATATCCGGACGCAACAGGCCCTCCTCGGACAGGAAAAGCTCCTGCTGAAGAAGCTCGTCGAGAAAGAGCACCTGCAGCAGCTTCTTCGCGAACGCGGGGAGAAACGCGAGCAGTCGATCACCCTTCTCGCCGAACTCGAACAAGCCATCGCGCGTCTCCATCAAGAGACGCGCTCGCTCACGCTTGAGATGGACGCGAAAGCGCATCTCGAACAGCAGCATGCGCGCCTGCAGGAGGAGCTTGCCCGCGTGCTCGACGAGGAAAGACAAGACACTATCCGGCACGCGACGGTCAGGAAAGAGCTTGATGGCGTCGCTCACTTCATGCAGTCGCTCACCGAAGAACTGCTGCAGAAAGAGGCGGCCAAGCAGCAGGCCGCGAAGCTTTCCCGGCTCGAGCAGTGGCTTGAGGACCAGTTCATCAATCTCATGACCGTCATGGAACGCCACGTCATGCTGCGCGTCTATCAGGAATTCAACGAGCTCTTCCAGAGATGGTTCGGCATGCTCATGGAAGACGAGACCATGCTCGTCCGCCTCGACGCCGAGTTCACGCCTGTGGTCGAGCAGAACGGCTACGAGATGGACCTCGACGCCTTATCCGGCGGCGAGAAGACCGCGGTGGCCTTGGCATACCGTCTCGCGCTGAACAAGGTGGTGAACGACATCATCAGCACGATCCAGACGAAAGATATCATCATCCTCGATGAGCCGACAGACGGCTTCAGCCAGCAGCAGCTCGACCGCCTGAAGGATGTCATCGACCAGCTCGGCATCCTGCAGGTCCTCATGGTCTCGCACGAGAGCAAGGTCGAGAGTTTCGTGGACCATGTCATCCGGGTGGAGAAGGCGCATCATATCAGCCGGGCGCTCGCCTGAATTGTTAGACAGTTTACGCATCTAGTGACCAAAAGAAGGATTTCTAAAGGCTATTAGAGCGAACAAAGCCAAGATTCACCAACGATATACACAGAAGGACGCTTATTCATCATCCCTGCCTCGAAACATTTATATAGAAGAGACGCCACAATCTCACGGAAACGGTGGGTGATAACATGCGGAACAAGCGAGCAGTACGGCCTGTCCTTGGTTTCATGCTGCTCCTGCTCTTGACGGTTTCTCTCGCTCCTTTTGCCGCCGCCCATCATGACGACAAGCAATTGCCTGATGTTATCGTCTGGGCGACTCCCATCAAAGACAGGGCCTTTCCCGGCGAATGGCTCGAGTTCGACCTGACCATCCGCAACAACAAGGTCGCTGATGATATCTTCCGTGTCCGTGTGGAAGAGGAAAGCACGTCCTGGTCCGTGCTCAGCAAGCCGATGTACCTGGGCGCCATCCCCATGCTCGGCAAGCGCTTCAAGACCGCCCGCATGCTCTTCAAGGATATCAATCTCCGCCGCGATGCGAGACGGCCGTACGGCATCACCATCATCGTCGATTCCATCCGCGGACATGAATCCTATCCGATCACGCTTCCGGTCTATCTCCTGCCGGGCGATCTCGACTACTCCCGCCTGCAGCCTAACCTGACCGTCACGATGGGCGTGCCGGACCGCATCGACCCGCGCAACGCCTATTCCTTCAAGGTCAGCCTGGAGAACGGCAACATGCGCCGATACAAGGATCTCGCGGTGGAGATGAAGAGCGGCTCCGGACTCGTAGAGCAGCATGCCACGGTCGATCTCGACGGCCAGGAGTCCAAGGTCGTGGATTTCACGGTCACCTTCCCCAAGGACCAATCGCCGATGGAGGACACGCTGCTCTTCTCGGTCATCAACAACCGGACGACGCTCGCGTCCGGCAGCACACCGCTCCACATCGTCTCCTTCCGCATCCCCTTCAACCAGACCGTGCTGGTGACTGAATCCTTCCTGAAGCGCGTCGAGGAGTACACGCTCACCAATGACGAGAATGTCCGCGAGCAGCAGGTCTTCAGCGTGCCCATGCCATTATTCAAGGGCATCGTCTCCCATGCTGAGCCGTCCGCGACGACAGACACCGTGGACAATGTGCGGTCATTCAGCTGGGCCATCGCGCTCCAGCCGGGCGAGACCACGCACGTCACGATCATCACGAACTATCGCGTCTACCTTTACCTCGCCATCCTCATCGCTCTGGGCGCGTTCCTGTACTATATGTTCCGGAACCCGGTGACCATGATCAAGCAGACAGAGAAGATAAAGACCATGGAAGGCGGCATCGCTGAGATGAAGATCGTGCTGATGGTGAAGAACCACAGCAAGACGCGCTCCTTCCAATGCCAGCTGCATGAGCGCCTGCCGCACATGATCAATTACCTGAAGCGCGAAGAGCACGGCGTGCTGCCGCCGGACAAGGTCATCCGGACCAAGAATGGCGAAGTGCTGCGCTGGCTGTTCGACCTTGAGCCTGAAGATGAGCGCATCGTCATGTACTATGTGAAGACCAAGCTGAGCGTGCTCGGCGGCCTGCGCCTGCCGCCCGCAGTGATGCGGATCAACTATGAAGATACGCACGTCACGGCCAAGAGCAACGAGCTTGATGTGACGACAGAGTGACGGACTTACGATTACCATAGATCTTTATCATAATCATAGATTTTTATCATAAATATTGTTGGGGGTAGAGAAAATGCAAATAGGAGAATACACGTTACGGAATGTTCGACATGGAACCTTTTTTCAAGATGCCGTCATGGCGCGGCGCGTGCCATTTGCCATGCTGCAAGGAGATCCAACCGTTGATGAAAAAGGACGCGAAGTTCTTGGTGCTAACTCCCTGCTCATCTCCCGCGATGGTAAGCATACCCTCGTATTTGCGAGTATGGGAAGTCTTCACCCTTCTCGTGGCCAGCAGATATATCATGGCCTGAAGACGCCGGGTGGCGAGCCGGGACCAAATAAGATTGTCGAATTACCCGAGGCATTACTACCGCTTGGCCTTACTCCCGATGACATCTCGACCGTCGTGATGACGCATCTGGAGTATGATCATGCTGCTGGACTGCTTGATGCGGAGATGAGACCATATTGTCAAAACGCACGACACATTGTCCGGGGGGGCGAATTGTGTTATGGTATGGAAAAGGATCCTTTCCGACACTTCTATCCCCGACAAGTGCTGGAGGCATTATCCGCGCTTGGCGATCGTCAACTGGCAATCACATCGCACGATTTTGAGTATCTGCTCCATGAGGGTAAATATCTCACCCACGATGATATCTCTCTTCGCGTTACCGGAGGCCATACACCCTACCATCAGGTCGTCATCGGGCCCGGCTTTATGCACCTTGGCGATCTCATGCACGATGAACATGTTCTCGGTGCAGAACAGTTCAATGTGTATGCACGGAACATGGACGTTGCTGCACGAGCGAAAGCAGACCTTCTCGATAGAATTGTCGAGGAAAACAGCGTGGTCTTCTTCAATCATGGAAACGTTCATCACGCCGGCAGGATCCGACGGGAAGGAGAAAGGCAAAAGCTCGTGTTCGATCCGGTTAACTTGAACGCAGCATGATTCGCACGGTTCTGCTTGTCCTCCTCATGGGTAAGGAGAACAAGCAGAACCGCGTAATGGGGTAATCACGATGGATTAATCTCGTGAGATAACGAAAATCCACCGCTCAGGACTATCCACAAGCTGAAGCCCGTGGTTTTACGTCCCTCGCTCTGGCAGGCTGATTTTCGGGATTGAAAATTGTGCTCTGGAAGGTTGAGTTTTAGACCGGCGCAATTTTCAATAATTTTATATACCCCAATCCTCTGCGATATTCTCATGCGCGGCGTCTTCATCGTCATCTCCGGCATCAACAACATCGGCAAGACCACGCAGGCCAAGCGGCTGGTGGCATACCTGCAGGAGCGCGGCTACAAGGCGGAGTATCTGAAGTATCCGGTCTACGATTCCCCCACAGGCAGGAAGATCAGCGAGATCCTCCGGGCCGGCAAGAAACAGCAGCTGACTGAAGAGGAGTTCCAGACGCTCTATTACCAAAACAGGAAGGATTACGAGCTCACGCTGAAGAAAAAGCTTGCAGAAGGCACAATCATCATCGCGGAGGATTATACTGGTACGGGCATAGCCTGGGGTTCGGCCAAAGGCGCGGACTACGAGAAGCTGAAACAGCAGAACAGCGACCTGCTCAAGGAAGACCTTGCCATCCTCATGGACGGCGACCGGTTCACGCACGCGATGGAGGAAAACCACATCCACGAACAGGATGAGAGGCTCATAGCCAAGGTCAGGCAGCGTTTTCTCGCCATCGGCAAGGAATCCGGCTGGAGACTGGTCAATGCCAACCAGTCAGAAGAACAGGTTTTTCAGGATATCCTCGCCATCGTCAAGCCGCATATCCCTTTCCTCAAGTAAGGAAGAATAGGACGAGCAGAACATGGCCACCCATCGCATCATCGGGTATGGTATGCTGCTCGAGATCGATGAAGATAACAGTAAACACTTCAAGAGATGGGAATGCGAATACGTAATGAATGTGAACGGTTGACGATAGACCCCCTGTCCACGATTTCAGTTTCTTGCTCTCCTTACCAATGAGGAGAGCAAGAAACCGAAATCGTCGTGGAAGAGATAGAAAATGAGGAAGAGTGGGAGAATGGCTTTATTCCGCCGTCTCCTCTTCCGCATCCTCGCTCAAGAAGAACTTGTCCAGCTTCATACTGCTCTGCTGCGCCTTGAAGCTGATCGGCTTTCCCTTGTCCTTGTCTTTCATCACTGTACCCACCTCATTTTTGTCATCCGTTACTGCAATCTGCCTGTTGTCAATGCAATCCGGTGCTGCCAAAGCCGCCTTCGCCGCGATGCGTGGCATCAAGCTCCTCGACTTCCACGATAGGGAAGTGGAGCACCGGCTGGATGAGCATCTGCGCGATGCGCATGCCCTTCTCGATCGTGAACGCCTCTTTGCCGAGGTTGATCATGACGACGCACACCTCGCCGCGATAGCCGGCGTCGATGACACCGCCGAGCGTCGTGATGGCATGTTTTGCCGCAAGGCCGCTGCGATCCCAGATCAGGCCGACATGGCCTTGCGGGATGGCAAGCTTGAGGCCGGTCTTTACCATGGTATGCTCTGACGGCTTGAGAATAGAATGCTCTGCGGCGCGCAAGTCAAAGGCGGCGTCGTGATCACGGGCGTATGAGGGCAGCTCGACGCTCTTGTCCATGCGCTGCACCTTGAGTTGGATCGTCATTCACCCCAAAACGTTATTTTCTTTATCGTCGTCCGTAAATTTTTTGTTTTCGTCATATATAAATACTATGAAAACGCGAACTATAGTATTGAACATAGAAATCGGAGTGCGACACCACTCACGCATTACGCATTTTCATTTTTTCCTTTCGCTTCACCTTTATCGAAGGAAAAAATAGGCGCGAGCTGCTCATCGACGATCTTGCCCGTCTCTGAACTTATCTTGATGTTCAGGGTCTTGAAGCCTTGGGTGACATACGTGATGTTGTAGACCTGTCCCATGGCGAGCGTCTGCAGCACGATGATGCGCTTGATAGGCAATTCTGCCGGGTACTTGCGCTGCTGGAGCTCTTTCGCCGTGTCAAGAGCGGTGTCTATCCCGATCTTGATACTGTCCGGCTTGAGCTCCTTGACCGTCGTGCCGTCTTTCTTGTACACTTCCTCTGGTGGATGCGCCTTGACACCGTCCGCTAGGATATCGAAGCTCGTGACGGCGTCGGTCTTCCGGTCATAATAACCTACCTGCCATACGGTAGCGTCCTGCTCGAGCATGCAGAAGAGGTGCGCGATGTAGGCGTCAGGATTGGCCTTGCGCCATGCCTTGTAGACGGCGCTGGCCTCGAGCGTGGAGAGGATGTCGGTGATCTGCATGAAAAGCCGAAGAAGATTAAGGGTTTAAATGGTTTGCGGGTCATTCGTCATTATCATCTTGCTCCCCTCCATCTTCCTTTTCTTCAGCATCATCCCTTCGCGCAAGGGGCGTCCATTGTCTTCTCGGTTTCGGCGGACGCAGCGGATCCACTTCGACTTCTTCGACAATGCGTTCGAGCTCATTCCGTTCATTGACAACATCGAAATCGCTATCACCCAATGCTTCTGCTGCTCGAATCGCCTCCCCCACGCCTGCGCGGTACGTTGCTAATCTGACCTGCCCGGCGGCGACCGGTTCCAGATCACGATTGACTCTCCTCATCAGCCGTTCGTAAAGTCCATGAAGCTGTTCCCCTGCTGTACGTAGTTTGTATTGCCTCACGCGAGGTTCGAAGAATGCGACCAGTTCCCCAAGAAATCCTTCAAGTTGGTCTCGAGGCAGACGATAGATATGTTGGGTAGTTTTATGCCCTGCCAGTAAATCCGTCCAGTACTTTTTAACTAGTTTTGAATTTTCTCCGATAAAATGATACATTCGCGTGTTTGAAATGCCATAACGCTCATGCGCTTCATCCATGACTGCTTTCATGCTTAAGCTCGTGCTCAAACGCTCTTTGGCCCTAAGGATATCCTCTCCTTTGAATCGTTTCGGTCCAGCTCGGGCGATATACCCGATATCCGCCAACGCACTCAAATCATAGTGAGGGACACCGAGGACACAGGCAGCGACCATTGTGTCGTATACTCTATCCGGAGATATCTTCATTGATGTCATTAGTGGTTTATCTCGCAAATCATTGAATACTTATCCAAGAACCCCTTTTCCAGCTTTAAACAGTGTACTCTTTAAAAGCCTTAGCTGATTTTTGGCTGGCGGCTCTCCCCCATCATGAGGAGAGCCGCCAGCCAAAAATCAAGGGAATATTTTTATAGTTCTTGAGCCGCAGGCGTCTCATGCCCATCATCGCCGACCTCCATATCCACTCCAGGCACAGCCGTGCCTGCTCGAAGGATCTCGACATCACCATGCTGGAGCATTATGCCCGGATCAAGGGCACGCATCTTCTCGGCACCGGCGACTTCACCCACCCCCTCTGGCAGAAAGAGCTTCGGGAAAAGCTGACCGAAGACCACACCGGCATCCTTAAGACAAAGACAGGCATGAATTTCATCCTCCAGACAGAGATCTCGCTCATCTACACCCAAGATGGCAAGGGGCGGAAGGTCCACAATGTCGTCCTCGCGCGGAACTTCGAGGTCATGGACCAGATCACCGAAACCCTGAAGAAGAAAGGCCGGGTCGATTATGATGGCCGGCCTATCTTCGGCATCTCGTGCATCGAGTTCATGGAGATGATGCAAGGTATAGACAAGGATATCGAGGTGATTCCGGCACACGCATGGACGCCATGGTTCTCTCTCTTCGGTTCGAACTCGGGCTTTGACTCCATCAAGGAATGTTATGGTGACATGACCAAACATATCCATGCTATTGAAACCGGCTTAAGCAGCGATCCGCCGATGAACTGGCGCCTCTCTCAGCTTGATGGCGTTGACCTCGTCTCCTCGAGCGACTGCCACAGCTACTGGCCGTGGCGCATGGGCCGGGAAGCCACCCTCTTCGACGTGAAGGAGCTTACCTATGATGAGATACTTCGCTCGATCAGGAACCAGGAGGTCGCGGGCACAATCGAGGTTGACCCGAACTACGGCAAGTATCACTTCGACGGCCACCGCAATTGCGGCGTGGTCATGACACCGCAGGAAAGCATCAAGCACAAGGACATCTGCCCAAAATGCCATCAGCAGCTCACCATCGGCGTGCTCCACAGGGTCGAGGAGCTTGCCGATCGTCCTGCAGGGTTCAAGCCGAAGCATGCGAAGCCGTACTACACGCTCCTGCCGCTCGCCGAGCTTATCGCTGGATTGTACAATACCGCGGTCTCCTCAAAAAAGATGTGGGAAGCTTACTCTCCGCTCATCAAGGCGTTTGATTCTGAATTTAACATCCTGATGCATGTCTCCGAGCAGGAATTGCTGAAGGTGACCCATCCAAAGATCGCCCACGCCATCCTGCTCAACCGACAGGCGGCCATCAAGGTAAAGCCAGGGTATGATGGCGAGTATGGTGTTCCTGTTTTCGATGACGTGATTGAGGAGAAGAAGGAGAGAAAGCCACGGGAGGCGCGATCTGCCAGCGGACTGAAGACGAAAGAAGAGAGACAGAAGGGACTGACGGCGTTCTTCTGAGGGTTACGCTTTTGTTGTACCATATAACTTATCTATATAGTAATGGTCAATATGTTGTATAATACAACAATTACAAACAGTACAACAGAAAAGCTTAAATAGTCGTTATATGTTGTACTGTACAAAATGGAAGAAAAGGAGCGCATCCTGCAAGAGAATGTAGACGAGTACTTCGATTTCGCTAGCTATGCCTTCAAATCAGGGAAGTACAACTCCGCAACGACGCTCTTCTTTAAAGCTATCTGCGCCGCAGCAGACCTCTTTATCTTCAAAAAAGAGGGCATCGCTCCGTCATCGCACACGAGCCGCTTTAGAATCGCAGAAGAGCGATATCCGGAACTGTATGATATTCTTGATAAAGACTTTCCATTCTATCAGGACAGCTATACAAAAAAGATGGATAAAGAGGCGGTTGAGGTGCTGCGGGAAGATGCTCAACGAATTAAGAAAATGCTTGAACGCTGAAATGCAGGACAAGACTATCTTTGATATTGTCCTATACGGTTCAGCAGCTAAAGGAAAGATATCACCTAATGATGTTGATATCGCTATTATCTTCAGAGAAGGAACATTAAAAGAGAGACTTGCGAAAATACAGACGATAAAGAAACGCATCTCCATTGAACAAAAAGAAAAAATAGACATGAAAGGGATATTATGGGAAGAATTGTTTAAAGAATCCTTTTTTGCCCGTTCAGGAATACTGGTAGACGGTATAAGCCTGCTTGATGGAAAACCATTCGCACAGAAAATTGGGTTCATCAGCTATTCAATTTTTATATATACCTTACAAAACAAAAGCCATACAGAAAAAATAAAATTTAATTATATCCTGAGTGGAAGAAAAAGCAAGGGCATGATTGCCCTACTAGAAGGAAAACGCCTCGCTTCCGGCGTTATACAAATACCGACACAACATTCCCTTGAATTTGAAGACGTGCTCAAGAAACAGAACGTCACATATTCGATACTTCACGTTCTTGTCCAGCGATGATCTTTTTCTTATAATAGATTACCTCAAACTTCTCGTATCTGCCGCGTTAGAACAGCTCCTCCACCATCTCCACATACATCGCCGCGCTCCATGCCTGTACCAGGCAGCCTTTGCTTTCCTGCTGTTTTGAAGAGGAGATTTCCGCATGGTGCCCGACAGCGCCCATCCATAATATCTCGCGGGTGCTCGCGTCAAGGATGGCGCGTATCTCCTTCCGGAAAGTGAAGCGGGAGACGCGCGCCAGGCAGATAGCAGCGAGATTGTTCAGCCAGTACCATGAATCCCCGCGATGATAGCTCCGTTTATCCGCGCCCGTGTGCGTATCGCAATAGAGCGGATGGTCCTTCGCGATGGTCGCTATGCCGCCCCACCCGTCCCAAAGTTTCGGCAATGCCTTCCTGAAACATGCCAGCCACTCGCCATGGCTGAGCAGTTCAGGATACACATAGTATGCGATGAATATGTTCGGCCGTATGGCACTGTCCTCGATGCCGTCCCAGAGATAACCCTCCCTGAAGAAGGCCTGCCGGGTCTTCTGGCGCAGCTCGTCCTCATGGTGCACGGCCATGCGATAGCCGATGCTGTCATCCGTCTCCTTGCAGAGCAGACGCAGGGCCTTGTAAAGGGCGAGGCGCAGCGCCTGCTGCTCGATGCGGACCCCTTCCCGAACATCGTCCTTCCAGTCCGTGTCCATCCAAGTCTCCTTCTTCCCGCAGCTATCGAAATCATTGTGCGTATGGTTCTTGAGCAGGCCGATCATGGCCGTCTCGAGCTTGTTCTTCAGGAAGATCCTCTCCTCTGCGTGGAAATACTTGCCGGTGAGCCTTTCCTCATCCAGCAAGTCGAGCAGGTCCCTCACCCGCTTCGCTATCCAATAGATGCTATCCGCGCTATCCAGGTCAGAGGGCGGCCATCGGTTGGGAAGCCTGCCATCTGGCTTGAGCTGGCGAAGGTTGTTAATGATGATCTCCTTCGCGAGATGATAATTGCCCTGCAGCATCCATGCCTTAAGCGAGATCAGCTCGTCCCGTGACCAGAACTGGAAGAACCACCACAGACCAGCGTAGATGCCCTGCCTGCCGTCGATGGTACAAGTAAGCTGGTCAAGCGAGTTGCGCGCGGCATGGTAGGCCATGTTGACCGCAGGATCCCTGATTGTCCGGCGCGCATTGTTCTCCCGCGTCTTCTGCTTCTGCACAAGATGCGCGAAATGGTTGATCACGTTCGTGTTCTCCTTCAGCGCCTCATCCTTGCTGGTGCTGAAGGAGAGCACGAGCTGTTTCGCCTTGATCCTGACCGCGTGATAGACATATCGCTCCCACGGCGTCGAGCCGCGGTCGCGGTCGAATGGATACGCGGCCGGCAGGAACTTGTCCTCGATCTGGAAGCTCTTGGCCTCGTCAATTACAAGATACAGCTGATATTCGGTCTTGCCATGACTACGGTCTTCTTTTTCATCCGTCTTTTTAGTGAACGTGATGACCAGCTTGCCGCCTTCTTTCGCGATAGAGTAATACCGGCCAAACTGGCGGTCATCATACGCTTTCTTGCAATCGAGAACAAGGAGGATCTCCTTCTCCTCGCTCAGCTCGTAGATGAGCGTATCGTGGTTGAAGGGGAAGATCAAATCCTCGCTGATCCGGCCTCGCTCTCGTTGTATCCAACTGAAACGGTTGCTGACCGCACTGACATCCGGCGCGCCGAGCGGGATGATGTTCTCGATAATCTTGAACATCTCGCCGCCCTTGTTGAAGAAGACACCTTGATATCGGGAGAGCGGCGTGGCGGAGAACGAGGCATAGCCGCCGATCTTGTTGGTGAGGATAATGGTCGGATTACGGGCATCTCCTTCCAGCCGTTTGGTTCCAAGAACGTGCGTGACCCTGACTGTGTTCACCCCTTTACGGATTATGGGGCAAGAGGGGTATAAATAGGTTGCGGCTGTTGTCCCGAAGCCAAGACAATAAACTGTTTTTAACCGGTGCCTCTCTCCACAGGCTATGGGGGTTGAAGACATCATCGCCACCTGCGGAAGATGGCTGAACACATGCAAACCAGCTCTAGCTGGCGCCGCGGCCGCCATCGGCTTCTATGCATTCGGCTCGGCAATCATTGACGCCACCCAGATGCAGGAGATCGTATCCCCCTTCCAGCTGCTCCTCGGCAATGCCATCCTCTCCGCAAGTGTCGGTACCATCACCTATGCCGCATCCGAGGTCGCCGCGCATGCGCACCTATTCCAGTACGCGCGCCAGTACTCGCGACCAAGAACATCGAGCCAGACGCCGAAAAAGACGATCAGATCGCGACTCAAGCATTTGGTGACGCATTACCCCGCGTCCCTGACACTCGGCGCGCTTGCCATGACACAGTATGCTCCACTGAGACAAACCATCGTTCATGGCACTGAAAGCGGGCTCACTCTGGATGACACCCGCTTTCTCGCGCGATTCGCGAGCCAGGCAATCGGTGGGACGATTTTCCTCCAGGCGCTCCTGCCGTTCCTCGATCCGGTGACCAGGAAAGCGCAATGGTACGGAACCTTGTCCTCCTGGCGACGTGACCGCGGACAACACGAGACAGCCATAGCGCTCGCGAAGCGATCCTGCGACGTCCTTGACTCACGACTGAGCAGGCTCGCGCTCGGGGACTGCTACGCGGCACGCAACAAACAGGGGGATCTTGAGCGGGCGATGCGCGAGATGAACCGCGCGTTCGTGCACGAGCGCCGTGAAGATCCCCTGCTCGAGTATGCTGAACAGAACAGATTGCGCTGGCTCCTGGAACGATGGCGGTCGGTACGCGACTATCGACGCTTCTCAAGAACAGGGGAAGCGGTCATCGATGATGGCCTGAAGCTTGCCCTCCTCCACTTCGGATGGGGTGACCAGCCAGAAGCTATCGCGACGCTCGGACGCCTGAGCGAGAGGCATCCGGGCAACCGTGATCTCCGCCTGCTACACGCCATCTCTCTTGGAGAGGTGGGGAGGACATCCGAAGCAAGAGCGCAGCTCGCCGGCGTGTTCCGCAATCTCCTGCAGGAAGAGCGACAGAGTTTCCGCGCGCTGGAGGAATCCGCCCATGCCGTACTTGAGTATGTGGCGAGCGAGTTCATCGCGGACGTTGTCGTCTTCAAGCGCGGGAAGCGTCCGGAGGTCATGGCGGAAGTCGCTATGATATCCCACCTGGAAAGGGTGATCGAGAATCATCAGATGTACCGCGTCCCGCACGTCCTTGTGGTGATCGATGATGCGGAAGACAGAGATGGGATTTGTTGCATCATGAAACGCGCCCATGGACAGCATCTTGAAGATGTCGCGGAAGATGCCGCCGGTCAGGAAGCGTATCGTCACGCCGCGGCGTTCACGGCGTACCTGCACGCGAACCTTCCCGAGACCATGAGCGCTTTCGGCAGGCGGCCCATCATCGGAAGGACAGAGGCCAGCCTGCACAACGCGTATTTCCTTCCTGATGTCAGCGAGGACGCCGCCAGAGACATCCTCACCAATTACCGCCCGGTCCATGATGCCGTGGCGACGATGCCTTACGCCGCCAATGTGGACGCGCACCCGCGCAACTTCATCCTCCCTCCTGATGGGACACTGATCAAGATTGATCATGAAGACCGGGGAGCCAGCCCGATATGTTTCGACGTGGCAAATGTCATGCGCGGACGCATGGATATGGAACCTATCATCGACGCGTATTGGCGCAACCATTGCTGGTACACCAATCACCCGATGGTCGAAGCGGCGTGGGAGCAGTTCAGGCTCGGCTGCCTCAACAGCGCGTACCATCGCGCCATCGCCTTCGCCAGCGCGTGGAGCCTCCCGCACTTGGCGGACAAGAGGAGCAAACGGCAAGCTGTCCTCGCGTGGGGAAGCCATGCGATCGGAGAGATAGAGCGCCTGCATCCCGCGTATTTCGAACAGCACCGTCGAGAATACGCCGTGCTGCGCCGCTCGTTCGACACCATCATACGACGGCTTGGTGGCGGAGCGTGAAGAGCGAGGCGGAGAAATCATCGCATCTCGCGAGAAGAGAGAGCATGTGCGCCCAGGGCATGGCGTTCTTATTGCCGGAACGCAAGGAAGCCTCGATGGCCGCAGCAATCTCCTTCCGCCTTTCCGCCAGGTCAGATAGCCGGCCGGCGTCGAACGTATAGTAAAGCTCGTAATATGCGCGGAAATGGTCCGTGATCTTCCCGAGCATGGCGATAGTCTCTGCGTCCACCTTTGACATCGACGAAAAACAGGCGCAGAGCCGCTTGTAGATGTCGCCGATCTTCTCGAGGTTCCAGGCGATGACATAGAGAAAATGGGTGCGGTGGTCGCCTTCATAGAGATTCTTGTTCAGGATGCGCTGGCAGAAGTTCGTGAGCTGGTTGTTCGTCATCTCCAGCGCCATGAGCTGGCTGATCTCCTCAAAGCGTTTCCGTCGGAGGAGATCGAGCAGGGAATCCGCCATGGATAATGTCACCATGAATGCCCGCCGCAAGGTGGCCTCGAATTCCTCGCTGGAATCTTTCGCCAGCATGCGGAGCACGCAGCGCGTGTCGGTCTGCTCCATGACCGCGAAACCAAGGAGCAGCTCACGCACCATCTCCTGGATGACTGGAACAGCTGCCGCATTGGTGCCATAGAAGATCCGTATCTCATCATAGCCGCATTTATGCAGGCCAGAGAGGAACCATCGGATGGCGCGTTTGTTCAGCGCGCTGACATCGATGGCGATACTCTGGGAGGCTGACTCGCCATGGCCACGGATGATAAGCTCCTGGCCACGCTCATCGATGAAGACCTCATCGCCAGGATTGAGGTTGCGCTGCTTGACCCATCTGAAGGGCAGGGTCACCGTGAGCGCGCTGGCGCCTTGCTTGACGAGCTTGCGTTTCATGGTGTTGGAAGGGCTCTGTCCCGAATGTAGCCGGCGCCTCCTTTCGCGAGCGTTTCTTGCGAGCAGGAGGGCTGGCGACAGGGGGACGCCCCCTACGGGGATGTCGCCCGCCGTGTTCTTGCTCTGCCAAGCGAGCCCGGCGCCGGCCGAGCGAAAGCGAGATTCGGGACAGAGCCTGTTGGAAGGATACACTCTTGATAGGATACACTATACTCTCGTTCCTGTATATAAAAAGGTTTAGTATATACTAATATAAACTTATATATTCATATAAGGAAAGTCTATATCCTCATACCGCATAATTTCCGATAGCCAGTATACGGCAAAAAACAGGATACGGCAAGAAACAGGAGGTGTCAGACATGCTATCGGAAAAAGAGCTGTTGATCCTTACGCATCTGCGCAAGAACGGCAGGGAGACCTTGACCAAGCTGAGCAGGAAGACGGGAATCCCTATCTCCACGCTCCATGACAAGCTGAAGGGACAGTATCATGGCATCATCGAGAAATATTCCGCCCTGGTGAACTTCAACAAGCTCGGCTTCACCTGCAAGGCGTATATCATCCTGCGCATCAATAAGACGCAGCGCCCGAACATCCTCGATTTCCTGCTCCGCCAGGAATCCGTCAACTCGATCTACAAGATCAACAATGGCTATGATTTCCTGGTGGAAGGCATCTTCTGCGGCATCCGCGACCTGGAGATCTTCATCGAACGGCTTGATGAACGTTTCGACATCCGGGAGACGAAAGTGTATCATGTCATCGAGGACATCCAGCGGGAGGAGTTCCTCAACCGACCGGAATCACTCCATCTCCTGCAGCTTGACGAGGCCATGCCGCCATGGCAGGAACACAAAGCCCAGGAAGCCGGCAAGGTAAAACAGCGCCGTCATGACGAAGAAAAGGGCGAAGAAGATGACGAAGAGCGACGGTAATCCCGGCGAGAGGAGCAGGAGGAGATACGATGCCGCGACGCTCATGAAGTAGAGAGAGATGTAATAGGCGAGAAAGGCGGAGAGGGAGATGACCATCAAGGCCGCGAGGAAAAGGCGCATCTTGGGAAAAACCATCAGCGAGACGACGATGATAAAAAGGACAACGGCAGCGAGCAGGGCGCGCCAGACGCTCCCGATAGCGAGTCCTTGCGTCAGGACATCGACTCCGACGATAGAGACATCGCGGCCAGGCGGCAGCCTCGCTATCATGAAGATCGGCAGAAGGATGAAGGTCAGGACCGCGGGGTAGAAAAAAGCGAGCAAGGTCCGTGGCGGCGAGATAGGATAATCATGGTAAACAGACCGCCAGATATACGCCGGACCGATGAAGAGCACGAGCACGGCGACGATGTTCAGGAGATACGCGAGACCGACACCGGCTTTCACTGTCAGGCCTCCTGCCTTGGCCAGATCGCCAAGGAAGAGGCCGAGCGCCGGATCATGGCCAGGACCGAGCGAGGCGAAGTAGGACACCTGCCTGCCGAGGATGGAGGGGATGATGAACGCGCCCACATCCGTCAGGAGATGGAGCACGAGCATGCCGCTGATGCCGATGAAGACCGTGCTCTTGTCCGTGAAGAGCGCGAGGAAACGGCGGTAGAACTCGTGGCCGGCGTTCCCGACGCGGTAGATCATCGTGCTGACGTGGAACTGGCGATGGAACTTGAGGAAGAAGAGGAAATAGAAGAGCAGCGCGAAGATCGTGATCCAGGAATGGATGACCCATGCCACCCATTCCATGACAAGGTTGAAGACGATGACAAAGAAGGCGAAGAAGACAGCGAAGGAGGTGCCCATGCGGTATATCCTGTCGCCGAACGATGACGGCAGGCCATCATGGAAGATGCCGAGCACGCTCGGACGTCTGATCTCTTTATTGGAGAAGAGCTGGGATACGGCCAGGCACGCGAGGATGGTCACGCCGATGATGAAGGCATAGAGCTCGATGGTCTCGGCGAGCGGGCGCTGGAGCAGATAGATCTTCCCCCCAAGCGCGAGACTCTTCCGGAAGAGCAGCGTAAAATCAAAGAGATAGAAGGATTGTCCCGCCAGCTCTTTGGAGAAGGTGAAGAAGTCCTTCAGGATGAGGCAGAAGTAGGAGAAGATGAGCAGACCGTCCATCCATTTCCGTTTCTCGCCGAAGAACAGCTCAGCCAGGTCGACCTTGTACAGCAGGTAGCCAAGGCCGACCCACGAGACGAGCTTCTTGATCACCATCACGTCGCCGGGCAGCAGGGCCACCATGGCGACGATGCTGATCGCGATGAGGACGACAAGAATGATCTCCTCGATCCCGACTTCAATCTTCGTAGCGAGCTCTCCCATGCAGGCACGCTCACGTCAGGAACAGGCCGAGGAGGAAGCCGATGATGATGCCGATGCAGATGCCGGTGATGAGCTCTTTGGTGCCGTACTCGACAACGCGGAGATTCTTGAGGACCATGCTACTCACCCCGACGCTTGCCGGGCGTGGCTTCTTTCAGCTCGATGCTGCCGAGCACCCATAATACTGCGGCGGTGCCGTAGAGAAGCGGGAAGAGCAAGAGTTCCTTGCCCTTCAAGAGATAGTCCAGCGAGCCATAGAAGATCGGTCGATTGGCGCCCCAGAAGGTGAGGTACAATCCGAGGCCGAACAAGGATGCGGCGATGAAGATGAAGATGAGGCCGAGCACCTCGTGCTTGCGCAGATTATGCTGGTATTCGACAAGACGTTCTGCCATGGCGCTTACGACGGCAGCGTGGTATTTAAAGGTTCTCCACTACCTGAGGATAATGAATACGTAGTGAAGAGCGAATACGACGATGAAAAAGCATTTAAATCGGGATCATAAGAAGGCAGGTATGAACAACCGAATTTTTGCGCTATCCATGCTCCTCTTTTTTCTCCCGTCTGCTATGGCGACCATCCCTCAATCTGTCAGCGAGTATTGCGTCGCCTTCAACGCGCAGGAGTGCAATGCCCATTCCGCGTGGTCCACAATCGACGCCTGCAAGAGCATGGTCAAGTGCGTGGCTGATGTGGACATGGACACGCTCGCGTTCAGAGGCTGCAGGACCGCGCTGCAGGCAGTGTTCGATGACTGTAATCGCTATCCGTCCACGCTCTGCTACAATGGCGTCGCGTACGACACGAGCCATTCGGAGACCTGCGGCCAACGACAGGATGGCGCGCGGTTCCGCAGGATTGACGCCTGTGGAAATCCAACAGGCTTCGGGCCTTGCCTGAAGCTGGACACCTGCGAAGAGGTCACTGTCCATCCGCACACTGGCGCATCGATTGTCGTGCACGAAGGCTGCGAGACGATGGGAAATGGGAATGCGAGCGAAGCGGCGGCCATCGTGAGCAGGACGATGCAAGAAGAGCTTAGGGAAGAACCGAGAAAAATAGACGATGCGCGTCCCTCATCTTCCTCAATGGATGGGGAAGATGAGGGACGCGCACACACGGAACCGCGGCCCCTACCGCAGGAGATCACGGGCAGCGAGACCGTGGCCGCAAGCTCGTTTCCTACGCGAGAGCGGGCAGGCGATGCGGCAGCCGCGACATCGCAAGAGATAGCGAGACGAGAGGCCGGATTGGAAGCTGGACCGCGCTCCATAATAACACCAGAGAAGGCGCTGATGGCTGGTCTGGCGACGGCGGTCGTCCTCTTGATACTGTTCATCCTGTATTGGTATTTCTGGCGAAGTCGTCGATAATCCCCGTAGACCGTAAGACGCACAACCCACAGGACATCCACCGCAAGCAATTTTATAAACCACCTCTCGTTCTTATCTATCATGCACCGCGACCTCACCATCGCCCAGCAGACCGAGGACCCAACTACTGACCTCGTCCTTGACACGCTGCGCATCAACAAGCAGGCGTTAGTCTTCGTGAGCAGCAAGCGCTCCGCCGAGAAGACCGCGGAAGACATCGCCAAGACGGTCAAGCTGGAAAGCCAGCGGAAGGCCGAACTCGATGACTTGGGCGAACAGGCGCGCACCGCGCTCAGCAAGCCGACAAAACAATGCGAACGCCTGGCATACTGCCTCAAGAAAGGCATCGCCTTCCATCACGCCGGCCTGGTGCAGGCGCAGAAGGAGCTCATCGAAGACAATTTTCGCACGGGCAAGGTCAAGATCATCTGCTGCACCCCGACCTTGGCCGCCGGCGTGGACCTTCCCTCCTTCCGTACCATCCTCAAAGACCTGAAACGATTCAGCTCGCCGCGCGGCATGGTGTGGATCAGCGTGCTCGAGTATGAGCAGATGGCCGGCAGGTCCGGCAGGCCGCGATATGATACCTATGGCGAGGCCATCGCGATAGCCTCCTCAGAGAAAGAGCAGGAGGCCATCTACGAGCGCTATGTCTGCGGCACGCCGGAGGAGATCTACTCGAAACTGGCGGTCGAACCGGTGCTTCGTACATATCTGCTCTCGCTCATCGCCGCCGAGTTCGTTGGCAGCAAGCAGGAGATCCTCGATTTTTTCTCCAGGACATTCTGGGCGCACCAGTTCGAGGACATGGACAAGCTCGGGAGCATCATCGACAAGATGCTGGACATGCTGGAAGAGTTCGAGTTCATCCGCACCACAGACACGAAAACCGACGGCTTTGTCAGCGCGAGCGAGATGGCGGAAGGCAGGATCATCGCCACCATCATCGGCAAGCGCGTCGCCGAGCTCTACCTCGATCCCCTCACCGCGCACCAGATCATCGCCTGCCTGAAGCGCGCGCCGGACAAGGCCGTGCGCGAATTCTCGTTCCTCCACATGGTCTCCTCGCGTCTTGAGATGCGGCCTCTGCTGCGCGTCAAGACCAAGGAATGGGACACCATGCAATCGAAGATGGCTGAATACCTGGATTGCCTGCTCGAGGACGAGCCATCGCTGTATGATCCGGAGTACGAGGACTTCATCAACGCGTTCAAGACAGCCTTGTTTTTCCAGGACTGGATGGACGAGAAGGACGAGGAGCAATTGCTCGGGCAGCATGACATCCGCCCTGGTGAGATCCGCGTCAAGCTCGATCTCGCCGATTGGCTGCTGTACGCCGCGGAAGAGCTCGCGCGGCTGATGCACTACCATCCGATCATCAAGGAGATCAGCAAGACGCGCTTCCGGCTCAAGTACGGTGTGCGGGAAGAGCTCCTGCCCTTGCTGAAGCTTGAGGGCATCGGCAGGGTCCGTGCAAGGAAGCTGTTCAACAACAAGATCCACGACATCCGCGACGTGAAGGCCGCGGACATCATGGCGCTCTCCCAGCTCATCGGGCCGGGCATCGCGCGGAGCATCAAGCAGCAGGTCGGACAGGATGTCGGGAAGCTGCCGGTGCGGGAGAACAAGCGGAAGGGGCAGATCAGTCTGAAGGACTATGATGTATCCAGCTCAGAGAAGACGGCTGACTGAACGGCCTTCATTAAGATTATAGATGGCACGCGCGATGAGCGGCGCAACACTCACTTCTTTGAGCCAAGGATGACACGTGAGATAGGCTTGACCATGATGAACAGTATCAGAAGCGATAAGGAGTCGCATAATCCCCTCATCGTAAAGCTTCCGCAAACGTTCTGTTGCTGGATCATTCAGCAGGGCATGGGTGCAAAGGAGGTATATATCCTTGCCCCCTTGTTGACGAACCGCGCGAGCAACCTTGTCGATCGTTCCTGCGGTATCGATCATATCATCAGGGATGAGCACATCACGTCCTCTCACTTCGCCGATGATAGTGATCTCGTCTACGGTATGCACTTTGCTATGATCACGACGCTTATCGCTCACGACGAGCGGAGCCCTCAATTGCTTCGCGAAATATCTCGCACGTTCTGTACCGCCAGCATCGGGTGAGACGACAGACAGATTTTCAAGCGTTGGATGATCGGAGAGATATTCCGCCAAAAAACCCTCGATAAGATATCGTCCTGCACGAAGATTTTCAAAACGGCATTGACGAAAAAAACCCTCGATAGCTTCTGAATGGATATCGAGAGTCATGACGCGATAGGCACCCGCGCTCTCGAGCTCCATGGCGGTAAGACGTGCCATATTCGGCTCGCGTCCCCGTGGACGCTCTTGCCGAGAACCAGGATAGAATGTAGGGATAGCAGTAATCCGATCTGCGTCCGTGCGATAAAGAGTAGCGATATAGGCAAGAAACATCCGGAAGTTATCGATAGTAGAACTGGATCCCTTCCGAAAACGGTGGAGCAAGGCGAATACATCCTCTCTAGAAAATTGACCTGTATCTGGTGGAAGAAAATCACCCAAGTCAATATGAAGCCTGCGGGATATCGGATCAGGCGGTGATGCCAGCACATAAACATCCCGTTCCCGGATGCTCTCTCCGATCTCAACTTTTACCTCCCCATCGGCAAAAACAGTTTCGGTTGCTTTTCCAAGAATGATACGGTGATCAGTATCCGCGTCTTCAAATATCTTGTTCACCTCAGCAATCACCCGCTCACCCAGGGTTTTCGCAGAAGATGTTGCAAAAATGCTTAGTTTTCTATGCATAATCTCAAAAGAGGATGAAACTCATTATATAAACCTTCGTCACCCCTAATCATCTGCGACACAAGACGGCATGGCAGCATGGGCCAAGCAGGATATACCATCAAAACCTATAAATAGATGCGCAGCGCCAACAGGAAGACTATAGCCATGAACGCCGCCAATATCCTCACCCTGCTCCGTCTTGCCCTCGCACCGGTATTCGCCTGGCTGCTCTATACCTCCCAGTGGCTGCCTGCCTTCGTCACCCTGCTGATCGCCATCGTCACGGACATGACTGATGGCTATCTCGCGCGGCGCCTGAAGGAAGAGACAGCCGTCGGCAGGTTCCTCGATCCTCTGGCGGACAAGATCTTCTTCGGCCTGGCCCTGGTCGTGCTTGTCGTCAAGTATGGCCTGCCGCCATATTATCTGCTGGCCCTGACGAGAGATGCGGTCATCGGGTTTGCGGCGATGGCTATCGTCATCAAGGCAGAAGACAGGAAAACCCTCGATTTCACCGCCAGCCGCTGGGGCAAGGCAACGACAACGCTGCAGGCCATCACTCTCGGCACCATCCTTGTCTCGCTTTTCGGCCTTGCTATCCCCTCAAGAATCATCGATTTCCTGGTACTGGTCACCTTCATCGTGAGCGTCATCACGGTCGTCAATTACTTTACCGTCTGGATCCGGAAGGGTTACATTTAAAAAGGGCTGGTTTCTCTTGAGCGGTATTGCTCCCGTAGTATAGCTTGGATAGTATACGACCCTGCGGAGGTCGTGGCCCGCGTTCAAATCGCGGCGGGAGCGTATCCTTTTCTTCCACGATTTGTCGTTAGGGAATCTCGAGCAGCGAGAGATTCCCTAATCCGGATGGAGGTGTATGAGGGCGACAGCCCTCATGCGGGGATGGTTACGACCCTGCGGAGGTCGTGGCCCGCGTTCAAATCGCGGCGGGAGCGTATCCTTTTCTTCCACGATTTGTCGTTAGGATAAGACGATTTCTATTTCGGCGCTCCTTACCCATGAGGAGCGCCGAAATAGAAATCAGAGAAGCAGAGTCTCTCTATCCAGACAAGATTGAGAGAAGGTATTCAGCACTTGCCGTACTTGAACAGCCCGCTGTCGACCGCCTGGCGCTCGCTGGTGAAGCAGACGCGATTCTCGTCCTCCACATTCAGGGCGAAGGAGCAATCGATCGGGTAATAGACATCGCCATAGATATGGGCCATGAAAGGACAATCACTGTAGGCCGAGAAGGTGTAGTTCCCCGGGCTGACGAGGTCGATGTGCGGGATGCCGCGGCTGATGGCGACGGAATACGCCTTGCCGTCTGTCTCTATCACAACATCGCCGTCGTAGTCCGTGCGCATGATGCGGGAGCCGTACTTGCGGAGGCGGGCGAGCGTACCCGGCGACGGGACATCCGCAGCCTTGTCCATCGCCGCGGAGATGACGCTGAGCTCGGGAAGCGCGATATCGAGGAAGAGCTCGGTCGCGACGCCGTCGCCGCCATGGTCACCGACCTGGTAGATGGTGGTGCGAAGGGTATCCGGGCGGTAATATTCGCGCATCTGGCGCTCGCATCCCTTGCCGCAGTCACCGGTGATGAGGAAGCTGATCCTTCCGTACTGTACCCGGAGCACGAGGGAGTTGTCCTTCACATTGCCGATGAAGCTCCTGCCATGATACGGCGTCAGTATCTCTACCCGCGTGTCCTGCAGGTCAATGAAATCAAGCGTGAGGGGCTCATGGAGCGAGATATGCTCATAATTGCCATCTTCAAGGGTGGAGCGGAACATCTTGTACTCATCCGCCGGGGAATCGAGACCGTTGTCATAGACCTTGTCGACATCGAGATATTGTAGGACATAATCGCAGCCGCCGACATGCTCCTGCCTCGGTGAGCTGATGACGAGCGCGTCAAGCCGCTTGACGCCCGCATCGGCAAGATACTGGACGACCTGCTGTCGGGTCGCATAAGGGCCGCAATCGACGAGGATATTTCTCTTGCCCACCCGGACAAGCGTCGCGTCACCCATGCCGATATCGATGAAGTGTACCGAGACACCAGGCTTGAAGTCAGGCAACAACCGTTGGGATCGCGCGACAAGCTGCTGGGTCTCCTGGACGAGCTGCTCCGTAGGATTCGGTTCCTGGACAGGCGCGACAGGTAATTGTGTGGTTGTCTCATTCTGTACGGCATCCTGCGCTACCGTCCCGATTGCGGATGCGGAGGATGGGACAGATGAAGGCTCAACCGCCTGTTCCGGCTCTGATGCAGGGAATACTCCTGTGGCTTCTGGCATCGGCGCCGGCACGACCTGCTCGGCTCCCGCTGGAACGGCCGTGTCGGTCTCGGTCAAGGCGTCTTTGGCCTCATCATTACCTTCAGTTGTACGGACACTCTTCTTGCAGCCGAAAAGACTTATCGAAAGACCTATCAAGAGAAGGATGATCACGATGGACGCGATGAGGGAATGTTTCTTCATGGGACACCCTGAACTAGAGCAGTATTTGAATATCCAAACTATATAAAGTTAGCGTTCTGAAGTCCTATCCTTGGTCGATGGCCAGCCTGTGACTGGCCATCAGGGGAGACAACGCCGCTCACCTTCCCTGCTTCTGGCCATCATAGATATCTTCCACCATCTGCAATGTGCTTGCCTCGTCAGCCGGCTTTTCCGTGCGGAGATTGACCAGCCGCGGAAAACGGAGAGCATAACCTGAAGAATAGGTAGGCGAGCGCTGGATCTCTTCATACGTCACCTCGATGACGACCTGCGGCTTGACCGTGACTTCCTTCCCTTTCTCGGCGATGATCAATGGCTCAAGGAGCCTGGTCATCTGCTCGAACGTGATGCCGCCCTCGGCCTCGAGCTCCTTGAAGCCCGTGCCCACCTTGCCAAGCTCGAGGAATTCGCCCGTGTCCTCGTCGCGGCAGGCGAGCGCGAATGTGCTCAACCAGCCCTTGCGCTTGCCTTCGCCCCATTCCGCTCCGACGATGGCGAGGTCGAGCGTCTCCATGGTCGGCTTGATCTTGACGCCGAAGCCGACACGGGAACCTGGCTTGTAGATGCCATCAAGGTTCTTCGCCATGACGCCTTCTTCGCCGGCGTCCAGCGATGCCTTGTAGAAAGCCTCCGCCTTCTCGGGATCGTCCGTGACCAGCTGTTTGGCCACGATGATTTTGTACGGCACCTGGTCGATCATGCGCTCGATCCGCTCGCGGCGTTTCCTGAATGGCTCGCCCATCACCGTAATCCCATCGGCAGAAAGGATGTCGAAGATGTTGAGCTCGACCGGAAAATCCCGGGAAAGCTTCTCGATGTCATACTTGCGCCGGATGCGCTGGGAGATGCTCTGGAAGGGGAGATATTTTTTCGTCTTCGGGTGATAGCCGACCGCCTCACCATCTAGGATGACGGCGTCGGCGTGGACATGCGTCTTCACATAGTCAACCACTTCTGGAAACTGCTGGGTGACATCCTCAAGACGGCGGGTGTAGAGCACGATCCTCCCTCCCTGCTTATGGATCTGCAATCGGAACCCGTCGTACTTGTACTCGAAAGCGCATGGCTTCCCTACCCGCTCGAACGCTTCCTCGATGCCCCTTGCTTTCTGGAAGAGCATGACCTTGATCGGCTTGCCGACAGTGAGGCTCACGTCCCGAAGGCCCTGCATGCCTGCGGTCTTCGCGAGCCGCGCCACTTCAGCATAATCATTGCAGAGGTCATGCGCCGCCTGCACTATGGCGACGATCTCGTTGTACTTCTCGCGGTCCTCCGGCTCGATACTCCCCTTCTTCTCGTCATAGTTGAGCTGGCACGCGTCCTCGAAGAAGGCCCAGGTGATGGCGTCCCGCAGGGTGCAGGAAGCCACGCCGACACGGAGCTCTTCCAGCGTCGTGCGGATGATATAGCGCGCCTCGATGGGCGTCGCGGACGTGAGCAGCTCCGCGAGCAGCTTGACCTTCTTATCCACCATGCCCTCGCCTTCAAGCTCGGAGGCGCGACGGAGGTTGGTGATGACCTTCTCGACCGTCAGCTCATGCGACGCGAGCGTGGCCTGCGTCTTTTTCGTGACCAGGCGTTCCGCCGAGATGCCAAGGTCACCGGTGGTTTTCCACATCTCCTCGACCTTTATCGCGGGGATGCCGGTGGCGACTTGGATAGCCTTAAGGATGAGCCGGGAGGCTATACCCATCTTGCGCTCGTCGTATTCGGGATAGATAAGGCCTTGGAGCAGAAGGATGATCGACGGCAGGTCATCCGGATGCGCTTTCTGGAGAAAGCGGGAGATATGCCATGTCTTCTCCAGACGCTTGGTGGTGGCGTCGAGCTGGTGGTAAAGCTGACAAAGGTCGAGATAGCGCATGTGTCGGATGGATTGGGCGGACTATATATAATTTGTCAGCAGAAAAACAGTTCAGTGAATGGCTATGCATGTCTTGACCATACTGATTTCTTTTTCTCCCCCTCACTTGCGAGGGGGAGAAAAAGAAATCAGGGCATAAACGGCAAGCGGTTAGGGGCATTCAGGCATGGACAGCGCGGAGCGCGCCGGCGTGAACAAGACGGTGGCCTGCTTCATTCGGGATAGAACCTCTTCCTGCCCGTCGTCGTAGAAACATTTATTAATAAGGCTTATTTAAATACAGTTATGGACGTCCTCGAGGCCATCAGGAAACGCCGCAGCATCAGGAAATATCTTGATGTGGGGCTCGAATGGGAGAAGATGGTGCAGATCCTCGAAGCGGGCCAGTATGCTCCTTCTGCCGGAAACCTGCAGGATTGGAAGTTCATCGTGGTCACTGATAAGGATGTGCGGAAGAAGGTGGCCGAAGCATGCCTCAACCAGGTCTGGATGGAGACTGCGCCCATCCACATCGTCATCTGCTCGAACCCGGAGAAGACTGTCCAATATTATGGGGATCGAGGAGAGACCTATGCCATCGAGAACTGCGCCTGCGTAGCCATGTGCATGATGCTTGAAGCCACCGAGCAGGGTCTCGATACCTGCTGGGTCGGCGCGTTCGATGAGGACATGATGCGCATCGCGCTCTCGATGCCCGACCGCGGCAAGCCGATGATGGTGCTCACGGTCGGCTACGCCGACGAGACTGTCCCGATGCCGCCGCGCGTGGTGCTGGAGAGCCTCATCTTCTTCCAGCGATACAGCAACAGGGTCAAGAACATCAATCTTGTCATGAATGACTGGAGCCTGATGATGGAGGACTATGCCAAGAAAGGCAAAGAGGCCTTGTCGAAACGTCTCGACCGCCTGAAACAGGAAGCCATGAAGCCGAAGAGCGAGGAGTCCAAGGATGAGTACGAACAGCTCCGCAAGGAGGCTGTCGGGGAGCAGAAGAAGGGGCTCAAGAAGCACATCGAGACCTTCAGGCGGAAGCTCAAGGAGAAGGCGGAAGAGAAGAAAAGGAAGAGGGAATTGAAGCTGCTGAAGGAGTATGAGTAAAAAGAGAAAGAAAAAAAGAGATATTATTTCTTAGCTAGTATTTGAAACATATTACTCATCATCTTTTTCATATCCTCTAATTCAAACACAATCTTCGTCAGACGCTGCTCATAAAGTCTCGCGAGTTGTCTTTCTTCCGGATCTAGTGCCATAGTATTACCTCCAAATAAGTTATTTACGACTATCCAATACGAACTGATATATATATATATATATCGAAAAATTAATTCCTCATGGCGAAAATTTCTCTTCGACAACGCAGAAGAAGTTTTCAGCTGCTTCTTTGAGGCGGAGGATACTCCTCTTCCGCTCTCTCCCTGCTCGTTCTACCACCCCCCCCCCCCCCCCCCCCA
>OBEQ011521733.1_pt1 | contig 50359 bp, 41 predicted proteins | sample 1670901 | NCBI WGS metagenome assembly OBEQ01 (sample SAMEA104232315, study PRJEB22302) | groundwater metagenome | biome: forest; feature: aquifer; material: groundwater | place: USA | collected 2011-08-07 | depth 5.4 m
ACCAATTCCTCAACCATGTATGTTTGGGGAGTGAAAATAGAACTAATCCCTATAACATCAAAATCAGCTATTTCTTGTAGAATATCATCCGGTGCCATTCCAATTCTGACCATGTTATTTGGAAGAGGGGTATAGAGATGCTTCTGGTTTAACCGCACCAAACTGCAAGTTAAACCGCTGTGGAGCATACATCAGCAAAAATCTCGGTTCCTTAGTGTTTTTTATTAAAGGCGGCGATTCTTGTTTCTTTCGTATCTGAATTCCTGTCTGAATTTCCATTTTTAAAGTACCTCAAACCATGACTTAACTTTAAATTAAAGTAGCAAAAATGAACCTAAAGAGCAACCTATCAAACACTCGCCATTCTATCCAATAAATTTTTGGCTAAAACATGAGATCTCAATTGGTCTTGATATAGCTTGTATCCATTCTCGGCTATCTCTTCTGCTATTGAGTAGTTATTCTTCGTCCACAATATCTTCTCAGCTAACGATTTAGCATCAGCCGGATTGCAGGTCAAACACGTCTTATCCGGAGTTAAAAGTTCCAGAACGCCGCTATTGGAAGCGGTCAAATACGGCAACTTCATAGCCAAACTTTCGTAAGTCTTGTGAGGTATTGTCCTGGAAAGGCGATCGTGGTCGGAAAGCTGGCCCAATAACAGGTGGCAACTCTGCATTATTTCTCTTAGTCTTTCTTGAGGTAGAAAGTCCGTTATCAATTCTAGGTTTGCAGGTTTTAATTCCTTGATAAGTTTTGTTGTTTTTTCTAAAAGAATACCACCACCTATTATGGTAAATTTAACATTTTTATCTTCCAAGATTTTAGCCGCTTTTATTGCGTACTCCACACCAGCTTCCGGCATAAATGCACCCCTAAATAAGACCGTGAAGATATCAAGCTTTGGTAATGCTGAATCGTAAAAAAACCTATCGCCATCAACACCGACCCAACTCCTGTATATTTTTTTTTTTGAAACCTTGAATATTTTTTTAAAGTAGTCCGCCTGAAGATTTGTTTCAACCATGGTTAAGTTGGCAAAGTGTACGGCCACAAAATCAAGCAACCAATAATAAACCGCTTTCACTGACAACCGCGGGGCAAGCTCTCTTGAAATTATTAATCTCTCATAGACAGAGAGGGCGGCATTATAAATAATTTTCTTGCGAGTAAAAATTCTGGAGATAACGACTAGTTTAGGGCTATCATAGCCAATAAAAATTAGGTCTGCAGATTTATTCTTAGCCATATCCCTAATCATTCTCCGATATTCCTTAAAATTATCACCGATGTATAACTCGTTTATATTGTGGCCATTAGACCTAAGAGCTTTTATACAAACTGCATTTACAGAGTTGTGCAATCTGGATGAGCTGTAATAATTTATATCCATGATCGATTAATTCTATTGATGTTTTAGGGTTGGGGTCCAAGCTTACCGTCAGGAACAATTTCGGTAAATCTATATGGATATCGCCCATCATAGATATAGCTTTTATTTTCCAAAAATTTAAGATTTGTGCCGAAATACTGGTTAAAAATAAATCTAAATGTGTTTACCGTATTAATGTCGCGGGGTAAAGAGTTTTTATTCTTTCCCGGGAGATAAAACGCACTGAAATTTCTGGTTCTGATATTACCCCTTAAATCGTTGCTAACCACATGGGGATCTAGATATTGTCCGTGATCCGACTGGATAATTATAATCGGTGGCGTCTTGGATGAGGCAAGAATATGATCCACAACCTCTGAAACTTTTTTACTTGTAAAAATTAATTGATCAAGATAGGCGTTCATATCTTCCTGATAAGTCGGCGAGTGAACAAAGCTTAGCTTAACATCCTCACCATTTCTACCAAATACATACGGACCATGAGGAGACATGATATGGGCAAATACAAATTTAGGTCCTTTTAAATTAGATGTCGGTATTTTAGAAAGCTGATCAAAAGTATTTAAAACACTGTTTCTTGCCCATTTATTTATGTTTTTTTCTTTAAAACTATACCTGCCACCAAAAGGCCGGAGAACCGTCGTCTTTAAAGATGCGCGCATATAATTATCCAGATTAGATTCAACAATATCGTCGCCGGTGTCCTTGACTCCGACCACATGAGCATCAGAACTCAAATATATATATCTGTATCCTTTTGATTCAACAAATTTTTTGACAGCGTTGTTCTTTATTTTTTCAACTAAGGGATCGAAGTCGCTGGAATCCTCATCAGGAAGAGTAGAGAGGAAATTGGGAACATAATCCATGTTTAAAGTAGAAGGGACAGAGTGCATTGTTATTGAATAATTGCTTCTATTCTTGGACGGGATTACAAAACCCTTGCCTTTAAGAAATTGAATAAATTCCTTACTGTCATAATTAAAATATTCTTTTAATACATCCGGACGGGCATATTGATCGGGCAGAATGTAATATATATCCGGAAGATTAGAAGAACTGCCGATGTTCGGAACTTCTTTGACTTCGTTTTTGTTAATATTGATTGCGGCCTTGTTGCCAGAAGAAACTTCGTTTTTTATAGGATTGTTTACGGTACTTTTAAATTCATAAAATGTAATAATTACCAAAGGGATAATGATCAATCCCAAAGAAGCAAATCTTAATATCTTTGCCAGCTTATATAAATCTCTTTTGGTCAATAACAGAAAAATTCCCAAACAAGAAAACAAAATGCCCCAAAACGGGTAGAGGTATCTGTGGCGGCCTATAAGAAATCCGCCGATCTTAAATCCAAATAAAAAATCGTAGAAAAAACCATAATAAAGCAGGCCAATAGCGGCGAAAGCAACCAGAAAGCGAGCCTTATTCGTGTTCTTGAAAATAAATCCCAATAAAAAAATAAGTCCGGCGACAAGGCCGACGGTCGCCAAAAACGGAGTCAAGATAACACTATATGAAAAATCTCGGATATGTTTTGAGAAAACAAAAACCCATGGAAATAGCGCTAATAAAAATGAATAAACCAAAACTAGTTTTTGGTCAAATTTCTGATAAAAATTATTCGCCATACTCTTTAGTACTCTGCAGCATCTTTACCAGTTATAAGATCGGCCAACTTCACACTTTTATCACGAGTAAGCTCGTTAACCAGATCTTGGGGCCTCTTTCCGTCTTTAAAAGATACCGAAAAATAATATTCTCCCTCCCCGTCTGATCTGGATTTAAATTGAAGTAATTTATACGATCGTAAAAATTTTGGGAAAATATTTTCATAGGAATTATAATCTGCGCCTGCTATAAAAGTTAACAGAAAACCGTCCCTGACCACTGAACCAAAACTGAATCTATCCATTATCAGTATTATCGCTACCAGACAACCAGTTCCAATAAATGAAATAGCATAATTACCAGTACCTACGCCCATGCCAATTGCTAAGCTAAAGAATAAGTAGGTAGCATCTTTAGGATCTTTAATAATGGTCCTGAAACGAATTAGGGTAAATACGCCGAGAATTCCAAGCGCTCTGACAAGATTGTTTCCCAATATCATCATGGCTATGGTGGCCAAAACCGACATCATTACAAGTGATTCAACATATGACCTTGAATAAGACAGTCCGTGATGGGTTCTTTGATAAATAACGGCAACAACAATAGCCAACAAGAAAGACAGGGCAATATTTATAAAAATAACTGCCGTGCTTAGTTCTGTAAGTGAAAGGTTTGAAATATTCATAATTATCTTAAAAGTGGATTATACCTATAAATAGCTTCTGATGACTTTTCATACTTGGAATAAGTGTCGGTTTTAAGCCCATAATCTTCAATAATGACCTTAAGCCAACTCGGTATAAGATAGCAAAATTTAATTTCCATGGCAAGTCTGCCAGAATTTACCGACACCATTGGCTGAACACAATTCAGGTCAGTTTTTGGGCAGGTTTCCAGATTTGAATCAAAAGTAATTCTTAGGTCCCCGACATCGTTCATGAAGGCCCTGCGCTTATAACGGACAGCGATCTTTGGTTTTACCGAAGTTTTTATAAAATTCCAAAGAATGTCATTCTTTTTATCAATGTCTTCCCCCCAATCTTTAAATAGCAAAACCCCATCTCTGTCTACAATAAACCTGTCAAATTCTGGTCTTGATAATTTTACGCGGGTTTTAGAATTTTTAGGTCCAAATCGATGTTTAATTTCAAGCCAAACAAAATCAGATTTAGCTAGATATGGTTCATAGATCCTGGCTCTTATTTTTTTCCTCTTGATAAAGCCGCCGGCTTTATCTCTATAATCCGACAAGTCATGAGAATCATAATACAAACTCGTAACAAAATATTCACCCGTACCGGAAACAATATTTGGATCTGGCTTCATTCCAAACTTTTTTATATCCCGTTCAATCAAATAGGCCTGCCGTGGATTTATATCATATTTAAATTCAAATCTGTAAATTTGCTTTGACATTTTTATTCTAATTTAACCGAATTATATATAAAGGCCGGCAATATTAACTTAAAGTTAGGACGGAATGAGCTTATATTAACTCCTTCATAACCACCCTCAATCGTACTGTCTTTTACAGAAAGTTGAGATGTTCCGGCTTTTACAATTTGTTTCAAGACGCCAGATTTAGAAGGAACATAAGAGGTCTCATCTATTAGTATTTCTTTTAGATTTCCCCATAGGACAGAGTTGATCATCTCGGCACGCCCCCCTTTAATAAAAGCCTGCTTTTTTCTATAAAGACTCAGGCCACTGGTCCTATTTCCAATAATAATGTCGTTATCAATCATAGCGTAAGAATTATCTTTAATGGCTATTCCGTAATTACAGCTGCTTAGAATATTATTCCTGATCAGGACCCCATCAGCTCCTTCGCCAACGCTGATGCATTTATCTTGAAAACTTCTTACATAGTTATCTAAAATTTCAAGATTCTGAGCACCGGAGAGGTCTATTGCGTCCCCATCAGTACCATTTTTTTCTAAGTTTGAGTTATAAAATGTATTCCCAATGATTTTAGAGTTTTTTACCATATCAAGATCTATGCCATCAGAACTGTTGTCTGCAAACAAGCTATTTTTAATCTCGATCGAACCGAGAATCGCATGGAGCCCATCATCGGATTTTCCGTTTTTAAATGTAGAATTTTCAACCACAGAATCGGCATTGTCCAAATTAAACTGCGATGTAAAGAAGACACCGTTTATCGTGTCGGTAGAACCGCCGTTAACAGACATGTATTTAAAATGATTTTTATCATGACCAGTATTTATAACCCCAAAACTCCCCCACGGTTCCGTGTTGTTAAACGCCGAGGCAAAAATTATGGGCGCATCCGATGTACCTATGGCATCAACCGAACTATATGAAATAAGCGATTTTTTAGGATAGAAATACAGGTTTGTTGCTGGTTCTATGATTAATTTCAAATTTTGAGGAATGATGGTTGTTTTTGAAAAGATAAAAGTACCCGGCCCAAGAACAAGCGTGTTATCAGATACCTGCTTGAAATCAGGATTTCTGGCTGTGAATTCTTTGATACCAAGAGAGATATCGTTTAAATACCCAAAACTACCTGAAAATTCCACTCTTTTTTTATGATTTTGTTTTTCCCATATTGTGACCTGTGTTTTACCATCAGCCAGCAAATTTTTAGCCTTTTCAAAGTTATTTATAATCAACTCACGTCCACTGTTAACGTCTTTGATAAAGTTAAAGTTGGTAGAATTTTTGGCATTATCTTTATAAAAATCTGATTTTGTTTTTTCAAACAAACCATTGTAATAGGCCAAGTCGTCATTTAGATTTTTGCCGTCATTAAGATAACTATTGAGAACAGTGGCAAATTCATCGGAATATTTTTTATTTTTAAATATTCTTCTAATTAAAAGCGGCAGATTATCGTCGTAAATTTTATCTTTTAACGGCTCGAATGCGACATCCCATGGCAATGGTTCAAATTTACCAGTTTCTTTTTTAAACATCAGAACAAAATTTGAGAAATAGCTTTGATGGGCTGAACCGGCAAGAACATTAATAAGCTGCCATCTGTAAACCTTATTTAGGTCGACCAAATCAGAAATCGTTCTGTTAAACTGTTCATCTGTGGCTTCATTTGTTAACCTTTTCAAAACATCTAGCTCTTCAAATGGTCCGTCTTCATTTTTGGCGATATAACTTTTCCAGTCAGAAAACGCCAGTTTGTCGTTATCAACTTCGCCCGATATGTCTTTGTTGGAAAAGATATTATTCGTATCGATTATATTGTTTCTAGCCATAAGCGGACTGGACCACGGCTCCGCTGAAAGATAAACACCAAAATCTCGGTTATTTATATATATATGGACAAATTTGAAATCAGGAGCAAAAAGACCCAGTTTTTTAGCTCTATAGTTGTTAAGCGGTTCCAGAAAATATCCCCTATCATCAGGAATTATCAGATTAAGACCGCTCATGCCTTGGAAAAAATCGTCTTTGGAGAATTTAATCCGTAATGATTTTTTCTCGGCCTGCCAATTATCATAAGTTACGCCCCGATATCTGATTTTAATTGGGGACTGATATCCTGTCTTAGGGTCAATAAATTCAGCTGAAACATAACTTTTGTTGTTTTCCGATAAATATCCGTAGGTCAAATCATCGCTTATTGGCAGGTTATCTTCCATTGTTTTCCAGTGATCGGGGCTGATGACAATTCTGTATTCCGGTAGTTCTGATTTGGCAAACGGCCAACTCAAAGGATAAATAATATTTGAAAACTTTTTAACTGACCGCCAAGTGTGAAACAAATACCGCCCGGCAGGGCTACTTTGAGGAGAGAGGCCCACAAACAAAAACAGTATGCAGACAAAAGAAATCATAGCCAAGGCCAAAATCTTATAATCAGGTCTATTGATTCTGCGTATTTTATGTTTCCAAGAAGTAATCATTGAGTTAAGAATATCAGAATAATCCGTACATTTTAGCACCCTTTATTTGTTTTGACAACTCCGATGAACGTTATATCTTTTAATAAATTTAATTCTTTTTCCCAATTATAATTTCCCCACCGTTTATATTTATTTCTCAATTCTTCGTTCTCATATCCGGGGTGGCAGCCAAATTCAATAACTTTATCCGGATATTTTTTAGAGAGATTTTTGGCATACTTCACATCGTCTATGTTTATGTTCCCTGCATTTATGAAGCCGACAAAAAAATCATTGCACTCAAGCCCTGCTTTTTGAATTTTTCTTTTGGCCAGAAAAGATAAAAATTTTAGAAAAACGGATTGGATTTTTCTAAAACTTCTGCCTTGGCCGTGAAATGGCTCATTTATAATTCTGATTAACGGAATTCCGTATTTTTTAGCTAACTCTATGACAATGTCCATCATTCCAGGAAGCAGATGCAAATGCTGATGGCTATTAATGAAGGTAGGTTTTACGCCTGCCGCCAAACACTTATCTATTTGAGCATTCATTTCCATTTCTATGGCTTTAAGATTAATCAGCCCTAAAATATATTTGATAAAAAATATTTTGTGATTTTTGGGTAATTTGATCTGAGTGAGCGGTTTTTCATCCACCAAAACCAAGTGGATGCCGATATTGGCGTTTGGAAGGTCTTTAAGTCTCCGGATAACATCATCAAACGCTTCCCCATTGGCCATTAGGGAAGCCCCACCAATCAAGCCGTTCCTGAACGCAAAAAAAATGCCTTCATTAACAGCCTGGTCAAGACCCAAATCATCAGCTATGACAAGAATGTCCTGTTTAGAGTGCATGTATTCCATATGGCGTTTCTTCTACACTGCCATTTTCAACGTTGTATGTTTCGGAAACAATATACAAAGGACGGCCTTTGACCTCATTGAACATTTTATACATATATTCCCCGACTATTCCCAAAACCATCAATTGAACACTTCCCAAGAACAGAACCAATATAACCAAAGTTGCCCAACCGGCAATCACCGGGTTGGGGTTAATATAATGGTCAACAATGACATAGCCGGAAAAAATAATGCTTACAAACAAAACAAATAATCCGGCCCAAAAAGCCAATCTCAAAGGAAAGGCGGAAAAAGAAGTAACACCGCTTAAGACCAGTTTCGTTAACTTCTTAATATTATATTTCGGTTTGCCGGCTTTCCTTGACTCAACAATATAAGGCACATACTTTTTTTTGAACCCTATCCACTGGATCATACCCCTTAAATATCTCTCCCTTTCCGGCAGTTTCTTAAGTGCGTTTACCACGTTTCTTTTATATAAAGCAAAATCGGAAACATTTCTAAATTCCAAATTAGTAATAGCGCTCATTAATTTATAAAAAATCTTACCTAAGGTTTCTCTTAATTGAGAATTCTGTTTGTTGGTTAATCTTTCGCCTATAACAATATCGAACCCCTCCTCGGCATACTTAATAAATTCGGGGATTAAATGAGGTGGATGCTGAAGGTCGCCATCCATGGTTAGAACCATTGCTCCTTGAGCAAAATCTATCCCAACATTGAAAGCCGCTTGGTGGCCGAAATTTCTTGATAATTTTATAACCTTAAACCTATGGTTTTGATTAGCAGCTTTTTTGATTAAATCAAAAGTACCATCGGTCGAACCGTCATCAACAAAGATGACCTCGTAATTTTTGGAGGTGGCATTAGCCGCTTTGGTTATCGCTTCAAGTAAGAATGGGACAACCTCTTGCTCATTAAAAAGAGGGATAACAATAGATAAATCGGTGTTTTTTGACATTATGATATATTACCACAAAAGTACTGTTTTGTCTATATTTTAGAGCAGTCAAAAACATAGGATTCAATTTTCTTATCCTGAAATTTTTTCAATAAAGGACACTTAGAAATCAATGGCCAATATCTTCCTTCTTTTTCAACAGCAGGAAAGTCAACAATCATGTATTGGCCTCGATAGCTTTCTATTGCGGGAGTATAGTCCCGTTTTGGTGCCGTATAAAATCTTGAATAGTATTTACCGCTCAAGCGTAAATAATAAGCCCCTATATCATAGTAAGTGATAACTTCTTTAACAGCGTTGTTGGAGTTGACATATTCTATCGTTTCTTTGGCTACCTTATCTACGCTTCCGTATATAGCTCCGGATAAGTATTCGGCAGAAAAAATCAGGTTATATCCCACACCGAGAACTATGAAGGTCGTCAAAAATAAATTATTTTTCTTTTTACCAAGCACTGCCCCTAACAAAGAAACACAAGAGACTACCCATGCTAATAATATAAACCAGGCAGAAAAATAAAATCCTGAAGGCCCAGAGCCGCCAGTAAACGGAATCAGAAAACTGAAGTCCAAGGACATTACTCTGTCTACATAGGCCTCTTTGGGGTTTAGGGGGATAACGTCATGAGGAAGGGATAAAATAACATAAGAAAATAGTATAAAAATGGCGACACTTATAACATAAAAATTCTTACGAACATGTTGCTTTTCTAATAGATCAGATATCACTTGAGCACCTATCAAAACCGATGGGACGATCAGAAACATAAAATATCTCTCTATGGTCAAGGTAGAAAAATCGAATAGGACTAAATAAAAAATCAGATTCAAAAATAGATATATAAACCAGATCCGATATTTGTTTAATATATCTTTTCTGAAAAGTCCGCATAAAACCGATAGAGCCAAAAGGGGCGAGAGCCAAACGAGTGATTTAAATATTTTGAACGCCAGATCAAAATAAGCCCTTGAAGCAAAGTTTAAGCTTTGGAAATGTTTAGCATATTCAATAACTACTCCCAATCGAATAGCATAAAAATAATAAAACGATCCCGCGAAAGCCAAGAATCCTACTGCCCATGGCCATATTTTCTTTAAAATAATTTTTAAGTTGATTTTTTTTCTTGAGTAATAAGCTCTCAACAACTGATCAACAATAAGGGTCCCGATGAATAATAAAAAGCTTAGTTTAGTCAAAAGTCCACCCACTATGGCCAGACTAAATATAAATAACCATTTCTTTGTTATTTTTTTCTCCAATATATACAAATAGGCATAACAACCAAGCAAGACAAAAAAGGGCAAGATAGCCCCGTCAATATCAATTTGGAGATTTGAAATAAGAGCATAGACATTAGCCACAAAAAGGCCAGCTGCAATATAAGCTGTTTTTTTACTGCCAGAAAGTTTAAAAGAAACAAGATAAATCAACCAGAGATTCAGAATACTAAATATAAGTGGTGCGACTCTTAAGTTATCATATCCTAAGGTTGAACCAATAAAACCAAGTATCCACCTATTCATGGGTGGATGAGAGCCTAAACTTTTTTCAAATACTGGATTTACTATGCTCGCCCACCTGTATTCATCCTGGTGGTAAATTTGCCCCAGCCCTAAAAATCTTGTAAAAATAAATATTGCAAAAATAACCAAGAGCCACTTATTGTTTTTGAGAACATTAATCATTCTTTTTTAAAACAAAGAGTATAGAGACACCAAAAGGAAAACTTAAAAGTTTCAAAAAATAGGTTTCAAGATTAAAAATAAAATAGAATAAACCATTAATAAGCCGACTATTGATATCAAAGTCTGATTCTCTCTCCTTTAAATTTAACCATTTAGAGAGCATCCTGACAACGACAATAGGCAAAAACAAAAAAGTATTAAAATATGTCTTATGAATAATTGTAAAATTACTGGCCCTTTTAACCGTATCGGCTAGGCCAGACATTGTGTATCTTCTAAAATGGTGGGCAACCTCGTCTTGAACCCCCCACATCCATTTATAGGCCGGAACAGTTACAATAGCTCTTCCCCCCGATTTTAAGGCACTTTTTAGACCTTTAATAGCCTCGGGGGCGTCTTCTAGGTGCTCAATGACATCTAAGGCCAAAATCAGGTCAAATCCCCCTTCTGGAGGACTAACTTCAATCCCCTTGGCTATCGATAAGTTTCGTATGCCCTTGGACAAGCCGAACTTAATGGCTTCAACGGAAACATCGGCTCCAGACGCATCGTAACCAAGTTTTTGCAAATAGCCGACAGTGTATCCTGAACCGCATCCAAAATCAAAAATTTTTGCCGTTTTTGAAATTTCATATTTCCTTATCAAGGACAGGATTATATTTCTTCTTACCCTAAACCACCAGTGGTTCTTTTCTGATTCAAAATATGTTTTATAGAAATCCTTTTCCATTTTTAAGATATTCTAACGTCTTAGAAATTCCGTCTCTTAACTTTACTTTCGGTTCATCTCTAAGTATCCTCTTCATAAAGCTGACATCTGGAGTTCTGTATTTTATTTCTCCTTTATTTCTTATCGGTTTATAAATTATTCTGACATTAGGAATTATTTTTTTAATCTCATTTGCCAAATCTTTAATGCTTATAGAATTTCCCGAGCCGATGTTCATTGGCCGACCATTAACTTTGTCACTTAAGAACGCTTCTAAACTTAACCTGACATTATCTTCAACATAAACAAAATCTCTGGTCTGCTCTCCGGTTCCAAGTATTTCCAACGACTTTTTTTCTAAAGCTCTTTTCAAAAATACCGATACCACAAAACCCGAATCGCCAAAATCCTGTCTCGGACCATATACATTAAAATATCTTAAGATAGTAACTGGGATGGCATATTTCTCGTAATAAGCCAAAAAGTACTGCTCGCCTAAAATTTTGACCAAGCCATATGGCCACTTGCTATTAAACGTATCGTCCTCGGCAATTGGCAGTTTAACCGGCTCACCATAAACTTCTGACGAAGAGGTAAATAGAATTTTTTTAATCTTATATTGTTTTGACAGCTCGGCAATATTTTTTATTCCTTCGATATCTTTAAAAACTTCCAAAGGATTTTCACTTGTTCTTTTAACGCCTACCATGGCCGCATAGTGTACAACATAATCTGGTTTTTCTTTTGAAAAGACATCCTTAACATCAGACAGTTTGTTTACGTTTCTTTTATAAAACTTGAATCCTTTTTCATTCTTAAGGTGCTTTATGTTGTCCAGTTTACCATTAGAAAGATTGTCCGCACAAACAACGCTCGCTCCATGTCTCAAAAGTAGATCGCACATATGCGAACCCAAAAATCCAGCCCCGCCAGTCACTAAAAATTTGCTATTTTTTATTAAATTTTTACTCACGTTCTAATTATTTCCTTTTTAACCATATCTATGCCATAAATATAAAATTCGTGCCGACGAGGACTGGTAAAATGTTTTGCTACCGTATTCTGGTTCGGTTTGCCTTTTACAATATACCGCTCTCTGGTTAAAAATTTAAATTTTGTTTGAGAAATCAAAGACGCCCAACCAGCCATCTCCACAAAATAATTTCCTGGCTCTCGCAGGGTATTTTCAAAATATTCCAACAATTTATCATCCCCAATTCTGTCCTTTTTGTAAAGAATAATCCCGGAATTCATGTAGCCGGCTTCATTTTTAAAAATATCATATTTAGTCGAATAATCTGATGAGAGCATTAGATCATAAGTCCCGTCATGCCTCGAAATTAGAGAGTCACAATCAGCATTACCATTTATGAAGTTTAGGATTTCTTCCGGACGATTAAAAAATAAGACATCCGAATCAAGAACCATAACTTTATCTGATTGACTTAGCAGAAAAATATCCACCAATTTATATATCAATTTGTGTCCATGATTCCTATATTTTAAGAGTTTGGGCGATAAGTCGGTAATATTATTAATAAGTTGATTAGCTTTTTTTAAAAATAATACCTTCAATTCCGGAAATTTAGATTCTAGCTTGCTTGCGGTATCTAAGTCAAAAGATCCGTCATCATGAACAATAACCTTGGGGCAAATACCAGTCTGAATTATAAAGGACGCCAAAGACCAAGCCAGCATCAATGCATCCTTTTTTTGACAAAGGAAATGAATTTCAACATTTTCGACTGCGCGATATTTAGGCAGTTTGAAATTGTAAATTTCTTTTGATTTCCAGAACTTGTTTATCAAATATTTTAAGACGCCTTTTGGGCCATAGCCATATCGAAGAGTTTCCTTAATAAAAAATAGTTCCTCTAGAATTTTCATATTTTTTTAAAAAAATTATAGAATTTTTCGGCAACTATTTTATTAGAAAAATTATCAACTATATATTGACGGCCAGCTTGCCCCATTTTTATCCTAAGCTCCTGATCTAATCCCAATTTTATCATCGCCTCTTCCAAACTGTCTCGATCGTTGGGTTTTACCAACAGGCCCGTTCTTCCGTTAATAACAATGTCCTCTATAGAACCTGATAAGGTTGAAACAACTGGCAATTCCATTAGCGATGCTTCAGCCATTGAATAGCCAAATTGCTCTTCCCAACCTCCATAAGGCAAGCTTGGATAAAGGAAAACATCGGAAACAGAAAGAATTTTAATCAATTCCTTGTGGTCAACCCAGGACATCCTAATTATGTAATTGTCCAACTTGTGCTCTTGGATCAGACGATCAATCTCTGCTTCATATTCCCCGCTTCCTGCAATTACAAGACGCGCTTCTGGAATTATCTTGACCACTTTTTCGAATGCCCGAATGATTAAATGTATACCCTTTCTATAACCTATGGCTCCCACAAAAACATAAACAATTTTGCCTTCTAAATCGTATGTTTTTTTAGAATCTGTTTTATTCTGGGATTTAAAAAAGTCAGCATCAACTCCACTCAATGGAATTACGGCAGTTGGCTTTTGTGTTAATTTTCTAATAATATGCTCGGCCTTCTTGTTGCCGCAAATAATTCCATCCGACAAAAACAGGTTAAACCTTATTATTATTTTTTTTAATAAAAGATTGAGTCCTTTAAATTTATTCTCGTAGGGAATATTCTCCCAAGTGAAAATGATATGCTTGAGGCCGAAAAATTTAGACCAGAATGCCTGATAAAGCGTGGTAATAAGGATTGGTTCACTCGGACTATAGACAAGGTTAATATTTTTTCTTCTTTTTAACTGCCACAAAATAACAGGAAAGGCCGGCATCCAACCCTTTAAAAATCCGCCAACCAAAGGATAATTCGAATGATAAAAATAAGCATTGGCCAGAGAAATATTTGGCCCCAAGGGTGGTCTAAAAACAACCTTACCGCCTTTGGCTTTCCAAATCTTCGGCAGTAAAAAATTAATCCCCTTTGGTTCGGGATAAAATTTAAAAGTATTAAAATAATTTTCCCTTATATATGCGTAGCCAACTATTAGAATGTTCATAGTTCGTGTATGCGTTTTAATAATTCTGCTGCCAGAATATTCTCGGTAAGCCGCTCCTTAAAAAGTTGTCGGGCAGTCCTGCCGATAGAACCTCTCGTCTCGGGCGAGTTTTTCAATAATTTTATTTTTTTTGCTAAATCTTTCGCATCGGCTTTACGGCAAAATAATACATTTTCCCCATCACTTAAAAGCTCCCTCACGGCTGGCGTATCGGCGGTTACTATCGCTTTTCCCATAGCCATTGCCTCATAAACCTTATTCGGTATAACCAGATCTGTTTTCGGACTATCGCCAAAAATGCCCAAGCAGACGTCAGCCTTAGCCATATATAAGGATAATTGCTCATAGGAAACAGGGTTAATAAAGCTTATATTCCTGATATTTAAACTTTTCGCTAATTTTAGATCATTCTTGAACGTTTGGCCATTACCTATGATATTAAAATGGATATCTTCATTTTCAAGCAACTTGGCCGCTTCAATTATATGCTTAACACCCTGAAGCGGGATAAAATAGCCATGAAAATGAACCAAAAAATTATTTGTATCTTTTGGAATTTCTCGGGGATAAAAAATATCGCCGTCGGCACCAACAAAAATTCTCAAAAACTTTTTTCTGTCCAGCTTAAATTCTTTAACAAAAAAATCAATATGGGCATTGGTGTCAAATAAAATTAGGTCGGCCAATTTACATGACCAGGTATCAAGGAATCTATAATATTTGGCCCTCCAGCTTGTTTTTGAATAATACTTCCGATCAAGGATATATCCTCCATAATGAGAAGTGAAGGCATCAAAAATTATCTTTTTTGTTGTCAATAACCTGGCCAGAAACATTATCTCCTGACCAGGAAAGCCAACTGTCATTAAATCAAATCGAGGAGACCTTAAAAATCGCCATACGAGCTTTAAATATTTTAATTTATCTTTAGCTGAAACGCGGCATTCAATAACCTCTACACCGTTTGCTCTCAATCCCCTTATCAATATCCCATTGCGTGAATAGTCGGAATTATAGATGCCAAAATATAAAATTCTCATTTATTTAGAATAAAATTACTGATTTTATCAATTAACTTGTTAAGATTATGATTCTCTATTACATACTGTCTTAATTTTTCGTTCAAACTATTTTTCTCTATGTTTTCAATTTTATCAGCTAGTTCCTGGGCATTGTTTTCATAAAACAATAATTCCGCCGGTAAAAACCGGCGTGCCGCATCATTAGAACTCAAGACCTGCATCCCGCAAGACATAGCTTCTAGTAATGTCTTATCCAAACTTCCGGTTTTGCTTAAATGAATGAATAAATGATGGCTTTGGTAATAAGGAACCAGATCTTGGTGATTTATTTTACCCAAAAAATTAAAATTCCCTTGAAGCCCAAGTTCGTCAATCAATAACTTGAGTTTCTGCTCATAATCCCTATCTTTCTTTAGAGCGGGTTCGCCTATCATTGTTATTGAAAATTCTACATTTTGATTTTTCAAAATTTTAGCAGCTCTAATAAGTATCTCGTAGTTTTTAACTGGGGTTATCCTCCCCACACTTAAAATCTTGAGATCCTTGAGGCCAGGCCTCAAGGATTGAGGCCTGGCCTCAAGGATTGGTTTAAACAATTCTGTATCAATTCCATGACCAGTTACTATCACCTTTTTTGAAAGCAGGCGGAAGCTTTCTTTTGAGGCGGTAAAAATAGTATCGGCAAATTTTTCTGCCAATCTTAATTTGGCTGTTACACCACCGCTTGTGTACCAAAAGAATATTTTTTTTTGGGTTAAATGCCAATACCATCCACCCAATATAACCCAGATTGGGTTCATGTGAACAAAAATATCTGTGTAATGCTTTCTACATAGGAAAATATGTTTATAGAAGTTAAAGAACCAAAACAACTTGGGCAGATTCTTATCTTTACCTAAGCTGATTACCTTAACATTCTCCGGCAAGTTAAATTCTCCTTTTTCTAGACAAAGAACAGTAACTTTATCAAATTTTTTAGCAAAGCGGACAATCCAATCAATAAAAAAGCCAAGAAGTTGGTCGTTTTTATCTACTTTTTTGGTAATAATAAGTAAATTTTTCACCCTCTTATATTACAACAAAAATGGCTTAAAATCAACTAAAAACACAATGGTATCCATTGTGTTTTTAGTTTTAGAAGTTTTTATATTGTATCAGCCGTTGCTACTTTTTTCTTGTGTATGCTGGGATCTGGTTAACAGATGTATAGGGTGTTCCCTGTTTATACCAGCTAAATTCCTTACTGTTTATACAAAAGACTTTTTTAAAGAAGTCTGAATCGTCAGCAACCGCTTGCGCACCGGTTGTATTAACCCAATGCAACATGGCAGTATCTTCGCCCGTGGTTTCCACTCCATAAACCTTTTTATCATTTATTTCACAGTTCCTGAAAAGACCTGATGTAACAAGTGTGTCTCTTGTTGGGGCAACTGTGGTTTTAACCTTAGAAAATCCGCCAAGATGGCCATAGAATTTAAATATAACAGGATTCAAAAACAATCTTTTATAGCCCCAGGCATTGACAATATAGACATCAGGGTCACTTGAACCGGCAGCGCTTATAACATCGCCTTCTTTTAACTTTAGGGCGACCAGACTAGTAAAACCTCTTGAAGCAGGTTTTACTCCTGCGCCTATCGGAGGAGGTGTTGATGTTGAAACGGGAGTTGTGGTAGGGGTTGAGGTTGGAGTAGGTGTGGGAGTTGAAATTGGCGTAATTGCTCCACCCCCTACGTCACTAATACCGCTGATGCCTCCGAGAATGGTAGAACCGCAATTAGCGGCCTCGGGAGTTATTATTGTCGTCGTAGTAACAGTTGTAACAATTAAAATTGATGATTTATCACTAAAACAGGAATATGAATAACCACCGTCGGTCTTCAGTATTTTTTTATTAGAAGATTCCAGAGTAAATCTTTGGCCCGCAGAAATTCTAACCGTTATTTGAGTATTACTCGTTGTCACCGTATCTGCATCAGAACCACCAATTATGGTAAAATCTCCCACATCAAGCGTTATGGTAGTATCTTGCGGAAAATAAGCATCACCAACAGCTTTTGCTTCATTAGTATCAAGAAAAAGAAATCCGCTGATCAAAACAGTGAGTGATAAAAATAAATAATATTTTTTTATTAACTGCATTGTTTAATTTTATTTTCTCTGTTTTATGGCCTTAACAACGGGTGAATCAGGTTTTAGATTCTCCCAGAACAATATTTGATTTTTGTTTATTATCATTTCTCCCCTAGGACCATGTGGTTCACCCTCACCAAGTTTAACAAGCTGACCAGCACCATTTTCATTTACTTTGGCATAATAAACATCAGATAAGATTAAATAGTCAGAACTGATGTTTTTCAAACGCCCAAAGTATATCTGATCATTTGTTAAAAATATGGCTTGATATATATTTGAATCAATAAAGTCATTTTTATTATAGCGGTCATATTTAACAAAGTTTGTTAGTACTAAAACATTTATAATAACAACTGCCACGGCCAGAATTGAAACACTTAACGCTAAGACAATTGGAATGTGCTTATTACTAATCATGTTTCCAATTAACTATTGACATCTAATGGCACTAAGAAGCGGTGTTGTGGTACCAGTTGGAAAGCGCATATAAATCCACTTCCCCACAGTATCTTTTAATTGAAAACAAGTACCCTGAGTAGACGCAGAATTTCCGCCAGCGGCAAACAAAAAGCTACCCGAACCAACAGCGGGTTTGCCAAATTCAGCAATATATGTACTGTTGGAAGCTACATTGGAACCGACAACCAAACTCGTCGTTATAAAAGCTCTTGTCGCCGAAGCATAACCAACTGCTTCAAAGTTAACCGATACCGAAGCAGAACCAGAAATATCAAGTGCCGTAGCAGGTGTCTTGCCAATACCGACTCTTGTATTTGTGGTATCAATTGTAAGCACAGTTGTACTACCAGCAGCATTTTGGAACCTAAAAGCGGTAGTACTATCGCCACCAATTCCTGGTCGAACTTGACCATTGGCTAAATAAAACACTCCCGACACAGAAGCAACGCTGCCAAAAGAAGCGGTAGCTCTAACCTCAAGGTCGCCGCTAATTAAAAGGTCGTTGGTAGTGGAAATATAATTAGAATGACCAGTTGTACTGATTCCAAACCTTGAATAGGCAACAGAAGAGGTGGTGCCCCCGACTTGAATTGTGTTTTGAGTGAAAAAGTAAGATGCCGACGCTGTACCCTGTACCTCAAAAGTTGTCCCAGGCGTTCCGCCAATACCGACCCTTGTATTTGTGGTATCAATCGCAAGCACTGTAATTGTGCCGGCCGCATTTTGGAATAGAGCCGCGGTAGCAGAGCCAACGGTCTGGGTAAAAGTACCCGTAGTGCTCATATTGTTTCCGATTGTGCTTGCGGCATTAGCCAGACCTGATGACAAAAAAACGACCAAGACCAAAAGAGAGACGATAAAATATTTTTTCATACCTTTAATTATACCCCCCCCTAATCTCTGCGCAACAAAACTTATCAACACCCAAAGTCTGGAAAATTTTTAACCCAATATTTCCTTCAGTTTATCGGCATAATTTTTAATTGTTTCTTTTTTCTCAAATTGTTTGGCAATCTCCAGTCCACCTTGTTTTAATTTTGTATATTCTGCCTCATTGTCCAAAATTAATTTTACTTTTTTTACTATATCCTCTCTGTCCCAATCAATATTGATAACAGCCACCTCTAAATCTGGAACCAACCCTACCGGTGTCGCCAAAACAGGCACCCCGCAAGCCAGGGCCTCAACAACCACTCTCGGACCGCCTTCATTATAAGACGGCATAACTAAGATTTTGGATCTATTCATTAATTCTGCTATTTCGTGTGAGTCCTTGGCCCAACCATACAACAGGACGTTGTCCTGTAATTTTAAATTTTTAATTTTAAATTTTAAATCATTTTCTAACGGACCACTCCCGACTATAATTATTTTGAAATTTAAAATTTTAATCTTAAGTTTACTTGCTGCCTCAAGCAGCAAGTTGATTCCTTTATTCTTTTCCAGACGGCCGACAAATATCAAGTCGTATTCTTTAGACAAACCCATCGGTTTGAAAACCGATAAGTCAACGTAGGCCGAAGGAATGTAGATTATTTTTTCCGGAGGTACACCAGCCTTAACAAGAAAATTCGAAGTTTCTTTCTGGTTAACCACCCGAACCGCCTTGGCTTTTTTTGCGTCAAAACGAATAAACAAACTCATTAATCGCCTATATATTTTTTCCTTGATATTTCCCGCTTTGGGATAGCCGGGAATGTGATGAATTTCCAAAACATAAGGTATCTTGGTAAGAATAGAAATAATTCTTGCCCCGATACCGTTATAAAAAGGTGGAAATTCGTGGACAGTCATCAGGTCAAAATTAATTTCCCCGTGAAGTTTTAATATCTTATAAATAAAAAATAAAGGATGAAAAAAAAGAGGCCAGGGTGAAATATGTAAAAAAATATTTCCAAATAATACGAGGGGCACCTTCGCAGCGAAGGTGCCCCTCGTATTTATCCGGGGACATATTATATCTATTCTCTCCCAGTATTTGTGGAATTCTTCCAAAGTGTTATAAAAAGCTCCTTTCTTGCCAGAAGCTAAGTCTATTGCACTACCTAATCCAGTTATCATTAAAAGTTTTGACATTTTATTGGGTTAAAACTTTTATTGTCTCCGATAACATTCTCTCCGAACTGAACTTTTGAACTGTTTTTTTGCCATTTTTTATAAACTCTTCTTTCAGGCCTGGGTCTTGCCAAAGCGACTTTATGGCCTGAACGAGATTAAATTCGTCGTTATATTTTACCAAAAAACCATTTTCTCCCTGTTCAACTACTTCCTTATTTCCACCCACAGCAGTAGTAATAACCGGTATTCCCGCCGTCATGGTCTCAAGGATCTGATGAGAAAATCCCTCATAACCGGTATTCAGGACAAACATCTCCGCTGCCGCTAAATATGTTGCCAATTCGGACTGGCTTTTCTTCCCCACCAAAAAAACTTTTTTTTCCAAGCCAAGATTTTTTATCATTGACTCCAATACTTTTTTATCCGGACCGTCACCAACTATCACCAGGCGGAATGCCTGGTTTATCTCAAAAATACTCGGCATTATCTTTATAAGCATCCTGAACCCCTTCCAGGGCACTAAACGGCCAACGGATAAAATAACATGGCCAAAGATCCCTAACCCCCTACGGGCATCTTCCTTGCTTAAGCCAGAAGGGCTAAAATCCACCCCGTTATAGATAACTGCTATCTTGCTCCTGTCAATTCCCCATCCCGCAACCAAATCCGCCAAATATTCCGAAGGCACAATGACCTTGTCGGTATTTTTACAAGCCCACACCTGAAGCTTACTCAAAGTTCCGATCCAGCCTCTTTTTTTGGCTTTTTGAAAATCGTCTATCAGTAAGTTAGTTTTGCTCTTTTCAACCGCTACTTGCCAGGCGTAATCACCGGCTATTCTAAGGTAGAATTTCTTTTTAAAAAATCTCGCTCCGGCCAAAGAAGGGATCGTTCCATTCAAAGTGCTTAGGGAATATATGACATCGCTGTTCTTGCAGGCAAGAAAAACTTTTGTGGCATATATCGCATGCCTGAAAAACCAAAAGTTTTTCTTCCAAACCCTGGACAGCTTAAAAGCATAATCTTTGTCTTTTAAACTTTTCCCGACAGAGGAGTAGGTTATGACTTTCACTTTAAATCCTTGTTTGGCTAAAGCTCCGGCCAGTGCTTCCGCATATGTCGCCGGTCCGCCGATATCAGGAGGAAATATGCCGGTCACTATTAAAATGTTTTTTATTTCTTGCATTTAGTAAATAAGTTAAATCTGATAATGTGCCAAATCGCAGCCAGTCCGTCCTTCCAATTTATTTTTTTGCCTTCTTCGTAAGTCCGGCCTGTATAAGAAATTGGCACCTCCACAATCTTAAAGTTAAGTTTTGCTACCCAAGCGGTCAATTCGGGGTCAATGCCGAACTTGTTTGAACTAAGGTGGGGATTAATTTTGGCTATTACATCTTTAGAAAAAACTTTATAACAAGTGTACATGTCAGAAAGCCAAAGACCGCTCAAAATATTTGATAACCAATTTAGAAATCGGCTGAAAAGATAACCGTGCTGATAAATAATTTTATTACACGATGAAATGTCAGATTTCAAAAATCTTGAACCATAAACAATATCAACCTGCTTATTAATTATCGGTTGAATTAATTTCGGATAATCCTGCGGATTATATTCCAAATCAGCATCCTGGATAATGACAATATCGCCTGTCGCCTCCTTAAACCCCCTTCTTAATGCCGCACCCTTGCCTGTGTTTTTATCAAGAAACACTGCCTTATACCTCACCTGTGGATTAACGACACGAAGTGTCGTTATATGAAAACCGTGGATAAGTTGGTTCAAAATCTCTCGAGAACCGTCAGTTGAGCAGTCGTCAACAAGGATTATCTCTTTTTCAAGCGGCAACTCTACGCTTTCCACAGCGGAAATAAGTTGAGACAAAGTGCTCTCTTCGTTATAAACGGGAATAACAACGCTTAGTTTTAGTTTGTTATTATGATTGTCCATAAATTTGAGCAAATTCATTAGCTATAATATTCCAATCATATTTTTGAACTACTAATGCCCTGGCGTTATTAATAATTTTTTCTCTTAATTCTTTGTTTTTCAATATTCTAACTATTTTATCGGCCAGATCTTTGGGGTCGGACACTTTACAGAAAAGGCCAGTCTCGCCATCTTTAAGAAAATCAGGAATTCCACCCACCGGCGTTCCAATAATAGGCAGTCCTGCCACCATTGCTTCAAGAAATGCCGTACCCAGGCCTTCGGAAAGAGACGGGCGGACAAAAATACTTGCTTTGAATAAGTATTGGGGCAGTAAATCATTTGAAACTTCCCCCACAAATTCAACATTGTTTTCCAACTTTAAACTTTTCACTTTTAACTCTAAACCTTCTCTTAAATGCCCGCCACCGACAATAAGAAGTTTGATGTCCGGAATTTCTTTTTTAACTATGACAATCGCATCAATTAAGTCCCTCACACCATTCTTTTCAACCAAACGGGAAACCGTAATTATTGTTTTTGGATCGTGGCCGTCGACCGGTTTAAATTTATCGGAATCAACTCCGTTGGGAATTATCAATATCGGCACTTCTGAATTTTGAGACCTGACATATTGCGCCAAATAGTTGCTGATAACAGTAACGGCATCGGCTTTTTTAAAAACAAGGTGCCTGAAAAATTTCATGAGCCATGGCTGCCGATTAAGAGCTTTTCCTTCCTGCACTGTTACCACAAATTGAATCCTGGGATATATCCACTTCAGCAGCCATCCGCCCCCGGCCGCTTGCGAGGCCTGGTAAGCATGTATCATGTCGTATGGGCCATGTTGGCGCATTAATTGACGCGCTTTAAAAAAAATAGTGACCGGTAAAAAGTTTTTGGGCAATAAAAAAGAAAGGAGGGTCAATGAACTGCCCACTCTGTATACATTTACAGAGCCCATTCTTTCATATTCCGGAAGATCTTTTGAAAGACGGGAAGTAATTAAATCAAAATAAATTCCGGGTAATCTATCTGTGATATTTTTTATAGCGAGTTCAGAACCTCCAACTTCTGGCAAATATGCCGTAGTAAGTATCAAAACTCTTTTCGGAGTGGTCTCCTGGCGTGCGTAGCCGTCAAGGAACTCTGTTGATTTTTGGGTCATTTTGTGCCAAAATTAACATAAAATGACCCAAAAATCAAGCCCAAATAACACCTACATAAACACGAACGGAGATCTCAAAAAGAGAGTTTTATTCATAATTACACAATCAGAATTAGGCGGAGCCCAAAGATTCTTGTCTAATCTCATTTCTCATCTGAATAGGGATACATATGAGTTCCTGGTAGCGGTTGGTTCAAGCGGTAACGGCGATTTTTTGAGAGTTCTGAAAGCCGAAGGCATTCCTTGCCAAACACTAAAGTTCCTAAAACGCGAACCGACGATAAATGACTTGCGAGGTGTTTTTGAAATACGTAGTTTAATCAAAAACTATCATCCTGATGTTTTGTTTTTAAACAGTTCTAAGGCTGGATTTATCGGCTCTTTGGCGTCTGTATTTCCAACGAGAATAAATGCTCTAAAAGTTATTTACAGAATTGGTGGCTGGTCATTTAACGATCCTTGGCCAAAATGGAGAAGATGGCTTTGGATAGTTTTGGAATGGTTTAGCGCAAAATGGAAAGATATTATAATCGTTAACAATCAGCATGACCTGGATCAAGCCAAAAAACTTAAAATAAGGCCCAGAAGACAAACTGTTTTAATCCATAATGGCATTGAGGTTTACAAACTAGACCTTATGCAGCAGGAGGAAGCACGGATAAAGTTATTTGAAAAAGCTGTCAAATCTTCCGGCAGAAATATTCGGTCTAAAAACATAGTAGGTACAATAGCCAATTTTTATCCAACCAAGGGATTGGAATATTTAATTCAGGCCGCTGATTATTTTAATGACAATGATGATGTAGTTTTCTTTATTATCGGCGATGGAGAATTGAGGCCCGAACTGGAAAAAATGATACGGGAAAGGGGGCTGGAAAGAAAGGTTTTTCTTTTGGGTCAAATCCCAGACGCGTACCGATTCTTACCGGCCTTTGATGTTTTTGTTCTCCCGTCTGTTAAGGAGGGCTTCCCTTGGGTCTTAATTGAAGCAATGGCCGCCAAACTTCCGGTTATCGCCACTCGCGTCGGAGCCGTTCCCGAAATAATCGACGATCACAAAAATGGCCTGCTTGTAAAACCCAAAGACCCCGCCGAGTTAGCAGAAAAAATTAATGAGGTTTTCCAAAACAACCACCTAAAAAATGAACTCGGAATACAGGCTCACCAGACTATTTTATTTAAGTTCTCTCTGGATAAAATGGTTAGAGAAATTGAGGATTTACTTTAACAATAACTAAAATCCACCATAGAGTGGATTTTAGTTTAGCAATTATTTTCGCTTCTACGGAACTATGTAGAAAAACCTCAACATATTGGCCATTCCACTGCCCTCATAGAATCTCGCAAATAATCCGTTTGCTTGACATGTAGATCCATTCCAAGTCCTACCTAACTGCTGACAGTGAGCAACTATATAGTGCGGATAAAGAACAGATGTTGGAGGAGGAGGTGAATATGTTGCGGGAGAAGGACTATAAGTTGGCGGTGGAGTATATTGTGTCGTCGGATATGGTGTATAAGTCGTAGTAGTTGATGGATAAGGAGTGTATGACGTAGTTGTGGTTGGATATGGAGTAGTTGTTAACTTGCAAGAATTAGTTGCATAATCCCACCACTGGCCAGAAGAGCAGGTGCCTGGCGATGGATAAGGAGTGTAGCTAGTTCCAGGAGAATAAGTTGGATATGGCTCATTGACCTTACAATAACCAGCACCACTGGGTGGCCAATACCAATACTGACCAGTTGGGCAAGTACCTGGCGAGGGGTATGGTGTATATGATGTGCCTGGCGCTGGTGAATAAGTTGCTGTAGTTTGATAACTGGAACAGGAACCGAAACTACTTACACTAGTTGAATTCAGTGATCCGCATTTAGTAGTGTCTGCATCAGACATACAATAGCCACCAGCATTATTAACATATATTGTGTGGGCACCACTTGGACAAGATCCACTACTTGTCGGTGAAGATGATGGATACGGGTAAGGAGAATAAGTTGGCTGAGCTGGGCAAGTAATCTTGCTAGTACCAACAGAGTTATAACAAGTACCACCGTAATTTTCCTGATCATTCATACAGAATCCTCCTGATTCACCATGAGAATGATAGCCGGTCGGACAGATGCCAATTCCCGGTCCCGGAGAATAAGTTGGATAAGAACTGTTGCTTGGATATGGAGTATAGGTTGGATAAGGTGAACCACTGGGAGGTACAGAATATGTTGGAACCGGAAATTTACAATATTTAGTTGATGAATCCCAAGTACCGCCCGATTTCTGACAGTCAACTACTGGATCACCAGATGGAGTAAATGTTGGCACAGAAGAATAAGTTGGGTATGGACCTGTTGGATATGGTCCCGGCGAATAAGAAGGCGCAGGCTTACATGGCCCATCTATCCAACAACCGTCGTTGTTCCTAAATGATTCTCTGTATTGGCCGACTGGACATTCTAGATATGGAGATGCTGGACAAACTGGAACAGAACGAACCGGCAGAGATACTGACGAAGTACAAACTGTTTTCGCTCTGACAAAATCACCTGACTGAATTGCCGCCAAACATTCTGATGACGGTCCAACTGGCCCTGGTCCAGGATACGGAGGATAATACTGGCCTTGTCCCGGCGGAGGACTATATCCTGGGCCTGGTTGGGTAAATCTTGGATCTTGTCCTGGGTACGGACCTTGGCCAGGATATTGAGGATATCTGCCTTCAGAAGGATATGCCCTGTATTCGCTTGAGGTAATATCCGATGATTTTTGTATATTTTGATTGTATTCTTGAAACTTTTGAATTGCTTCTTGTCCCCTGAAACCAGATACGCCTTGTTGCGATCCAAAAGAGATACACTCCGCACCGTGAGTTGGATCAGAACAATAAGCAAAACACTCGCTTTCAGATTTACACCCGCCTGGGCCGCCTTTTTGTTGGAATACCTGTTTAAATTGATCTTTTTTCTGAGCAAAATTTTCTCCTTCAGATACATGACTCTTAATATCTTGCACTATTAATCTTGCTTCTTTTGACTGATTTGCCAAACCCAGACTCTCTATTTTAACTAAAGCTCTTTTTGAACCTTCAGAACATTTAATACCGATAGCTTCGTCCACCGAGCCCCGCTCACACTGCGAAGGATCAAATCCGATCTCTGTCTTCATTATCTGAAATATTTGGCTACCGACGTCAAATTGTTTCTGTTGATCTGCTGGAATAAAGTCTCTGCAAGCCGTAGGATTGGTCAAACATTGATCAAAATTAACATTCTGGCCCTTTTGAGCGAATGACTCCATTAGTTTAATGCCCTTTTCTACTTCTGCTTGGTCAGCAAAGCCGTTTTTCACCGCAAAATTACCACAAGCTTTGGCTATTTCTATGTTCTGACTTGAAAATGCCTGGTCGCAGGTTTTTCTTATTTGACTCTCTCCAACTAATTCTTTACCGTCAGACAATGTTAGAATAAATTTTTTAGAGTAGTAGTCCTTAACTTGTCCAACTTGTCGATGAGCATTTTCGAGTTCTTTCACGCCTTCAGCGCCAAATATTTCTGATGCAATTTGTTTGCAAACAGGCGGAATTACGGTTGCTCCTGCAGTATCAGGTTTCAAACAATAATTTCCACAACCTTCAAGAGTGTTATCACCGCATTTGTATTTGCCGGCAGATAGCGCTTCTCTTAACTTAACCGTTGAATCGTCAAATTGACCGGCAAGAGCTCTGTTTTCTTGGGGAATATATTTTTGAATCCTAGTGTCTTTGGATAATCTTACACATTTTCTTAGTAAGTCCACTGAGGCAGTATCCGGGTCTAACGCTTCGCAGTCTTTGAAATTAACACCTACTTCTTTAGCCGCTTCAACAATAGCTTTTTTTTCCTCAACTATTTTAGTGGTCAAGCTTAAATTAGTGGCTAATGTTGGATTTTTGGCCTGAATATTTTTAGATAATTCATTGGCCACCCTGAACAAACATTCCTCATCAGGACAACTTTTTATATCTTCCAAAACCTTTCCCTTAACTTCCTTGAGAAAAGCATCTACTTGCTTAACCTCATCTGATGTATAAAGATTATACTTCTTGCCAATTTCGGCACAAGTATCAAGATATTGCTCGCTGTTGCAAATACTCTTTGCCTGCTCCTCTGAAGTCACCTTCTGGCCAGTAGCGGAACTCAAGTCTTTAATGGCGGCCCGCACTTGAGCTTCGTCTGCAGCCATAGCCAAAGATGAAAATAAAACAGCCAATACCAAAAGGACACCAGCCATAACTAACGGTACAACCCATAATTTTTTACAATATGTTAAATTCATTATATATAATAGGGGCTAATTAAAAGGGTTAAGAACTTTCTTGGCTTCTTCAAAAGGATTGGACTTAACGCCTTCTAGTGGATTAGTCGCCTTAAAAGGATTAGCTGCTTTTGCCGCATCTTCTCCCGCTTTTTGACCAGCCAATTCTTGGGTTTTTTTCACTTCAGCTTGAGCTCTATTATAACCTTGCCAATTACCTGCCCAATAGCCTAAAACACCAACGACAACGACAATCCCCCACCATAATTTGTTGTTATTCAAATTAGAATTTACAAAAAAATTTGTCTATGAAATTTTATTTCGCAGACTTAATTTTTATTGTACATTAAAAAATACGAATAGAGTTTACAAGCTAATTATAAGTTACCCCAAAGGAGCATGCAAATAAAGTTATGAACAATCACAATTCTCGGTCCAAGCTCTTTAAAAATATTCTAGCGTCCGGTTCAAAAGATGGGTCAACTTGAACCGCTTTGCGCGCCATAGCTATGGCATCATCAATTCTACCAAGATTAGCATATGCCGTTGCCAGCCAGGCATAGTATTGAGGGTTTTTAGGATTTTTACCGATCAATCTTTCGTAAACAAAGGCGACTCGGACAAAATCTTTATTTGCAATATAAATATTAAGCAATCTTAAATAGTCCTGCTCGCTTGGACTATGCCGATTTTCACCAACCAACGCTCTCTCCAATTCCTTGATCCCGCTCGGGTCTCCGCTTTCAATTTTAGCTGCCCCCAAATACCAACGAGATATCCCCGTTTCCGGATTCAGTTCAACCGCTTTTTGAAAAAACTCCAAGGCCTTGGGGTAATCTTTTTTATTAAGATATGCCTGGCCTATTTCATAGTAAGTCCTGATAAATGTCGGGGAAAGTTTAAGGGCTTTGGCTGAATTTTCCAATGCCCTGTCATTATATATAGATTTGGGATCATCTTTACCAAGCAGGATATTCAACCTGGAGAGATAAAGATATGGCAGATAATCAATAGAGTTTTCTTTTACATTCTTATCAATTTCGATTATCGCATAACCATAGGCGTCTTGCACCGCTTTTTCCTTTACACTAGGACCTCCTCCGCCTACTAAATATTGGGCAAATCGGTGCCTATATTCATACTTACCCGGCACATCATAAGACAAGGCCTCTTTATATTTAGACAAGGCCCCATTAAAATCACCTGTCCACCCACGAACAATAGCCCTGGTAGTTGCATAATTGGCTTTGGCCGGTAAAACATTAGTTTTATATATTAACACCGAAACAAAAATAACTAAAATTGTGGTAGTTAAATTAATCAGAGCCGGATTCAAGGTTCGACTCTTATCTTCCAAGATCGAACCTTTATCTTCCGCGTGGGTACTCAAATAAGAAACAAACCCGACGATTGTAAAGAAAACAATGAAGTTTGGCGAAGTATCAAATATAAAAGAGTTATGGATCATATATGCGATAATAACGGGTATAAGGCTCACACCATAAATAGCAAGATCACCATTCTTTAACAATTTCCGCAAAGAAGAAAGCAGTGCGATAAATATGTTTACATAGGCCAAAAATCCGATAAGCCCCATGGTTACAAGGATCTCAATAAACATATTGTGAGCTCTGTCAAAAAGCGTTTCCGAACCGGAGCCGACAAAAAACTTGGGATTGAAGTTTTTTGAAAAAGGGATATTAAAATTCTCCGGTCCCCAACCAAGTAGCATAGTTTTAGGACCCTCGCTCCAGCCTTTGAGCCCGGCTTGCCAGGCCCAAAAACGGGTTTGAACCGTGACAGAGGTGAACGATAAGTTGGTGATTCTGCTTAAATATTTGGAGTTCTTAACAACAGAAGAGCTGCCAAGAAACAACGAAAAAATAACAAACAAAACAGCCAAGCCGACTAAAATGTTAAAGGCCAACTTTCCGACGCGCGATTTTTTATACCTCATCCACAAGAACGCAAAGACCGTAAGTCCAACCGCATAACCCAGAACTGATCCCCTTACCGCAGTCACTAGAACAGATATGGAGGTTATTATGAAAGCAAATGAATATAAAATTTTTCGATTTTGAGTATTCTTGGGATTAAAATACATCATCAAAGATAAAAACACAGTAAATAGTTCATAACCAGCAAACAACGCCGGGTTGCCAATAGTGCCGAATATCCTTTCTCGCCCTCCGGAACCAATAAAGAACCCGATGTCCGTTTTCTGGCCAAAACCATAAAATGCCGATAAAACCCCTACAAAAATGGTTAGGTCAAACAACCTTTGCCAATGTTCTTTTTTAGTAAGCACCGAGATTAAAATTATAAAGAATACAAAATAATGCCAAAATGTCCAAAGACCGCCCATTCTCTCAAGCGAACCCCAAAAACTCGGGTACTTTAAAACACTGGTCAGCGTGGTTAAGGAAAAAGCCAGCACAAACAAGAAAAACGCCGAAAAAACCTTATCTATTCTGGGTAGGTAAGAACGATCCTTAAGGATCAGGACCACATACGCCGCCCCCAAAAACTCAATTAAACTCCTAAAAACTATTACTTTCCCGAAATGAAAAGGGGAAATAAAATCCTTCCAAATAATAAGCGGCACGAGTGCCGTAAGATAGATTCCAAATCGGATAAATTTCGCTAAATTTGGCTCTTGTGTGACCTGTTTTTGCATGATTAATACGATACCATTAATTTGGGTTTTTTTCAATTAAACCCTTCCCGCTATTTCGGAGTTACCCGGTATATTGTTCCAGCTGAATCGTCTGATACATAAAGTATGCCGTCGGGTCCAAACTTTAAGTCAACCGGCCGGCCTGATATTTTACCACCATCACCAAGCCATCCCGATATAAAATCCTCCGGTTTTTGAGACAAAACATTGCCATTGGCATCCAAGTTATATCTGACAATCTTATATCCAACAGGTTTACTGCTATTCCAAGAGCCGTGAAACGCCACCAAAAGATCCCCCTCCCATTCTTTGGGCCATCCATTATCTAACGGAATAAAGGCCAAGCCCAATGGCGCTGAATGGGCCGGAATTTGAATTACGGGCGACTCTGTTTTGGTGCAATCCGAAGACATGTCAGTTCTACTAATTTTCTCTGGATTGAAAGTCTTATCTTTCACTTTATCGCCATAACAAAAAGGCCAACCGTATCTTTTGGCGCCGAACTTGTCTTCCGGACCGGCAACTTTAATTATATTTATCTCATCCGGAGGCAAATTGTCCCCTAAATTATCTCTGCCCATTTCCGTTGCCCAAATTTCTTTTGTCTTCGGATGAAAGGTAAAAAATACAGAATTTCTTAACCCGCCTGCAAATTCGGCAGTAAATGTCCCTTCCGGGTCGGACTCTAGTATTGCCGCTCTTTTCCATGTTTGTTCCTCGCAAACATCACAAGAAGAACCAACACTCATATATAACTTGTCATTAGAAAGAGTACTCTTTCCCGTTTTTCCAGAAACTATCTGAGTCGTTCTAAAATTTGGTCCAAAAGCAATGGTTCTCGTAAAATGCCCATTGCCAGCCGGAAGGTTGGTTATATTTTGACCAACAGGATCAATCAATTTGCCAGTATTAACATCGTATCGATATCTCGCAACTTGATAGGTCTCGGCAATATAGAGGTAGGTAGTACTGGTTTTAGAATCTTTATAAAAATCTAGTCCGTGAGGCAATTTCAACCCCTCAACCAGAGTACGCTTTTTTTTAAATGTAGGGCCTTCTAAAATACTAACTCGACCGGCTTTTGTTTCACTGACAAGCATCCTCCCCGATGGATCAAAAATTATAACCCGAGGATTTTCCAGGTCATTGGCAATAACGGAAACATTAAAACCCTCGGGAACGCTTAAAAAGCCCAAACCGTCACCCAGAGACGGAGTTACATCAGGCGGAGTTGTTAAATCAGGTATATTATACCCAATCAATCTTTTAACAAAACCAAAATCAATCCAAAACAAATAGGCGCCGACAACTAATAAAGTTAAGATAAAACCTAAAATAACTTTTTTCATAAGCCAAATATACCCGAAAACCTACTAAAAATCAATCGGATATGAGTGCGTTTAACGCCCTGCGGGTTATTTCACCAAAATAGCCAGATATCGGCTGAACACCATATTTCTCCTGAAGTTTTTGAACCGCATCACGAGTAATACGGCCAAAGTAACCGGTGATGAGATTAGCTGAATAACCAACCTCATTTACTAAAAGCGCCTGGAGCTGTTTGACATCATTGCCAGATGAACCCATCGCCAAGTTTCGAGAAAAATTGGATTTATTCATTGAAGTTACGCTACCTACAACCGTCACTGAAACCACATTAGAGATATAAGAATAAATTCGTGTTGTGCCACCCCCACTCAAATTATATGCCTGTACATAATATGTATATGTTCCCGGAGCTCGGCCGGAGTCCGTGTAGGTCCTAACACTCGCACCAACATCAGGTAACCGCCATCCCCCACTACTTGGCATATCGTAAAGCTTGAAACCAGTTACATCCGTAGAGCTTTCGGTCCAGTTTAAGATAACATCCGAACCACTCACGGTAACTGTGAGTACTGGTTGAGCTGGCGCAATACCGATAGTGACGGATTCGGAAGGTGTCCAAGCTGACGAGAGGTTCGTCGCATCAACTGCTTTAACCTTTATGTTATAGATTCCGATCGTTAAATAAGAATGTTCCGCTGAAACATAAGTGCCTCCCGAAGCGGGCGTTATTAATTTCGGGGCAGATACACTATTCCCCTCAGCAGTTCCTTCGCTTGTCGTGCCATCACCCCAGTCAAAAACACCTTTCACTGTGTCGCCGTTGGAATCAGGATAAAGAACCACCGAAATAGAAATCACGGAATGACCTAAATTGCCAAAAAGAGGATAGCTCCTTGTTGGTGGAAATCCTGACGGAATCGGTGGTGGCATTGAAAGTGTCGGAGTTGGAGTTGGTGAATAAGAAAGAGATGCTGTTACGGAAGGCGTAGGAGTAATAGTTAACGTTGGTGTTGGAGTTGGAGTAGTAGAAGTTGCCGGCTGAGCTGGTATAGCAGGTGTGGCTGGAGTGGCCGGTTGAGCAACAGAAGTCGGTATCGGCGTTGGAGAAAACGATCCCGAAGCAGGTTTGGGTGTAATTGAAGGTGTAAGTGGAATCGATTTTGAAGCAGTAGGTGAAAATGGATGAGATGGAGAAGCGGGAATGGCCGGAGTAGCTGGTACAGCTGGGGTTGCAGGTGTGGCTCGATGATATTGCGGCACTTCTTTGACTGACTTTAGCTCCTGGCCTCTAGGGTACCACCTGAATTCTCGGTCATTGATACAGAATACTTTTTTGAAGAAGTCAGGGTCGTCTTTGACGGCTTGGTCGCCAGGGGTGTCTATCCAGTGAAGTTTGCCTTTATCTTCGTTGTCCGCTTGAAAGCCATAGACCTTGAGATCGTTTACTTCACAATTTCTAAAAAGACCAGTTGTGGGAAATGAGTCTCTTACTTCAGGGGTAACCAGCTTTACACCGGCAAACCCACCTAAATGGCCGTAGAACTTGAAGATTTCCGGATTTAAGAATAGACGCTTGTAGCCGTGTTCATTAACAATGTAGACATCGGGGTCAGATGAGAAGATGGCACTAATGAGGTCGCCATCTTTGAGGTTAAAGTCAGAGGGTTTGGCGGCAGAGGCAGAGAATGAAAAGCCCAAACTAAAAACAATGAGAAGGGTTAAAAAAAATAGTGTACAAACTTTTGTCATACCAAAATCCATTTTATCATATATCTTGAATTTTGTCTTCGGCTATTTTTATCATCTGCAATATGTCAGGCACCTTGTCTCCTAACTCACGCGCTTTTTTGAGATAAATTAACGCCTGCCCATAATCTTTTTTAACAAAATAGGCCGTACCGACTATTACACTTATGTCGGGATGACCAAGATTGGAAGCAAAATATTTATTTATCATGTCCAATGCTTTATCCGGTTTATTCAGGGCAATTTGTATATAAGAGTATCTCATTACATATTCAGCTGTAGCATAAAAATCTATAACCTTAAGAAAATTATTCCCTGCTTCCTGGAGTCGTTTTTGCTTTAAATATAGCTCCCCCAAATTAATGTAGGAATTTATTGCGTCCGGATTTAGTTCTAAAGATTTTTTATATTTTTCTTCAGCTAAGACATAATTTCCTTCGTGATCAGCGACAACTCCCAATAAATTTTGGAGGTGAGAATTGTCTTCATGTATGCTTCTAGCTATTTTGAGCTGTTCTTTGGCTAAATTCCATTCATTTGCTCTTATGTGCACGCCAGCTAACGCCGTTCTGGTTATTAAACTATCGGGGGATTCTTTGACGGTTGCGTAAAATAGTGTCCGACTGTCATGCCAGTCCTTGTTTCTTATTACGGTTCTAATACCATAAAATACAACTATGATTACCAAAGGAATATAAAGCGCCAAAAGGTTCAACCTTGAATCTTTAAAAAGGTTGAACCTTAATAATCCCCAAAGTCGTTCCAGTAACCAAGCCAGCAAAATCGCAAATCCAAGAGATGGGAAATACATTAACCTTTCCCCCATTATAGTCCCGACCGGTTTTACTAAATTGGAAATGATCAGATAAGGAAACAAAAACAATACCGCGCCAAAAGAAATTTCTTTGCTTACTTTTTTATAAAAAACAATAAGAACAGCCAACAAAGTAAAAATTAAAACACCGACCACAGATTCAATGGAAATAAATGGGTTGCTGACTATTTTTATCGCATTAAAAGAATAGTCCGCCGAAAGATGGCCTGGCCATACCAACTTTTCAACATACATATATAAAACCTTAAACGCTGTGGCAATTCTTTCTGCAAAAGATGCGAACTTCAAAGGATTTTCAACCATAGTTGTCGTAGTGTCTCCAAAAAAATAGTTACCCAGCGCCTTATATCTTAATAGGGTATAGAGGCCCAGCGGCAAAGAAAAAAATAATAAATTTTTAACTGAGTTTATCGTTTTTCTATTCAAGAAAACAACGCTGATATACAAAACTATGGGCAATACCATCAAAGCCGACTCCTTGCTTAATAACGCCAATAAAAACGACGTGGCGCTTAAAGTTTTATTTTTGTTAATAAAAAAATAAATACTGGAAATACCGAATAAAAATGATAAAAGCTCCGCTCTCCCGACAATAGAGGTTACGGCTTCAGTGTGAATGGGGTGAGTTAAAAAAAGTAAGAAAGTTGTGTAGGATAGAAACTTGTTCTTAAATAGAGAGTTAATTAACCAAAACACTAAAAAGGAATTAAGAGCATGGATAATTATATTGACGACATGAAAACCTGCCGGCTTTCTGTCAACATAATAATTGACGGCATAAGAAGACATGGCCAAGGGGCGATATAGCCCTGTTTTGGGCATATTTTGATTGTAAGGAGAAATAAAGAGATTAAAAAAGTTACTTGGATTTGTCAGATCGCCCCGATTTTGGACCACAGTTACATCGTCAAAGACAAAGTCCCCCGTTATCCCATTCCCGAAAATCAAAAAAGATAATCCCAGCGAGATAATAAAAATAAATATAAAGAGTTTGTTTTTTTGAAAATTATCTTTCAAGTTCTTTGATAAGTTTTCTTATTGATTCGCCTGTTTGAGGGTCCGGTTCGGCATATTTTAATCCCGTCCGCAGGTCTTTAAGAGCTTGCTCTTTGTTGTTAAGCGCAATATAAACCAGCGCCGAGTTATAGTAAACACGTGAGTTGTTCGGAATAAGAATTTTAAGTTTCTCTATGTTTTCTATGGCCTTAGTTAGATTCCCCTGTTGCGCATAGATAACCGCTAAGTTTTGATAGGGATAGTAAAAATTAGGATTAATTTCTATTGCTTTTTCAAACTCCTTGATTGCTCCATAAATATCGCCCCTGGACTGGAGGATGCTTCCTAAATTAAAATGCGGCTCGGCAAATATATCATCTTCGGAGGCGGCAATTCGATAATATTTTTCGGCGTTTTCCAAATCCTTTTTATTATAATAAGTATTTCCAACGTTATTATTTATTCTCACACTGTCCGGCTCATATTTCAGGATGTCCAGATAAAAAGCGAGTGGGTCGCCCCACAGAAGGTTGCGCTGAACAGATTGATAAGCAAAGAAAGAGAAATAAGCAACGAGCCCTACAATTATTAAGGTCCGACAGAGTTCCCAAGGAGTGGGAATCCCACTCTGAAAACCTTGAATCTTCAAAAAGGTCGAACCTTTATAATCCAAAAGTTTTACTAAATAAAAAGAAATAATCAGCCAAAAACCGACCATCGGCAGATAAAGCCAGTGCTCATATATCACCGCATTGATCGGAGTAATGCCAGAAATGGGCCCAAGACCGATGAAAAATACTCCCCAACCAAATAGCCATATTTTAAAATCTGGATGCCTGTTTTTATATAAACAAAAAAGCGTGGTCAGGATACCCAACACAATCAAAGCACCCAGCCAAACCGGCCACTGCCAAAGCGATGTATGCACCGTCATGCTTCTTTCCATGTGTAAATTAATGGGAACAAAAAGAAGTTTAAAGTAATCAACCAAAACATGCATGAACGTGAGCAAACGGTAATATAAATTTTCAGAATAAAGGTTGGGAACGGTATAAAAATTAAGGGTATTCTGGAAATTTAAAACGGTCAGCCGTAAAATACCGTAAACAAGGACAACCACAAAATATGGCCATGTTTTTATAAAACCCTGCTTAACTGCCTTTAAAAAGGTCCAACCTTTATCTGTCTCGAGGTCGGACCTTGGGAAAACCGAAACATAAAAGGCGAGAGCGAGAAATGGGAAAATTATAGCAGTTTCACGGCTTAAAAGAGCTAGGAGCAAAGATCCCAGAGATAGTGCTTTCCAAAATCTCCAATGTCCGACCTTAATCCGACCAAGGTCGGACATTGTTTCTGATTTCAGAAAAAATAGTAACGCCAACAACATAAAAAACGCCACCAGAGCATCTCCTCTTCCTGAAATATATGTAATTGCCTCTGTTTGGAGAGGGTGGAGGGTAAACATAAGGGCAGTCAGAAAAGCAACTGCCAAGGCTCGACCTTTTGAAATCCCAAGGTCGAGCCTTTTCAACAATAAGAATACGAGGATACCGTTGAATATATGAATTAAGTTACTAAATAAATGATAGCCGAGGGGTTTAATCCCCGAAATTACATAATTTAAGGCAAAAGTAAAAAACAAGAACGGCCGGTAGTAATTGCTCTTCAGCCCCACCCCGGCCAAAGTATTATGGGTCAACCAAAACTTAATGTTGTCCCAGCTTATTGTATGGACAAAATTATTGTTTATTATCCAGTCATCATCATCCCAAAATAATTGATTGTTTAAATTAAAAGAGTAGATAAAAAAACCAACAACTATCAGTGCCATAATCAGCAAAGCTGTTGGTTTTTTGATGAAGTTTAACCTAGACATTATGGCAACAATACCGTTGTTTTTCCGATACACTGTTTTTCAAATACTTTGACATTGCCCCCAGCAGTGACAAAGTTTCCTTTTCCATCAACCTGCCGCCCGTATTGAATCTTCGCGGTTATTTCGTATTTTTTATACTTAGGATTCTCCGGCAAAACTACCCCTAACAAACTTTCCCCGTCGGGAATGGGTATTTTGCTAAATATATTCGGCCCGACCGGAATATTGTCTTGAGGAATTACCGTCCAAAAAATATTCCTTGCAGGATGATCTATCCCTTTATAGATAAATAAAGCGTCCTGATTGTTGTAAGTATTGCTATTTAAGAACTTGATCTCTCCCTTTAATTCGCAAGAGGCGTCGGCCAAGAGCAATGACCAGGGAACAACTTCGTCTATAAATGTCGTCCTGCCGTCGCCAGTAGGAAGCGGGACCGGAACTTTGGTTATATTTGGCCTTGGAGTCGGGGAAGGCGTTGGAGATTCTACAATAACTGTAGGACTGGGAATTTCACCTATAGTATTTTCATCGCTTGTTTTGCTTGAAAAATAAACTATAACAGAAACCAATATTACGACCAATAAAACTGCGGAAATTAGTATCTTTTTCATGGACAAATAATAACAAAACAAGATAAAAAAGTAAACCAAAACCCCTCACCTTTCTGAAAGGTGAGGGGTTGGTTATCATAGCCAATCTCATCGCAGATTAGTTAGATATAACTCAACTATGCAGTTTACCTCTGGAAGGTTGGACCAAACAACGGCATGTTTCTTAAGACACCAGTGGTTGATTGCGTGTCTAAGGCATTGGTATTTCCACCGTAGTTGCCTACCCAGTTGATCAAACCAGGTATATCATCCTGCAGGGTTACCTGGAAATAGTCGGCAGCTCTACCTGTGGCTGCAGCAACACTATAGTGCATGACCGGGTTGTTCAACCTGATAGTAAATGTTCTCGTTTGACCTCCACCAACTTCTATGTCTTGTTCAGTGAAATTAAACGATATGGAAGAATTAATATCTGGATCAGCTCCATAAGGAGTGTTTTGAGTAAACGCTATGGTCTGACGAGTATCAGCAGCACCAGGTGCACCACTGAATCTAAGGGCGCTCGGACCGTCAATCACGGTTCCTGCCTCATCTAAGACAGAGAAGGTTGTACTGGTTGTGGTATTTACCAAGGAATCACCAGACGCAATCACTTCAAAGTAGATAGAACCGGATCCGTTATGCTCATTGTCAAATCTCAAGTTAGAATCGGCAAGACCCATCGCCGTAATTGAGAATTTGAACACATTCGGCGTACCAAGCAAACTGTATGGAGCGGCTAAAGCTACTTGATCAATCTTCGGAAATACTCTGAAGACATATTGGTCAAATTGGCCAACTACATCGTTGATGTTCGTTGATGTACCGTCAAGGACCGTACCAGAACCATCACCAACTGCTCTGAATCCATTCGCGTAGCTTCCGTTGAAGGAATCAACCAAGTCCAATGAGAAGAATACTTGATTACCAGGGGTATTTGCTCCCTGATCATTCGTAGCTCCTTCGGTCCTAGTGTTCATGTTAGCGTTTACGGTTAAATCTAAGCTTGAATCCTTAGGTACATAAGGTCGATTGGCATCAGAACCTGCCCATGCGAAGTTCACAGAAGCGGCGTTACTGAATGACTGGGTGGTGGTCAATACATCTCCAGCTTTGTTCTTGTAGACCAAGGAAACAGCTTTGACGTTCGCGGCGGCATCTGTAGCTTCAGCGGCAACAGAGGCAGCAAACGTTAATTTCTCAATGTATTGGCCTTCATCCGTAGAAGTCAATCTGAACTTGGAGACCGGCGCGTTTTGCTGGCCCCACCATACGGCACCTTTCACAGGACTCCCTGCGGCAACTGCCAATGTCATTGAACCGCCATTCTTTACCGTTAAGACCTTGGTCGGAGTGCCAACAGTGCCATTCACCTTGGAATTACCAGGGTTTACGGTCTTAGAATCAGCATCCAAGGACGTAATATCTGTGGTGGCGCCAATATCAAAGGCATATCCGTCACCACCTGTTCCGGATGCAGTGTTGTTGGACAGATCAAGCCTGACTAACAATGTCTTACTCGTACCGGCTGGAATATTCCACTCCAAGTTAGAGAAGGTCATCGTGCCTGTTCCAGCAGTACCAAGCAAGTTGCTTGTAACTTTACTTGAATCGGCAACCAAGGCACCTGTCCCGGCTTCATAAAGTCTTACCAAAGAAGCCATGTTGGCAACCGAGACACCGCTATCGTTGGAGTCTGGGTCAACACCTTCATCATAGGTTCCCGCAACCTCATCGCTGGTGTAACCAGTAATCTTAATTGTGGTTACTTTAAGCGCGGAAGCCTGACCGGCGGCGAATGTAATACCAGCCGCATCAACATTCTTCGTGCCTCTAATCGCTGTCTGGCTGGCCGGAGAACCGGCTAAGCTCAAAGTCAACGCCGAGGAAGAAAGCGTGATCCTGGCACCACTAATATCCGCGCGTGGAACGATGTCCGCCTTAGCAACTGCGGTGTTCGTGCCAGTGTATTTCATCACCGTCACATCAGCAGCATTGGTACTAGCGTCATTAAGAACAGCCATAACAATATCGCCTGAATCTAAGTCTCCACCAAGTGAAGTATCCACGTCAGCAGTAACTTTGTAGTTATAGGTCTTGCCGGCAGACAGATCAAGGGTGTCGGTAAATGCCTCTTGAGCACCAGTCGCGCTGTCCGGACAGGTTGAACTCTTGGTGGCATCGTCAAAGTTTACACCATCTTTCGGACCCAATACGACTGTACTGGTGGCTTCATCCCATACTTTAACATCTGTAATATCTTTGTAATTAGTAGTACTCGGAGCGCTAGCATCAAATGTGCCATCGCCAGTACTGTCTTCGCAAAGAGTGAAGTATGACTTTTTAACTTCAATGTTTGAAGCGGCAGTCATTGAGTACCTCAACAAAGTAACATCGGAAACCGCAGTACCAACTGTAGTGGCTGAAGGACCATTGAATACCAAAGTCAATGCTCCGCCCTGAAGCGTCAAAGTGTCAGCTTCGCCGGAAGTATCAAGGGTATTGGTGCCTTCGGCCATGCCTTGGCCATACTGGTCTCCAACCGATAAGAGATCCGAATCATTCTCAAAGTAAAGGATGACCGTTTCATCTTTCTTTCCGCCCATATCTCCATAAACCTTGAAAGTGGCATTACCACCCTTGGCAATGGAGTATCCTGAACCAAGGTCAAAGACGGCATAGCTGTCCGAAGTTGAAACTCCAGACCATTCCATTGTTCCGGTCTTTAACTTGAGGTTAGTCAAATCGACTGGTTTTAATGTTCCGCCGTTCAATAGTGTCAAGCGCTTGATAGAAGCGCCCTCGGTGTTAGCGGTAAGCTTGAACTCGGAAATCTGGGCTTGCTTCTGACCAACTGTCGGGTTGGAAAGTGAACCAACCTTGGCAGTATCAATCGTGCCAGATGAAGCACCCGAGACAGCAAAGTTATTACCCATCAAAGGTGTTCCTGATATGGCAACACTACCTGCACCATTAAGTCCTGTTAACTGGAAGTAGTTAACATCACCGGCCGTAGCTGCGGACATGTCAGCAACTATTGAGAGTTCTTTGGAACCACTCACGGCAACATTCAATAAGAATGTGGCTTCGCCGGACGCAGATGATAACGATTTACCTGAAGTTAAACGCTTAGCTCCATCATAGACGTAGATATTGCCGAAATCGGCGATTTTACCAGCGCCTAATCTCTTAACGGTCAAGGTGTTAACCGTACCTGAACCATTGACACGAACTCTTAACATTTCAAGTCCAACTGCGTTCTTGGTAATGGTTTGAGCTGCTGGATTGCCAGAAGACAACACAACCGACAAAGGTCCTGCTACTACCGGAGCTGGTGTTCCACCAACTCTCGCATAGGCCGGAACCTGATTTACCGAAGTGTAGTCAGAACCACCAGCTGAATACAAGTTGTACTCGGCTTGGTTAATAACGAAAACTTTTTTGAAGAAGTTAGCATCATCGGCAACGGCCTGTGCACCTGAGGTATTAACCCAGTGCAACATGGCTGTGTCTTCACCTTTTGATTCTAATCCATAGACTTTCTCGGTTCCGTCAACTCGGAATAAACCGGAAGTCATGAAAGCATCTCTTGTTGTAGCAGATACATTCTTGACAGCGGCAAATCCACCAAGGTGACCATAAAGACCGAAAATTGCTGGATTCAAGAATAATCTCTTGTATCCCCAATCATTAACGATGTAGACATCCGGATCGGATGAACCGGCTGCGCTAATCGTGTTGCCTTCCTTTAGACCGTAGTCTCCAGGAGCAACTGCAAAAGCTGTTAAGGACAATACGCCCGAAAGGGACAATACTGTCGCAGCAGCTGTTAAGATCGCGGCAGTTTTTATCAAACCGACTCGATTCTCTTTTAATAAATTCGACATTTTGATTTTTTTAATTACTGAACTGATGTTATCGTCCGACATGTTTGAACATTTCGGGTGGACCAACAACAGAACAGATTTTAACTTATGCTTTGACACCTAATGTCCGTCGGACATCAGGTGTCGTTAATCGACTGACTGACCACAATAATTTCAAGGGTTGTCTTTTTCGACCCGACAAACCTTAAAAGTGGTTTACAACTTAAAAACTTAATTTCATTTCTAATCTAAGCATCATTTTTTTCTTGCTTTCCTTGTTGTCAATGTCCTTACCTGGACTGCCTGCCCTTGTGAACCGATAACCTACAACTAACAACTTAGAGAATTCACAAAGGCAGAAAGTCCGATATTTACTCAAAAAACGACCCGAAATTAGATCGATTACGAATCTTTTTTAATTCCTGAATTATTCATATTTAATGCGGTTTACTGGCCTATATTTGCTTACCAATACTACTCAAAATACATTTAAAAGTCAATGGTGGTAATCCACGACTTCACTTAAGTATAAAGGTTATAATAAGGCCTGCAATAGGTCAAATTGTGGATAATTACTACACTATTTAACTTCTATACCTGTCAACTTTATTGCCCCACTCCGTTTATAGCTCTTGGAGTACCATTTATTAGACCCCCTCCAGCATTAAGGCCATTTCTGTGAACACCATCATTGGTAGCCCAATTAACTGAATCAATGCGTTCCATTGACGATTTTGTTGTATTGTCTCCTGCCGGCCAACCACTCGCAAAATCGGCAGAATCCTCAAGATTTCCTGAACTATCACGCAATTCCAAACTCTCGCCGCCATTACCAAGAGCACCAGAATAGATCTTATCCGCAATTAAATCCGAAATAACCGAATCGTTTGTTCTTTCAAGCAAATAAAAGCCAAATGAAACAATAGTTCCAGAAAGGGAAATATTAGGTGTCCCGTCTTTGGATTTTAATGTCCATCCCGTAAGATCAACTGGGGCATTGGTAGGATTATAAAGCTCAAGCCATTCATCGTTGCTTGAAGTAGCCGTTCCCATCCAAGCAATCTCATTGATGACAATTTTAGAAGTAGATGGCGTAGGAGTTAGTAAAGGTGTCGGTGATTCTGGTGCAGAAGGTGTGGGGGTCAGTGACTCACTTGGTGTTGGGGTTGGTGATGGTGTTGTCAAAGGTGACGGAGTCACCGAAGATCCCGACGAAGGAGAGAAAGGCGACCCTACACCACCACTTGTAATGACCACCACAGTAGCAAGGATACTATTTTTTGCTTTAGGCGTCCCATTTATCAAGTTTCCATTGGTATCATGAGATACCGGCACACCAGAAAAACTTTTCCAATTTGAGACATCATTTCCGGCTTTCATTGGATCTATCCTTTCCATTGAACTTTTTGAACTTGAATCCCCGAAATACCATGCCTGACTCACATCGCCAACTACATCTAGAACAGCCCCCGAACTATCAAACAATCTCACCATTTCGCCTGCATTGTTTAAACCTCCTTGGCCAAAACTAACAATCAAATCAGCTGTTATGTCTCTAATCGTGTTGTCGTCTGTTCTCTCGATGAGAAAATAAGAATTGGCTTGTATAATCGTCCCCTCTGAAAAAATAATGTCCGGAGAATCATCGCCCGAAACCAATTGCCAACTGGATATATCTATAGGCCTACTCTCAATATTATATAACTCAATCCATTCATCTGTAGCAGAAGCCGAGGTTCCAGCCCAAGCAATTTCGTTTATGACTACCTTGCCTGATGTTTTTGTTGTTGATAACTTTGGAGTGAGTAACGGAATTGGTGATTGAGTGAGTATTGGTGGTGACAATATGGTGACATTATTATCAGGTGTCTTCGTCACCAATGGTTTAGGTGACATTAGTAGATTTGTCACCTTCGGTGTCAATGTCACCATCGTGTCACCAATACTCGATTTAGTAATTACATTACCATCAGTATTTGTCCCAATTAAAATTATCGAAACAAAAGAGGTGCCAATAAGCACCCCTCCTATTATTAAGTTTTTACTTATTAGGTTGGTCAAAATTTATTCAATAGTGGTAAATACCTTTGACCTGCCGCGAAATTAGAAGGTTCAATAGATTAAGGAGGGATTTATAATTCATCGCACCCAATTCGCGCAGCAGATCAAAAAAATCTACTGTTGTTGTTTTTATTTATCAAACCCACTCTTAAATGTCAACTTTGTCGTTCCACCACACTGTGGATAACCTGTTGACTAACGACACGACGTGTCGTTAGTCAACAGGTAGTTTATTTTTTATTTTTTCGGACGAGAATATTGGCCAAATGAAGAGATTCAAATGTGCCAGCATCAACCCAGAATTTTTTGGCTTTGAAATGGTCCATCGTGCCTTCTTTGATATACCAGTTGTTCACGTCTGTAATCTCATATTCACCCCGAGCGGATGGCTTGAGATTTTTGATAACATTGAAAACACGGTTGTCATACAAATAGAATCCTGTTACCGCCCAATTAGTAGCGGGCTGTTTGGGTTTTTCGGTAACACTTTTTATGGTTCCATCTTTACAAAAAGAAGCCACGCCAAACCTTTTCGGATCGGGAACTTGTTTCAAGACCACCATACTTCCCCTCTCTTTTTTAGAGAATTTCTCAACAGCATCGAACAGGTCGTCACCAAATATGTTATCTCCCAGAATAAGAGCAACCGGATTACCACCGGCGAATGATTCTGCCAAACTCAAGCCATGAGCAATGCCTAGCGGTTCTACTTGAATTGTATAATACAAATTAACACCGAATTCTTTTCCCGAGCCGAGCAACTGAACATATTGGTCAGTATGCTCCGAACCGCAAACAATCAATATGTCCTTGATGCCTGCTTTTTTTAGAGTAAGAACAGGATAATATATGATGGGCTTATCGTCCACCGGAAGAAAATGTTTTCCAGTTACTTTTGTAATCGGCCAAAGACGTGTCCCTTTGCCTCCTGCCAAAATAACACCTTTAATCATAGATATTAATTATCATTAAGTGACCGAGTAGTAAACCCCTTTATCCTTGGCCCATTTGCGAACTAATCCTTCTGTGGTCAACTCTTTCAAATTCCTCTTCACTGTCCTTTCAGATAATATATTGAATTCTTCGATAATTTCTTTAGTGCGAGAATTCGGCGAGTGTTTGATGAAATTAAAAATCCTTTCCTTGTTTGAACTTTCTTTCAAATTTTTTGGTTGAATATTTTTAGGAATAAAGACGGACGATTTATTTTCTTTCTGTTTTGGCACTGGTTGGACTAGTTGTTGATGCAACTTAATCAGCTCAAGTTTTAAATTCAGAAGATTCTTGCGGGCATAAAGAAGGGGAGTGGTTGATACGGACTTTGAATGTTCCAAATAATCCAGAAGCTCCAACAAACCATCAGTTGTATTTTTAAATTCAATAAGGTATGCGTTGTGCGACACACTCTTAACTTCATTTTCCTTCGAATTAAATAGCTTAACATAGCCGGCAATAAATCCGGATATTTTATCATATAATTTCTGAGCCAGAAATTTGTCTTTCAATCCAGCAAAAAGCTTCACCAGAAATATTATAGAATTTATGAAATTTTTTAGGCTCTCCTCTTCCATACAAGATATGTTAGATAAACTCAACGATAATATCAAGTATTGTTAAAAAGTTCTCTGGCCCGGTCCCATAATTCAGGATAGCCTTTTGTCTTCATCCAATACCACCACTCGGCGCCCCAGAGATAAAAAGTGTCAAACCCGGTCTTAGACGAAAAATTTATCATTTCGTTGAATTTATCAACTCCCATTCTCTGAAGCTGAATATCAATGGGCGTATCAACTAATGGCTTAAGCAACCAAGGTTCACCGGAAAGTTCTATTACTACTGATGGTTTTGTTCCGTATATCAAGCGAACCAAAGAATGTTTTATTCTAAAAAAGGCAGGTGTTATTGGATATCGGATAGGGCCTAAAAAATTTCTCCACCATACATATAGATACATGCTTGTCCCAAATACATCACCCGATTGGTATGCCTTATACCAAGTTCCAAATTCACCGCTGTCAGTAATTATTATCTGATGAGCCGGATCCAACCTATGAACCAAAGCAATTTCTCCATCTAAAATTTCTGCGGCATTCATATTATGTTGTTTACAAGAAGACCGACTGAAAAACCCAAGAAAAATCTCATTCTCAATCTGCCAATACTGCAATGCCGGTGAATTCTTATACCGACTCACAACTTTTTCGACATACTTAAAAAGTTCTTTTTCGTGTTGATTTTCAGATAAATTAGCGATCCAGTCTGGAGTATGGCACTCCGGCCAGCCAGGAAGACGATGGCCAACAGCTAATATCACAGTGGCCTTTCTTTTTTCGGCCTCCTTCATCTGAAAATCAAGTTCAGAAAAATTATAGACATCCTTCTTTGGTTCAGTCAGGGGCCAATGAGCAGTGAGACGGAGATGTCTAACTTTTAAATCATCCAGAATAGCTAAATAGGTTTTCTTCCAATCAAGTTTAAGTTCATCAGAATGAAAAACACTAAAAGAAACACCGTATGTAAGGTTCTTTTCAGAAGACATATCCCACGACAAAATCCATAGAACAATTAAAATAATTATAAAGACTATTAAAATCTTTATTTTTTTATTCATGTGTCTAACCATTAAATCATTTCTTAAACAACATTAAAAAGCCGACACCAATAAGAGCTATGCCAGCCAACTTTTCTAAAAGAATTATGCCTTTTATGTCCTCTGATATTCCAGGAATCTTATTTCTAAAAATAAGGGCTAAAATAAATATAAAAACGAATTGAACACTTAAAAGAGCATTAACCACAGCAACATTTCCCAGTTTAATCGCCACATAAAGAAGCGCGAAACCTATTCCGGCAATAATCTTATTTACAAAAAATATAAACATTGAAGAGTGGGGAGAGTTTTTGAAAGACAAAGACACTTCTTTGCGAGTAGTGGGATGAATTAATATAAGCAGTGCCGCGCCAACAAGACCTATTCTTGTCCAGAAAAAACCGTTTAAAAAGGTGGAGTAGTTGAAGATCAGCTTCAGAAGAACCGTGGAAGCACCAAATGCAACTCCAGATATTAAGGCTTCCAACCAAACCCCCTTACCGGTTTTACCAATAAATAAAATGCCTGCTACCATAAACCCGAGGGCGATAATGTCCAGACCGGAAAAATAATCTCTTAATATTAATACGGAAAAAATATAAGTAAAAATAACACCCAAAACACCAATTTTTGTAGAAGCAACCGATATGTCGGTTTTTTTAATAGCTTTGTACAGAAATACTAAAAAGAGGAAGAACGCCGCTCCGGATAAAAAAGAAATGAAAAAATAGTTAAAATTCACCCAATAAACACCAAAAGGTAACAGTACAATGACCGCAAGACTCAAAATACTTACCCAAAAAGAATAAGATATCGGTTTGGGAATAGGAGCGGAAAGAAGATATTTATCTACAACAAACACTATCGCATTTAAGACATAGGCAATAATTGCAAGATAAAACCAAAGCATGAAAAAATTACTAATTTCTAATTACTAATTTCTAATTTATTCTCTAGACATATTTTAGCATATTCAAAAGCCGAGGGGCGAATTTTCCTGACGAAAGTATCGTAGTTAATTTCCACTAAACCAAATCTTGGCCTATAGCCTTCAGCCCATTCAAAATTGTCTAAAAGCGACCAGTATATATAACCGCGAACATCGACGCCATCATGAATGGCTTGCCAGACCCATCTCAAATGTTCTTTGATAAATTTTCCTCTTTTTTCATCTGTACTGTCGGCAATACCATTTTCAGTAATAAAAATCGGTTTATTATATTTTTTAAGTTCCATAAGGCGATGATAGATACCATTAGGATAAGTTTCCCAATTCATTTCATTAGCCATGTCCTGTTTGGGCAAAGTCTTATAACTCCCAGGCACCCGGCGGTCAACATGATAGTAGTTCAAACCTAAAAAGTCATAATAGGGAAGGGCTTTGTCCCAAAAATAAAGATTTCTTTGATAGTTATAGAGCTTGCCCATCAATTTCTCATGCCACAAATTGCCATGAACACTAAAAGCGTTGCTCTCAACAAGTCCTACTTCTACATTGTGCGACATCAAGCTATCAATGTTAGAAGAGAAGGGCGGAACATCATAAATTCTTTTGATTTCTCGGTAGGCGAGTGCTTGTGTTTTTATAAAATTCTTTCGAACTTTTATATATTCAAAAATACTTCTATGCTGCGGCGGCCATTGTCCATTCATATAAGAAAACCCTGCATATACACTTGCGGCCTCATTAAAAGTTATCCACAGCCCTACCCTATCTTTTAAGTTATCCACAACATACTTTATATACCTTGTAAATATCTCGGGTGATTTCTCATTCAACCATCCGCCTTTCTCGGCAAACCAAACCGGATTAGTAAAGTGCCATAGGGTTATCATCGGCTCTATCCCCCTCTCCCTCAACGCCTTGACTACATTGATATAATGATGCATAGCTTCATGGTCAAATCTCCCCTCCTTCGGCTCTATGCGGGACCATTCAATAGAGAAGCGATGAATGTTTTGATTCAAACTCTTGGCAATATCAAAATCCTCTTCATAACGATTATAGCTATCGCAAGCCTTTCCCGAAATAAAATCATCAGAGTTTTTGCCTTCTTTCTTGAGTTGGGCGATTCTTTTCGGCGACTTTTCCCATTCCGACCAGTCATTATAATTGTTCCCTTCTATCTGGTGAGCCGATGTGGCACTCCCCCATTTGAAACCTTCGGGAAATTTTAATTCTTCCATAAACACATTTTATCTTAAAAAAACAAAACCAGGTAGTAGAATTTCCGATGGCTTTGCCAATTTACTGTCGGAAATTTCACTACCTGGCAAAAACGGGCATTGTCCCGTTTAGTGCTCTACGCCTATAGCCTCAAGTCTGGTTTTTCTTTCTTTCTCATCCCAAACCAATTTTTTTATTACAAAGGAAAGATCTTCAATGCTTGAAAACTTTAAAGCAAAAGAATCTGCTTTAATATCTCCAACCAGATCTCCTGTTCCAAAAAAAGAGTAGGTATTAGGATTTTGGTGATCTATATGGCCCAAAATATAGTGCCCGAATTCATGAGCCAGATATGCCCTCTTTTGATCTCCATCAAAACTGATTATCTTAGGAGGTAGAAATAGACTTAGAACTTTGCCGTCATTTCGTATTCCAATTTTTGAATATTCCGACAACCTGATATTCAACTCCACTGGCGGCAATTCCTTAACATAAGCTTTCTCTATATCCCGAACCAGCTGTTCAGAGACAACCCTAACATCGACGAAATCTTTTTGATAAAATTCCTCTACACTCCCCTTAAGCTCATAAACCAATATTAATGTATATGAATTAAGAACTAAAAATCCGGAAATAAATAGCCCGCGAAGGAGGAGGTAGAGAATCCCCGCTCTTTTCTTCAATTTCTTCTCCTAAAAATCAAAAAACTGCCTTAAGCATAGTCCTTTATACTAAAATAGCCAGCCCTATTTTTGCAACACTTGAACAGCTAAAAGTTCCACTTCAAAAATTAAAGTTGAGTTGGGAGGGATTGCTCCATTGCCTATGTTTTGAGAACCATATCCGAGCGAGGGTGGCACGGTAAGTTTGCGCTTGCCGCCAACTTTCATCCCCGGAATACCAATATCCCAGCCCTTGATCAGCTGACCAACTCCTATTTGGAAAGTGGCCGGCCCGCCGTGTTTGGCAGATGCGTCAAAAACAGTTCCGTTCTCCAGGGAACCAGTATAATTTACGGATATAGTATCCCCTGACTTAGCTTCAGAACCAGTGCCAACCTTTAAATCCTGAATTTTTAATCCATTCTCCATTTGTATTATTTTATTACTTTCCGGCGTTGAGGTTGTTGGGGTTGGGGTTGGCAATGGCGTAGCACTTAATGACGGGTTTAAACCCACATTTGCCGTGTCGTGAATATTGTTGCTTTTTCTATAAAAAACAAAGGCGGCACCACCGAAGAAAATTATTATCAATGTAATGGCAAAAATTGTTTTTGTATTCATTCAGGTATTTTATCAGAGTGGTCTTGGTTTTTCAAGCTTGAATAATTCTGGGTCTATAGTTCGCTGAAAACATGTCCTTTCGGCATTGTGTTGCCAGGTCTGGATTTCACCTCCTGGATATGGATACATCGCTGGAACAGCTTTCGGCCTACCCATGTTTTGATCAGAACTTGAGGTTTCAAATGTGGCGCAAAGCTCAAATTTAAAATTACCTAGCTTGGCATATTCATAAAACACACCAGTTTTAGGATCTTTTGGAACCACTATTCCCAAAATATCATTTGCCAATTGGTCAAGACTTTGAGGCAACGCATTCTTTTTCTGCCAATAATTAACAATTTGGCTCTGCAAGGAAGAAAGATCTCCGACCCGTGTTTCATCAAACCTCACCATTCTTTGATTCTGGGGCGAACCAGCCACAAAAAAACCAAATCCAACGGCCAGGATAACCACAGCAATCACGACCCATTTATATATCCTGACCCAATCCAAACCATTTTTACTTTTAGTCCGCAATTCTCTTAATTCGGAAAAGTAATAAGAGAATACCGAACCAGCAATGAAAAATATCGTCAGAATTTTTAAGATAAATTGGGATGTCAGGTCTCCATTCAGGTAAGTATTAATTAAGGTAACCAAATCTCCTATTATTACCAGCGCCGCTATAAAAACCGTAAAATACAAAAGCCATTTTCTTATTTTTAATTCTCTTTTCTCCGGATTTTCATCAACATCTTTCGCGAGAAATCTTGAAACAAAAAAGTAAACGGGAAAAATAACAATCAGAGTTGCCAAGGCTTGCCTAATTGTTGAGAAATACGAGGAGGCGGAGATATAATAATTATTAATTACATCTGGAAAATAAATATTGATATATTGAAAAACTAATACCCCAAAACTAATAGCACTGGCTATCAAGGTAATTATAGACAACAAATAAAGAAAGACATCTCGAGGTAGATTTTTGTTCATTTGGTTTGGCATATTAAAATAATCTTATCATGCTTTTTTAAATTCAGTTAACTTTACCCCGGCTTTTTTTGATAATGTAAGGACAGCTTTTGAAGCTTCATAGCGGGACATATAAAAGTTGCCATAGATTACTTCCTTGATTCCTGCGTTTACCATAATTTTGAAACAATCAT
>OBEQ010192744.1_pt1 | contig 50338 bp, 34 predicted proteins | sample 1670901 | NCBI WGS metagenome assembly OBEQ01 (sample SAMEA104232315, study PRJEB22302) | groundwater metagenome | biome: forest; feature: aquifer; material: groundwater | place: USA | collected 2011-08-07 | depth 5.4 m
GCACCGCGGCAGGGGGCGCGGCGGCCTGCCGTACACGGAAGCGGCGCTGGGACGCACACAAGGCGGTGGCACGCCCTACGGCGCAAGCCACGTGGCCGGGCTGGATAGCAATCTGCCGTTGTCGAACGACGAGAAAACCTTGTGCCAGGCACTCGGCACGCGGCTGGCACGCACGGCGCTGGCGCTGACGGCAACGTAGAGTTCGCGGGTACCGCGAACTATGAAGTGACCAAACCCTGATCGACTTGGGTCGCGCCATCAAGCAGCACCCGCCCCGCTCGAACTGTAAGACGGCCGTCGATAAACCACCGAATCGCCAGCGGATAGAGGCGATGCTCCTGCTCCAGCACGCGCGCCGACAGCGTCGCCGGCGTGTCATCGGCCAGCACCGGTACGCTCGCCTGCGCGATGATCGGGCCGGAATCGACTTCCGGCGTGACGAAGTGAACGCTGGCGCCGTGGCGCGTGACGCGCGCATCGATCGCGCGCTGGTGGGTATTGAGTCCGGGGAACTGCGGCAGCAGCGACGGATGGATATTGATCATCCGGCCGGCAAAGTGCTGAATGAAGTCGGCGGTGAGAACACGCATGAAGCCGGCGAGCACGACCAGTTGCGGATCGTAGCGATCGATCGTCTGCGCCAGTGCCTGATCGAAACTCGCGCGCGTCAGGTAATCGCGGTGTGAGACGACCTGCGTGGGAAGGCCTGCGGCGTCGGCGTTCTTGAGCGCCTCGGCGTCGGTATTGTTGCTGACGACGGCGCGGATCGTGGTCGGAATGGTGCCGCTGCGCACCGCTTCCAGGATCGCCTGCATGTTGCTGCCGCGCCCCGAGACGAGGATGACCAAGCCGCTGCGCGTGGTTACAAGGCCGCTGCGCGTCATGAGCGGATAACGACGGCCTCATTCTCCCAATCTTTACCGGTATAGGGTTCGATGTGTCCGACCACCATGGCGCGCTCGCCGTGTTCGGCCAGCACGGCAATGGCACGCTCGGCATCGCTCTTGTCGACCACTACGACCATGCCGAGGCCGCAGTTGAAGGTGCGGTACATCTCGGCGTCTTCGACGTTTCCTTTCTCTTGCAACCAGTCGAAGATCACCGGGCGCGTCCAGGCGCGCGGATCGATCACGGCGCGCATCGACTCCGGCAACACGCGCGGCACATTGCCGGGCAGGCCGCCGCCGGTGATGTGGGCGGTGGCGTGCACCGGCAGCGCGCGTATCAGGGCCAGAATTGGCTTGACGTAAATGCGCGTCGGCGTCAGCAGCACCTCGCCGAGCGTGCGGCCGTCAAAGGTTTCGCTCAGCGGCGCCTTGCTCACGTCGACAATATGGCGCACGAGGGAATAACCGTTTGAATGCGGACCGCTTGAGAGAATGCCAATCAGCACATCGCCGGCACACACCGCCGAGCCGTCGATGATCTTGGATTTTTCCACCACGCCGACGGTGAAGCCCGCGAGATCATAGTCGCCGGCAGCATACATGCCCGGCATCTCGGCGGTCTCACCGCCGACCAGCGCACAGCCGGCTTGACGGCAGCCTTCACCGATGCCGGCGATGATGTGCGGATCGCGCTTGACGTCGAGCTTGCTGGTAGCGAAGTAATCGAGGAAGAACAGCGGCTCGGCGCCTTGCGTCACCACGTCGTTGACGCACATCGCCACCAGATCGATGCCGATCGTATCGTGCCGATTCAAATCGATGGCAAGCTTGAGCTTGGTGCCCACCCCATCTGTGCCCGAGACCAGCACCGGCTCTTTGTATTGGCCGGGCGGAATCTGAAACATGGCGCCGAAGCCGCCAACACCCGCGAGCACGCCAGGGCGGTTGGTAGAACGGGCGATGGGTTTAATCGCTTCGACGAGTGCATCGCCGGCGTCCATGTCGACGCCAGCGTCGCGGTAGGTAAGCGGAGGTTTTTTGGACACGGGCATCAGGTGTTTTTAAGAGCGCGTATGATACCAAATTGCGATCATGGAGCACGCACGAGGGTTGACTTGATCGTGAGTCCCACGTTAGCGTGCCTGGCAACGCCATGAATGCCTCACAACTACCCAATCTGCTGACCGTCTCGCGCATCGCCGCCGCGCCGATCTTGATCCTCATGCTCAAAGATCGTGATTATGCAACGGCGCTGGCGGTGTTTCTCGCGGCCGGCGTGTCGGATGCGCTCGATGGCTGGATCGCCAAGCGCTTTCGCTACACCAGCCGCCTCGGGGCGATTCTCGATCCGATCGCCGACAAGATCCTGCTGGTCTCGAGCTACATGATGCTGATGCTGCTCGATCACCTGCCCTTCTGGCTGGTACTGACGGTGGTGTTTCGCGACCTCCTGATCGTCGGTGGCTACGTCGCCTACACCTCGGTCGTCGGCACCGTCAACATGCGACCCAGCATGCTGAGCAAATTAAACACGTTACTGCAGATCATGCTGGTACTGGTGGTACTGGTACAGGAGTCCATCGGCCTGCATTATGTAATGCTCGTTGACGCGTTGATCTATACGGTTTTTGTCACTACGGTGGCAAGCGGCATGCACTACGTCTGGGTGTGGGGCGTGCAACAAAACGGACGCAAGCGCGGAACGAGCGCATGAGCAACGCGCGACTCGTCGCCATCATTGCCAGCCTGGTACTGTCGGGCATACTCCTGTACCTGCTCGCGCCGGCGCTGACACCCTTCGTGGTCGGGGCGCTGCTGGCCTACATCAGCAATCCGATTGTCCGCGGCCTCGAACGCTGGCGGGTGCCGCGCATCGTCGGCGTCATGCTGGTGTTCCTGCTTTTTGTCGCCATCTTTCTGGCGTTAATTCTGTATCTGGTACCGCTGCTGCGCAGCAGCTTCGCCGGCTTTGCCGAGCGACTGCCCGGCTATTACGACTGGTTGATTGCGCAGGCGCCGCGGCTCGAGGCATGGTTGGGACTATCGCTGCACCTCGATTTGCAGACACTGCGCGAGAACATGACCGGCCACTGGCAGGAGGCCGGTCAATGGGTCACCCGGGCGCTTGGCGTGGCCACGCAGTCGGGCCTGACTGTCATCGGTTGGCTGGTGAATCTGGTACTGATTCCTATCATCACGTTCTACCTGTTGCTTGATTGGGACCGCATCGTCGGTCACATCGATGCGCTGGTGCCGCCGCGATATCAGGTGCAGAGTCGCCAGCTCGCGCGCGAGACGGATGCCGTGCTGGCCAGCTTTTTGCGCGGCCAATTAATGGTAATGGTGGTGCTCGCATTTGTTTATTCGATCGGCCTGTTGCTGGTCGGCCTCGAGCTGGCATTGCCCATCGGGTTATTTACCGGTCTGCTGACGTTCGTCCCGTATCTCGGATTCGTCTCTGGGCTGATCGCGGCCATGATTGCCGGCTATCTGCAATTCCACGACACCACCATGCTGCTGTGGGTACTTGCGGTATTTCTGGTCGGCCAGAGCCTCGAAAGCTATGTGCTCACGCCACGCCTGGTTGGCAAACGCATCGGGCTGCATCCGGTCGCGGTCATCTTTGCCTTGCTGGCGGGTGCGCAACTGTTCGGCTTCTTCGGCTTACTGGTCGCACTGCCGGTAGCGGCGGCGCTCAAAGTCTGGCTGCGCCACGTGCACGAGAGCCTGGTGCGTGCGCCTGCACGCCCGCGCAAACGATGAGCGCGCAGCTCGCGCTCAACCTGCGGCTCAAAGACTCCGCTTGTTTCGCTAATTTTTATGCGGGACGGAATGCCGAGGCGCTCGATTGCCTGCGGCGCGCGCTCGATTCGATGGCGACCGGGCAGTTATCCGAGCGGGTGATATTTCTCTGGGGCGCGGGCGGCAGCGGCCGCACCCATCTGCTGCAGGCGCTATGTCACCGGGCCCAGGCGGAACATGGGCAGACGTTTGCGTATCTGCCCTTCAATGAACTTGCCACACTGTCCCCCGCGCTGCTCGACGGACTTGAGTCATCGCCGCTCGTTTGCTTCGATGATTTGCAGGCGGTTGCCGGTGTGCGTATCTGGGAAGAAGCGCTGTTCGCGCTCGTCGAGCGTCTGCGTGCCCAACAAGGCCTGTTGGTCGTTGCGGCGAGTGCGGCACCGGCGCATATCGGGTTGACCCTGCCCGATCTGGTAACACGTCTTACCTGGGGCCCGATTTACCCGTTACACGCCTTGAGCGACGAGGAAAAGTCGGCGGCACTTCAACTGCGGGCGCAGCGCCTGGGGCTGGAATTACCGACCGATGTGGCGAGCTACGTGCTGGCGCGCCATCCGCGCGACATGCATTCACTCTTTGCCTGGCTCGATCGCGCCGATCGGCGTTCGCTGGTGGCGCAGCGACGTTTGACGATTCCGTTTGTACGGGAGCTGGAGCGGGACTGAATCCGGTGGGCCCGACGGTCATCGTGCCAAGCCCGTCCGCACACTCCTTACGCCCCGTCACAAAGCGCTACGCGCTGAACCCGCCCGCGTCGGAAGAACCGATGTCCGACGTGCTATAAAAAACTCATGGACGAAATACTTCCCTCCCGCGCCTGGGTCCGCGCGTTTTTGAGCTCGCCCGATACGTGGTGGCAGTTCGGCATCTTCCTGATCGGCGCCACGGCCACGTGGGTTCTGGGCCGCTATCTGCGCGGCCGCCTGACACCGGTAATCCAGCCGGGCGTCGTCAAAGGCATGGGCCGCACCGCCGTGCGCACCACGGCGCTCGCGCTCATCCCGGCGCTGTTCTGGTCGTGGCTCGCCATCGGCCTGGTGGCGTTTCGCAAACTCGGGTTCGCGACCGACGTGTTGCGCCCCGCGACCCTGCTCGTCGGCGCCGCAGCGCTGATTCGCGCCAGCGTGTTCGTGCTGCGCCACCGCTTTAGCCCGGGCAGTCGCCTGAAGGCATGGGAAGGCGTACTGACGGTAACGATCTGGCTGCTCGTGGCATTGCACATTCTGGACTGGCTGCCGCTCGTGGAGCAGACCCTCGACGAATACGCGCTCATGGTCGGCAAGGTGCGCGTGTCGCTCTACAACCTGGTGAGTTTTGCCTTGCTGATCGGGTTCCTGTTGTTGGCCGCGCTATGGGTCACCAACGTCGTACACCGGCGCGTGATGAAAAGCGCGGTGCTCGATGCAAGCATGAAGCTTGCGCTGACCAAGCTCACGACCTTCACGCTGGGCACGTTGGCCGTGCTCGTGGCCATGGTCACGGCCGGAATCGATCTCACGACGTTTGCAGTTTTTGAGGGCGCGCTCGGTGTCGGCCTGGGGCTGGGCCTGCAACGGGTCGTCAGCAACTTCGTTAGCGGATTCATCCTGGCCTTCGAGGGTTCGATCCGGCCCGGCGATCGAATCAGCATCGGTGCGCAGCGCGGGCAGGTGCGTGCCTTGCATGCGCGTCATGCAGTGGTACACACCGATGACGGGCTCGATATCCTGGTGCCGAATGAAAACCTGCTGACCTCGGAAATCGTGAATTGGTCGTACGCCGGAGATTGCAAAGTCAGGTTCACGGTACCGGTCCAGATCGGCTACGACGATGACCCGGAGACCGCCATGGCGCTACTGGTCCGCCTGGCAAGGGAGAACCAACGGGTGCTGGTCATCCCCGAACCGGCGGCGCTCATCGCCGGCTTCGGCGACAGCGGCATTAACCTGGAGCTGCGGGGCTGGATCGAAGACCTGGAATACGGCGTCGGAAGCGTACGATCAGATCTATATCGACGCATTTGGAAGCAATTTCGTGCAGCCGGCATTACGATTCCCTACCCGCAGCGTGAGGTCCGCACCCGCTCGGGCGAGCGGTGATTCACGCGGTTCCTGAAAAACGACCGTTCATCGCGTCTACAGCGACTGAAAAATGAAGCAAACCACTGAAACGTAAGTGTATTCATCCCGTAATTAACGCTTCCTGCTGTACCCCCGGCCAGCTATACTTAGCCCCGTCATTTTCCCCTAAAGAGAGCACTCAATGCTTCTTGTTGACGGTCTGGTTTCCCTGCTTGAAGGTCTCATCTCCCTGCCTTGGTGGGGCTATGTTGTTGTTGCGCTTGTCTTTACCCATATCACGATTGCCGGTGTCACGATCTACCTGCACCGGCATCAGGCTCACCGGGCGCTCGATCTGCACCCAGTGGTGTCCCACTTTTTCCGTTTCTGGCTGTGGCTCACCACCGGCATGGTCACCAAGGAGTGGGCGGCGATTCATCGCAAGCACCACGCCAAGGTCGAAACCGCCGAAGACCCGCATAGCCCCCAGATCGCGGGTATCAATAAGGTGCTTTGGGACGGTACCGATCTCTATCGCAAAGAATCGCGCAATAAAGAGACGATGGACAAATACGGTCACGGCACGCCCGATGACTGGATGGAGCGCAACGTCTATACGCGCCATAGCAAAATCGGCATCGTCATTATGATGGCGATCGACATCCTCTGTTTCGGCGCGATCGGTATCACGATCTGGGCCGTGCAGATGGTCTGGATCCCGTTCTTTGCCGCCGGCATCATCAACGGTCTTGCCCACTATTGGGGCTACCGCAACTACGAAGTCAGCGACGCCTCGCGCAACATTGTGCCTTGGGGCATCCTGATCGGCGGTGAAGAGCTGCACAACAACCACCACACCTTCGGCAGCTCCGCGAAGCTGTCGGCCAAGTGGTACGAGTTCGACATCGGCTGGTTCTATATCCGCTGCATGGAGATCGTCGGATTGGCCCAGGTGAAGAAGATTCCGCCGGAGCTGACCTGCGACACCGCCAAACAGCACATCGACCTTGAGACGGTGAAAGCCGTCATCAACGGCCGCTTCGTCGTGCTCTCACACTTCCTGCGCGAAGTCATGCTGCGCGTACACCGTGAAGAGCTGAAGAAGGCCAAGCCGACCTGCCGTGAATCGTGGACGCTGCTGAAAGGCGCACGCGGTCTGCTGGTGCGCGAAGCCGCGCTGCTCGATGCGAACTCCCGCAAAGGGCTGCAGAACGTGCTTGAGCGTAATCAGTCGCTCAAGACCGTGCATACCATGAAGGAAAAGCTCGCCGACATCTGGCAGCGCTCGGCCACCACGCAGGAAACGCTGGTGCACGCGCTCCAGGAATGGTGCCACGAGGCCGAGGCCACGGGCATCGAAGCACTGAAGAGCTTCGCCAAGAAAATGCGTACCTACCGGCTTGCCCATACAGCGTAAGCCATCACATAGTCCATAACGAAAAGCCCGCCTCGGGGAACCGAGACGGGCTTTTTTGTTTCTGGACTGCTTATCTCGCCTAGATCAGGCGTGACAGACGCTGATGCAGCGGGCTGTGACGCGGGAAGTGCGCCAGCAGGAATTCCATCTGGTCGGCCAGGACGCGCTTGCCCTGCAGGTAGATGTACTCGGCGTGCGTGGGCGTAAACGGCACTGCCAGCAGCTCCATCCCCGCCTGCTCCGGGGTCTGCCCGGCCTTTCGGTTATTGCAGCGTTTGCAGGCGGTTACCACGTTATTCCACGAATCCTTGCCGCCACGCGACAGCGGATGGATATGGTCACGCGACAGGCCCCGCTCCGGAAATTGGTCGCCGCAGTACAGGCACAGATGGGCGTCGCGGGCGAACAGGGTCTGATTATTGAGCGGCGGGGTGTAATGGGAGCGGGCACTGAGCAGCGCATGGCTGTCGCCCCGGGTCGCAACAATGGAGTTTACTTCGATAACGGACCGGCGCTTGGTGTGGGCGTTATAGCCGCCCCGAATTTCGTACAGCACGCTGCCATAACTGTAGGCCACCTGCCCGAGGTAATAGATTCGCACGGCTTCCCGGAAATCTATCCATTCGAGCGGCATCCCCGCAGCATCGGTTCGAAGGACTTGTTGGCTTAAGGAGTACATTCCAAACCCACCGTAGCACCCAGTTCCTACACTATTTATGGCAGAAAATTAGAGACTTGTACATAGGTGGCGCGGTTGCGCCGACGTTCTACCCGAGAAACGAATACGATAGACGCGTCACAAGGCCGTAAAAAATATACTGCAGCGACTGAGATAACAACTCACTAAGGTCAGCTACTTTGGAATTGGTTCTGCTAGCGGTCCTTGCTTACTTCGCCGGTTTTGTCGATGCAGTGGTCGGTGGCGGCGGATTGATTCAGATACCCGCTCTGTTCACGGTCTACCCGCAGGCCGTGCCGGGTATGCTGTTCGGCACCAATAAGATGTCGAGTATTTGCGGCACTGCCGCCGCCACGATGCGCTACACGCGCGGCATCAAACTGCGTTGGCCGATGCTGGTGCCGACCTCGATCGGCGCGCTGATCTTCTCGTTCCTCGGCGCACGCGCCGTGACGCTGCTGCCATTGCAGGTGATCCGGCCACTGGTGCTGGTATTGCTGATCGTCGTAGCCGCTTATACCTTCCATAAGAAGCATTTCGGTATCGCCCACGTACCCCTGCTCAAAGGTGCGCCGGAGAGGTGGCTCGGCTTTATCACCGGAGCCGTGCTCGGCTTTTACGACGGCTTTTTCGGCCCTGGAACCGGCACGTTTTTGATCTTTATCTTCGTGCACGTGTTCGGTTACCACTTTCTGAACGCCTCGGCCAGCGCCAAGGTCATCAACGTCATGACCAACCTTGCCGCCCTGCTGTACTTCCTTCCGACGGGCAACGTGTTGTGGCAGGCCGCGGCAATCATGGCGGTCGCCAACGTCCTCGGCTCGGTCAGCGGCAGCCACCTGGCGCTGCGCCACGGTGCGGTGTTCGTGCGCCGCCTGTTCCTTGGCGTGCTGACGGCGATCATCCTCAAGTTCGGCTACGACACATTTAACTTGCTGATGGCATAAAAAAAGCCCACTCCTTCCGGAGCGGGCTTTTTATTCTTGCAGCCGGCGGACAGCGGCAGGGCGACGTTACTTGATCTTCGCCTCTTTATACGCCACGTGCTTACGTACAACCGGATCGTACTTCAGTAGCTCGAGCTTGTCGGGCATCGTACGTTTGTTCTTGCTGGTGGTGTAATAGTGCCCCGTGCCGGCAGAGGACACGAGTTTGATCTTTTCGCGGGCTGATTTGGCCATGGGTGAGCTCCTTAAACCTTATCGCCACGGGCGCGCATTTCGGCGACCACGACTTCAATGCCTTTCTTGTCGATCGTGCGCAAGGCATGATTCGACAGACGCAGACGGATCCAGCGCTTCTCCGTCTCCAGCCACAGTTTGCGGTACTGAAGATTCGGCAGAAAACGGCGCTTGGTTCTGTTGTTCGCGTGCGAGACGTTGTTGCCTACGCGCACGCGCTTTCCGGTAACCTGACAGACTCTGGACATCGAAACACCCCTGAATATGGAACACGGGCCCTGAATAAACGGCCCTTCACGAGCCGTGAAGGCCGGCATTTATATCAGAAGGACGGGCCGCTGGGTAGCCCCTGATACCCCCTTTCAGCGGCACGCAAGGCGCCGGGGACCATATCCAGGCCCGTTTCCAGACCGATGGGCCCGGTGCCGTGCTGGACTGCGCTACGGGGATCCTTGCGCCGAACGTCGCGTCAGCCACTGGCGGATTTCCTCCGCCGGCAACGGCTTACTGAAGTAATAACCCTGTACCAGGTCGCAGCCATGGTGGCGCAGGAACTCAAGCTGATCCGACGTCTCGACGCCTTCCGCGATGACCTGAAGCTCCAGGCTGTGTGCCATCGAAATAATAGCCGTCACAATGGCGGCGTCGTTGGCATCCGAAGCGATATCTCGCACAAAGGATTTATCGATCTTCAACCGTCCGATCGGCAAGCGCTTCAGGTAGGCCAGGCTCGAGTACCCGGTGCCAAAATCGTCTACGGAAAACCCTACGCCTTGGTCGCTCAATCTGCGCATGACGGCAAGCACCGCCTCGACGTTTTGCATCAAGAGACTCTCCGTGATCTCGAGCTCGAGCGACGCCGGATCGAAACCGGTGCGACGCAGCATCGCGGCGATCATCTCGGGTAAATCGGGCTGCTGGAACTGCCGTATCGAAATATTTACCGCCATACGCCGGATCGGATAATTTTTTTGAAATTTTTCGAACGCCTCGCACGCCGTATGCAACACCCATTCGCCGAGCTGCACGATTAATCCCGATTCCTCTTCCACTGGAATGAACTCGTCTGGTCCCACCAAGCCACGCTGCGGATGCTGCCAGCGTACGAGCGCCTCCAGGGCATCGACCTCACCGGTACGCAGATCGATGACCGGCTGGTAGTGCAACAGGAACTCCTTCTGCTCAATCGCGTGACGCAGATCGTTTTCCAGCGCCAGGCGCTCGTGGGCTTTGACCGTCATGTCGGAAGAATAAAACGCGTAGGCGTTGCCACCCATCTCCTTGGCGCGGTACATGGCGATATCTGCATTGCGTAGCAATCCGTCCACGCTGCTCTCGTCGAACGGATAGAGCGTAATGCCGATGCTTCCGCTGGTATAGAGCTCGTGACCGGCGATGTGGAACGGCTGCGCGAGCGAACTAAGGACCTTCTTCGCAACATGCACGGCGTGATCCACCTGCCCCATATCGGCCAGAATGAACGTAAACTCATCGCCCGCGAGTCGAGCCACGGTATCGCCTTCACGCACGCAGCGCTGGAATCGTTCGGCCGCGCCCCGGATCAGGAGATCGCCGACACCATGCCCGAGGCTGTCGTTGATGGTCTTGAAGCGATCGAGGTCGAGAAACGCCACGCCAACGATACGATCATGCCGGTTGGCATCGAGGATCGCCTGATTCAGGCGATCGACGAAAAGCACGCGATTGGGCAGACCGGTCAGGGCATCGTAGTGCGCGAGGTGCTGCAGGCGCTCCTCGGCGCGCTTGCGCTGGATGACGCTACCGAGTTGTTCCGCCACGGCCGTCACCAGCCTGATCAGGCGCTCGTCTGCGGCACGTGGCTCGCCGAGGAAAAATTCGAGCACCGTGAGCACTTCGGTATTCGCCAGTACCGGAACGGCGAGCGCCGCCTTGAGATCCGTCTCACGCGCAAATGCTGCACGAGCGAATTTAGTGTCCTGTGTCACATCAGGCACCCACTCCGGCTGCCGTGACAACCATACCCTCCCGGGCAAGTCTTCTCCCGCGGCAAAAGCAAAACTTTGGCTCGCCGTGCGAAACTTCTCCAGCCCGCTGCCACGACAGTACCATGCCGGACTGCACTCGATGGCGGCGCCGTCCTCACGCGGAATCCAGGCCTGGGCCATGACCCAGTTGGTCGTCTCACATACCTTGCTGAGCGTCACGCTTAAGGCTGCATACACATCACTCGTGGCAGCGGCCGCCTGCGTTACGGTCTGCAACAACTCGATTTCTTCGTCCGCGCGCCGACGTTCGCGTCGCAACTGCGCGTCGCGCAACTCACGCTCTACCGCCGGCAACAACCGTCGCAGGTTACCCTTCATGATGTAGTCTTGGGCACCGGCCCGCATCGCCGCAACCGCGACGTCTTCGCCGATGCTTCCGGAGCAAAAAATGAAGGGTACATCGATGCTGCGCTCGCGGATTTGTTCAAGCGCGCGCATGCCGCTGAAATGCGGCATGGTGTAATCGGCAAAAACGATATCCCAGTCCGGGCCATCGAGCGCGGCAGCGAGCGCCTCGGACGTGTCCACGCGCCGCCAGTCGACGACATACCCACCTTGGGTGAGTTGCGCAACCAGCAACAACGCGTCGTCGGGTGAATCCTCAACGACAAGTGCACGCAAAGTCCCTGCCATTACATCGCTCCTTAACATCTTCCACAACCGCAGTTCCGCAGACCCATACCTGCCACGATAGACCCAACACACAGCCTCCGCGGCACAAACGGAATTTGGCTATCCAACTCCGAAGTATAGACACGGCGACCGACCGACGCGCCGCGGCCGCCCGGAGTCAGGTCGAATTACCGATTTATATAAGAGATTCAACGTCCGGACCGAATGCCCACGCATTGATCGGTTTGCTGACATAGCTGTTGAAGCCGGCTGCGAACAGGCGTTCGCGGTCGCCGCACGTCGCCTGGGCCGTTACCGCCACCACCGGAATGGAAATAAAACGGGTATCGCTTCGGATTTCACGCAAAAGCGTCTCTCCACCGCCACCGGGAATTCTTACGTCCAACAACACCAGGTCCGGTACACATTGATGTAGTAACGCCAATCCCTCTCCTGCGCTCGCCGCCTCGAGCAATTCATGGCCACGATGATGCAGGACATCGCACACCAGGCGCCGACTTGCGGCGTTGTCATCGACGACGAGTATCAGGCTCATTGCAGGGCCTGCTCCGGCAAACCGGAGCGGACGGGCAGCGCCACCGTAAACGTGCTGCCTTGTCCCGGCGTGCTTTCAGCGGTAATCGATCCGCCATGCAGCGCGACCAGTCGCTTCGTAAGCGCGAGCCCGAGCCCCGTCCCTTCTATGTAGCCACCCGCAGCGGATTCGATGCGTTCGAACTCCGTGAACAGACGCGGCATGTCTTCCGCGCGGATTCCCACGCCGGAGTCGGTGACGGCGATACTAAGTTGTCCGTCGTGGTTACTGGCATTCAGCCTTACGCTGCCGCCGGCTGGCGTAAACTTGATCGCGTTCGATAGCAGGTTATAGAGGATCTGCTTCAGGCGCACGGGGTCGACGTAAATGTCCGGTGCATCCGCGGGAATCGTGAATGCGAGCGACACGCCATGCTTGTCCGCAAGCGTCTGCACCAGGCCACGAACGGCGTCCACGACGGAGGCGAGCGGCGTCAGCTCACGCCGAAAATCCATACGACCGGCTTCAATCTTCGAGATATCCAGAATATCGTTGATGAGCGTCAGCAGGTGGTGTCCGCCCTCAACGACGTGAGCGATATATTCTTTCTGCGTGAGCGTAAGCGGATCGGGAATTTCCTGGGCGAGCAGTTCCGAAAAACCGATTATGGCATTGAGTGGCGTTCGCAACTCATGCGACGTGTTCGCCAGAAATTTCGACTTGAACTCGCTTTCACGACGCGCCTGGTCGCTTTGACGCACCAGTGTCTGTGCTTCGACTTGTTTGTGCCGTAACTGTTGTTCCATTGTCGCTTGCCTGCGACGTGTCTCGGCATCGCGTAACTCACGCTCGATGACCGGGATCAGGCGCGCCAGCCGGCTCTTCACGAGGAAATCGTTTACACCGGCGCGCATCGCTTCGACCGCGGTGTCCTCCCCGATCGTGCCAGACACGATGACGAAGGGAATATCGAGGCCCGATTCCTTAACGATTGAAAACGCCTCCAAGGCACCGAATTGCGGAATCGACCAATCGGACAGTACGATGTCCCATTGCTGCTCGCCGAGCACTGCCACCAGCGCCGCATGCGTGTCCACCCGCCGCCACTGCAAACCGCAACCGGCGTCTTCGAGATGACGTACGATAAGCAAGGCGTCATCTTCCGAATCCTCAACCAGAAGCAGACGCAAAAGCCCGTTCATTGCTGTCACCCGCTACTGGCCCGCCGGCGGCCGTTCGTTCAACAACAACCAGTAGAGTCCGAGCTGGCTCGCCGCCTTCACGAATTCGTCAAAGTCGACCGGTTTGCGAACATAGCTATTGGCGCCGAGACTGTAGCCGCTGACCACGTCCTGCTCTTCTCTCGAAGATGTAAGGATTACGACCGGAAGAAGCTTGGTACGCTCGTCAGCGCGTATGCGCCGCAATACTTCCAGGCCGTCGATTTTTGGCAGCTTCAGGTCCAGCAGAATCACGGTCGGCAGATCGCGCCTGTCGCTAGCGAACAGATATTCCAGCGCCTCCGCACCATCGTGCGCCACGACGACTTCATTGCGGATGTTGTTTGCCGTCAATGCGCGCTTGGTGAGCGCTTCGTCGTCAGGGTTGTCTTCCACCAGCAGAATCACTTTGTCCTTCATTAAGAATTACCTCCTTGGTTGTGCGAAACCTAATTCCGACTGGATAAGTCGTTACGCCGCCGCGCGTGCTTCGTCCTGGGCCAGCGTGAAATAAAATACGCTACCTTGATTCACGGTGCTTTCGGCCCAGATGCGACCGCCGTGTTTGCGCACGATGCGCTGGACCGTGGCGAGGCCAATGCCAGTGCCGGGAAACTCCTCCACCGTATGCAGGCGCTGAAACGCGCCAAACAGCTTGTTGGCATACTGCATATCGAACCCGGCGCCGTTGTCCCGAACAAAGTAGGCCGCCGTCCCGCCGCCGACAGCGGCGCCGAACTCGATGCGTGCCTCGCTGCATTTGGCGGTAAACTTCCAGGCGTTGCCAAGCAGGTTTTCCAGCGCTACGCGCACCAGCGCGGCATCGCCTTGCGCTTTCAGGCCAGGCGTAATATCGATGCGCACGTTGCGTGCCGAATCCTGGCTGCGCAGCGATTCAATGACCTCCTGCGCGAGCGCGCTCAGGTCGAGCTTCTCATGTACCGGCTCCGTGCGCGTGACGCGTGCGAGCTTGAGCAGATCGTCGATCAATGCCCCCATGCGCTGTGCGGCGCGGCGCACGCGCGCCAGGCTATCGCGCCCGCTTTCATCCAGCTTGGCGCTATGTTCGTCAAGCAGGATGCGGCTGAAGCCGTCGATGGCGCGCAGCGGCGCGCGCAGGTCGTGCGAAACCGAATACGAAAACGCCTCAAGCTCCTTGTTGGCGGATTCCAGCTGCGCGGTGCGATCAAGCACCCGCTGTTCGAGTTGCAGGTTGAGCTGGCGCAGCTCAACCTGCGCGCGCTCGATGTCGATGCGTCCCTTTCCGATCTCCCCGAGCATGTCGTTAAAACCATCAACGAGCACGCCGAGTTCGTCGTCGGACTTTTTCGTCGCACGTAACCGGTAATCGCGTTCCTGGCCAACACGGCGCATGAGGTCCACTAGCTCGGTGATCGGATCGGTCACGACGCGCTGCATCCAGACGGAGATGAGCGCCGCGACGCTTAAAACGGCGACGACCAGCACGGAGACAATACCGAAGAGCCCACGCAGGGCGTCGTGCCACTCTCCGGTGTCGGAGAGAATGTACATCTTGCCGATCGACTGTCCCTTGAAGACCACGGTGCGTACCAGTTCCGCTTGCCCGTCGCTAAACGTCAGCTGTGGCAGGATCGGCACCGAGTCCGCGAACGACCGCTCGAGGCCGCGGCGCAGATAGCGCGCAAACAAATGCCCGCGAACATCGTACAGCGCCGCGGCCATCACGTGATCGTCACTGCTGAGCGCCGCCAGTGTCTCGGTCGCCGCTCCGGTGTCGTTGAACGCGAGTGCGGCGGTGCTGTTCAACCCGATCACATCGGCCAGCAGCGTCAGCTTCTGTTCCATCTGGCGTTCGAACGTGCTGCGCTCGTACAGGATCAGGCCACCACAAATCAGCAGCAGCTTTATCGCCGACAGGCCGCACATCATGAAAACAACTTTCCCGCTGATGGGCAGACGACGCAGGCGATACAGAAAGCCGCCCATGGCTACCGCTTGGACAGCTCAAGCAGCCGCGAACTGAAGACGAGACCGGCTTGCTGCGCCACCGGCTGATTGATTTCGAAACGGATGCGGCCCTGGGTTTCAATCAGATTGATCATTCCGCCGCGACTGAGGAAACCGGGAGTCTCGCCGACGACGAGCATTCCGCGTTCGGCGACGATGCCCGCCGCTTCGGCCCCCTCTGCGATAAACAACAGATGGCAGTGCGCCGCGCGCGCCTGCGCGCTCTGATCGAGACGACGGATGACGATCTCGCGGCCTTCGACACGCTCACCGGCAATCGGGGCCAGCGCCGCACCGAAACGCTCGGCACCGACAACACACAGCTGGAAGGCACCGTCGCGACCGAACACATCGCTTGGCCAGGTAACGAAACGCACGAAGTTGTACAGATAGGATGCCTTGACCTGATATTCCAGCGCCGACGTCTGCGGATACGCAAACGATGCCCACAGGACCGACACCAGCGCGACGGCGACGCCCACCGCGGCTCGTCGTTTGCCGGATCCCGGCTGCATGTGTCTGCTCACGCTCTTCATCTTTTGTCGGCAATCCGTTCGTTGGCTGCGTGTCATCAGAAGCGCCACCGTAACTTCGCGTAATAGCCTCGCTCCACCTCGGTACCGCTGCCGTTGGGCACCACTGTCTGCTCGGGGTGATGACTGTCGAGAAGATTTTGCGCCACCAGCGACAACTCCAGATCACGGTTGGGGTGCCATCCCAAACCCAGATCGAGCGCCGTGTACGCCGGCACGTTGAATGCCGGTAACGCGTCAACGCCACGCAATGTGGCATCAAACTGAACGTCCTTTGAAATGTCGAGCGCAGAACGCAACGAAAACTGATAGTGCGGATTCGAGCGCTCGGTGGCCGACGGCTGAGTGACGGCGATGCTCGAGGCATCGACTTCAAAATCCATGCGCATGTAGGTGTAAGCCGCATCTATCCGCCACGACGGCGTGGCCTGCCAGCGTGTCGCAAGCTCCACGCCATAGGTATCGCCGTGCATTCGATTCTTGAACAGCGTGTTCTGCTCAAGCGTCACCAGCTCGCGATACTTGGTGTAAAAGCCAGCAAGGTCCAACCAAATATCTCTGGTCAACAAATTCCGGTGACCAAGTTCGTAGGTGTAAGCCTTTTCAGTCACAATGCCGTCGCCGAGGCGGGAATCGGCAGCGCAGGCAACGGCGGGAAACCCCCGACAAACCAAGTCGGCCTCCAAGCGTGAGGGTACTCGCACGGCGCGTGAAGCGGCGGCCCACCAGGACACGCTTTCGATCGGTGTCCACGCCAGACGCACGCTCGGCTGCCACTCGTTATTCGTATAACTGTTGTGCTCGAACTTGGTGCCAATGGTGAAGTTCAATCGGTCCGGCACCAGTGCAATCGTGTCTTGCAGAAACGCGCTCTCAGTTACGTCCGCGCGTTGCGCCGGATCGACAGCATTCGCCGCAATGCGGATGTGGTCGCGCGTGTTGCGATAACCCAGCCCCCAGACCACCTGATTGCGCTCGACGGGAGTGAAATTGTGCTGCGCCTCCAAATCGTACGTATCGCGTTTCTCGCCAATCGACCGCGAATCGTACCGGAGATTGTCGTAGTAGAACTTCGCGGTGAGACTGTCCGTACCCGACAGCTTGCGCTCCCACTGTGCAAGCAGATTACCGCCCCGATGTTCGACGCTCTGGGTAGTGGTCGGGGCGACAGAGGTACCGGCATCACGCTGCCCCGCGTCGGCGGCGTACCAATCGCCGGAGACGCGTAACGCATCGCGCGCATCCTTTTCCCAATCGGACCGGAAACCGGTGCGAACCATACGCAGCGCGTCGTACGCGTTGTCCGAGAGGGAGAAGCCTTTATCGCGCTGGACCGAACTTGCATACACGCGCGCGTACTGCTTGTCGCCGGGCTGCCAGCCATAGCGCGCAACGGTGGATGCGCGCTCTTCGGTCCCGACACTCACTTCGGTCAATCCACCCTGGGTGTCGCGCGCGTGTCGGGTAATGACATTGATGACACCGTTGACGGCATTCGCCCCCCACAGCGCACCCCCGGGACCACGGACCACTTCGATGCGGTCGATATCCGCGAGCAGCATGTCCTTCGATTCCCAGAACGTGCCGCCAAAAAGCGGGTCATAGATGGAGCGGCCGTCAACGAGCACCAGCAACTTATTCGATGTGCGTGCCGCCGCGCTGCCGGCAAAACCGCCCACGAAGCCGCGTATGCTGACGCCCCATTTGTTGCCATCGACGCGCGCCACCTGCACCCCAGGGACCAGGCGCAAAGCATCCGGGATGTTCGTCACGTGCGAGCGCTGAATGTCCTCGTTCGTTAATACGTAAATCGCACTCGGCACACCCTGTACGCGCTCCAGCCGGCGCGAGGCGGAATAGACGTCGATGTCCATCAACTCTTCGATGGAAAGCCGTTTGATATCGAGTGCGGCAACATCGACCGCGCGCGCCGCGCGCGGTGCCAACGTAACCGCGAGTGAGAGAATTGCAGCAAGCTGAATAGAGAGCACGCGCCACGAGGGCAGACAGCGGCACAAGACAGGGAGCGGAACGGAAAATCTACGCGCAACCGCGGCAGAGCGATGAACAAACGAAACTGGGCCCCCGGCTTCGATGAATGCCGCCTGCGCCCCGGAACTACTGCGACGACCGATTTGAAACAGGGGGTCTGCCCAATTGCCGTCGCGCCTGACTCGATCCATTGTGTCTCTCCGTGACAACCTTTCGGCACGGAATAACACCGTACCCGGCCCGCACCCCATTTTTATGGGTTAGTCGCGACCACTACTCCCGTATGGGTTATATACCTTACACGGGAGAGTAAAACCACTATGCACCCCGACGCTTGGTCGAGGAAACGGCGCTCGGACAACGGGTTACAACATGCCCCGCTCGCCGAAAGAAACGATTTCCCCGTCCCCCACCACTAAGTGGTCGAGCAGCCGAACTTCCAGCATTTCGAGCGATTCCTTTAGCCGTTCCGTCAGAATTTCATCCTGACGACTAGGTTCGGCTACGCCGGAGGGATGATTGTGGACGAGGATGACGGCCGCGGCATTGTGATGCATGGCGCGTTTCACGATCTCGCGCGGGTAGACGGCGGTACCGTTTAAGGTGCCGCGGAACAGTTCTTCAAAGGCGAGCACGCGGTGCCGGTTGTCGAGAAACAGGCAGCAGAACACCTCGTGCGGGCGATCGCGCAGTTGCGCCTGCAGATAGCGGCGCGTGTCATCGGCCGATTCGAGTGCCGTGCCGCGTTGCAGCCGTTCGGCCAGATGCCGCTTCCCCACTTCGAGCGCCGCTTGAAGCACTACGTATTTGGCTTGGCCCACGCCTGACTCGCGACAGACTTCCACCTGCGAAGCAGTCAGGAATCCGCGCAGGCCACCAAAGCGCGCCAGCAGGTCGCGCGCCACGTCGACGGCGGTCTTGCCGCGCACGCCGGTGCGCAGAAAGATCGCCAGCAGTTCGGCATCGGAGAGGGCCGCCGGCCCCCGGTGCAGCAGTTTTTCGCGCGGGCGCTCGTCCCGCGGCCAATCCGTAATAGGCATATATTTATATCTCCCCTCCCCGGATTTCTACTTTACCAATCTCCGCAGCGTTTCGAGCACTTGAGCCCGCAAGGGCGATGACTTCTCAAATATGCTCGCCGTATGTTCTAGTAGCGGCTTGGCTTCATGCTCATGCCCGTCCTCAATCAACCGCAAGGCCACCTGATAGTCCGTGACCGGATGGCTCGGAAAACGTTTGGGCAGCTCGTCCCACACCCGATTGCGCTCCGGGCGGCGGTCAAGCCCGTGGTAGGCAAGGCCCAAATGGAAATACGTGAGCGGCTGTGTCGGTGCGAGACGCAGCGCTTCGAGATAGAGCGGGATGGCGTCAGCGTACTGACCGTTTTGCGACAGCAACGAGGCGACAAAAAGAAGCGCAGACGATGCCTTCTCTGGGTGTTCGCGCACGTAGCCTTCGAGGAGATTCGTTGCCGCCCGCCTGTTGCCGTTCCGCAGGTGCAGCACGAAACGTTGTAGCAACGGTTCGTCGAGGGTGGAATTCGCGTCTGTCATGTGGCGCAAGTATCGCCGCGAAGGTGAAAAATCGCCAGCGGCTAGGTCGCCGAGGTGAGTGCTGGATCGGTCCCGCCGTGGTGCGCCGCACGGAGAAGTGCAAAGACAAGTCTCGCATCGCGTAGCAGCGGATTATCCGGCGGTAGCGTCGCGATCAGTGCGTTCACCGCATCCTCGGCTCCCGCGCGATCGCCGTCCAGAACTCGCGTTAAAGCAAGCTGCAACCGGGCCTCGGGGCGTTCCGGGTGGCGCCTTGCGATCTCGGCCCATTGGGCACGCGCCTCGCCCTCGCGCCCAAGGCGCTGCAACGCGATACCCAGATACAGCCGCGCCAGAGTATCTTCCGGATCGAATGTCAGAGCGTCCCCATAGAGACGCACCGCTAAATCGAACTGGCCTTGTTGCGCCAGCATCGACGCGGTCATCGCGCAGTACTTGCCGGTAAGTTGCGGATATTCCGTCAGGATGATCTCGACCTGACGCATGGCCGCATCCCGATCACGCTGCTGCAGTGCCAGCAAGAAAAGCTGATGTCGCTCGGCGAGATCGAGCTTTCCTTTTGCGGCGCTCATTTCTTCTGTGCCGCCTGCTCGCGCAGGTAGCGTTCGGCTTCTTCCCGGGCGTGGTCGTAGCCCCATGACAATAGCTCATCTGCCGCCGGATAGTAGAAAAGGTACACGCGGCGCTTGGCGCCATTCTGAAGCATGTAGCTGTACACCTCCAACTGTTGTTTCTTTAAATCGAATATGGGCGGAGAAACAAAAAAATGATCTTCGTAAAGTGTGCGCGACTTCTCCTTGGGTGGTGCAATCACTTCCGCAGGTGGACCAATCAAAGCATGCACCTGGGCGCGCATCATACCTTTTCTTATTCCACCCAACGAAGATCTGAGTTTCGAAGTGAGTCGTTCATGCATAAATTTGTCGCGAGAATACTCGCTTGGTTCATTCACCCAGCCGCGCAACTGTTTTGATTCATCAAAAAATAAGTCCAGGTACATGCTTGCGTGTGCAGTTATCCAATAAGAGTAACGCATAAAGGATGTGCCCACTCTTACAGTCTTGAGAAAATCTCTGGGATAGTACTCTTTTGTGTAGAGCCTAAAAATTTCCTCTTCTGTTTTCACCGGGTCAGGCGCGCCTTCCGTTACCAAGTCCTTGAAATCTGCAATTACCGCACGAACCTTTTCAACGGTCATGCCGACTTGCAGCCTGGCAACTATTCTATCTCCGGTGTTCTTTTCCAAATTCCCGCCCCCGGTTAACGCCCAACTCGGTAGCACACTAAGCACTGTGGCAAACAATCCCATAGCCACTGGCCTCGATAAAAAAATGCTGTTGAATAACCAGCTCATAATCGTTAACTCCAGAATACCACAAAGAAAGTGTTGTCATTTCCTGCCGGCATGGCTTTGCAACCAACACTTTATGGTTTCCGGTTCAGAATGCGATTGGCTTCATTGATATAGAAGTCATACTTCAAACTAGGCGATATATGAGACGGATATGACTCGTTCGGAAAACCTGTCGGGTGCTGGGGCAGTGTCATGGCAAAATTGGTGGTGACGTTATTGCCAAAAACCAAGTAACTAGACCAACTGCCCATCCCTGAAATCAAGTCATAATCCGACCCAATAACAGCGTTACCCCTGAGCGAAATCGAACTCGCATTATTGTACTGACCCATGGTCGGTCCTTGGGCGCCAATGAGATGATCTACCGCAATACCGATCTCGCCAAGATAACTGGTAGCACCGGCTGCTACTTGCACACCCCCACTGTGGCCAAAGAGATTCACCGTCGAATCACCATACTTTGCCACTTCATTAGCAAAATGCGCTGACGCTCCATTGTTCAGGTTCAAGAACCCAAATAGTGTGTCGGAAAAGGTGCCATTCACATAGGGAACGGTTATCGAAGAAAGCGCGCCATTAACCCGTACCATATCTCCTGCAATTATATTATTTGCAACGTCGTCCGGCAGTTGATTAATGCCTGGGGCATAAAATGTTCGAGCGGCTCTACCACTGGCAGTAGGTGACGGTCCACCATCGAGGAAGCGTCCAATCACTGGCGTTGCATTCAGCAACCGCCTAATCGACGCATCAATCGACGAATCCTCCTCATTAAAATGTGTGAGGTGGAAAGCCGCCGACTCCAGCGTGTTGCCAAAGCTATTCGCCATCGCCTGGAAAGGATTAGTAAATAGATCGCGCAACCAGTGGGTCTGACCGTCGCTGGTGCGACCGGTCAAATTGTTGGAAATGGCTTCACCTAATCCACCGATGAAGTCAAACGGCAACTTCGCTACCCCGAAAGCAAGCTCCTTCGCGCCGATTGCCAACGCCGTAAGCGCCTGCACGCCTTTGCCCAGGAGCCCGACCACCCCATCGAGGAACCCCGGCTCATCTTTGTTCGCGGGCGCCGAAGGGTTCAGCCGATTTAGATAGCCATCCAACTCATTGGCAGTCGGCACAGGAGTTCCGCTTGGCGGAGGCAATGGTTCTCCTTCCACCACGCTCGGCGGCCTGGCGGCAAAGGTCTGCGCGGGGGCCGGCGGCGCCTCTGGCGTCATCCGCATGACGTGAGGCAGTGCCACCTCGCCACTGTAGCCTTGCTCGGTGCGCATGCGTTCGTAGTGTGCGCGTTGAGCGGGCGTGAGCTTCTCCACGGTGCTGTTGAACTTCGCTCCTGCAACGATACTGTTACCGATACCATTGCCAAACGAATCCACCGCCACCGCACTCCAGTCCATTTTGCCGCCGCGGTTGACGAGCATAGTTGCCGCCTGCCGCGTGGTGGACTTGAGGAATTCGCCGGCGATGGACTTGCCGACGTTACCCCAGCTCAGTTCCCGACCCACATTTTCGTTAGCGCCGAATTCAGCATCGATAGCGGAGTTGATTGGTGCAGTGATCGCAGACACAGCCAGGTTTGCCCAGCTGAACCTCTCTTGTTGACCGAGCAGGATGTTAACGCCTTGGGAGAGAACATTACTGGCGATCTGCCGCGCAACCGCACCGAACTGGTCTACGCCCAATCCCTTCGTAAGACCGGCGGTAAGCGCAGAGACAGCCACGGCCTTCCACGAGAACTTGTCCTGCAATCCCAGACCCATCGCAACCACCTGGCTCGCCGCACTGCCGGCGGCGGCGCCGATCGCGGCAGCCGCCCAAGCCCCCCACTCCAGAGACTTGGCCCACATGCCCGTGTAGTAGGCTACGACGATCGCAACAATAATGACTATGATCTGTTTGAAAACAATGCATTTATCTTCCTTCGGCTGCGGCGGTGGCGGCGCTTCAGGCAACGTCGGGGTGGTATCGCCGATCAGCTCGCCCGGGTTGTAGACCCGGAAAGTTGAAGCGTTGTTGTGAATGTTGGCGATGACATTCGGAATGACGAGGGTCTGGCCCGCGATCAACGTTGGATTGTTGGGCAGGCCATTAGCGTCGGCGATCAGGTACCACAGACTGGCATCGCCCCACACGGCAAGCGCCACTGATTGCAACGTATCGCCGGCGCGCACGGTGTAGCTGCCGGGTGTCGTGGCCGGGTACTGGTCATTGACCGGCTGGAAGTTGTAGTCGAAGTCGGCGGAGGTGACCGGCTTTACGAGGCCGCCAATAACCGTGGTCTCCTCGCTGACCAAGCCCGTCGAAGTGTTTACCCCAATCTTGCCTATCTTCATCTCGCGACTTGCAAGAAGAGTGGCGTAGTCGTTGCGTGACCCATTGGGACTAAAGCTGCCGGCATCGCCGATGCCGATGCCGTTTAAGTAGTAGTAATACTGGGTTTTGGAAGAAGTGCTGCCGATCAACTCATTGCGTTGCAGGATGCGCCCCTCGGCGTCGAGCCGGTACTTTAGGTGGCGGTCGGCGACCATGTCGCTCACTTGCGTGAGGTGGCCGTTGGCATCGTACGTAAAGCGCGAGAACCCATCCTGCCACGGAAGGTCAGGTTGATATTGCGTCACCTGGCCGCTCATGCGGATTTCGCTTTGCTTGGCGAAATCCCAGTAAGCGTATTGGTAGAACGTCGAAATGTTCGCGCCCGATTGCTGGCTGAACACCTTGTTGAGATTGCCGGCGTCGTCGTACGTGTACGTGGAGCTTACCTGCCCGTTGCTCTCGGTCGTGATCTTGCCGTCGCCGTTATAGGTGTAGTTTTGCGTGCGGGTGATGCCGTTGCCGGCATCCTCGAAGTACTGCTTGACGTTGCCGAGGGCATCATAGTATCGGCGGGCGCTGACATAGGACGGCGTTGGATCGGGGCTGATACCGTCGTCACTGATGTTCGGATCGGTCTCGACTCGTTCCAGCAACCCATCCACGGAATAGATGTAAGTCTCGCGCACAGTAGCGCTGTTGGGTGCCTGGTACGTCGCGGAGGCACGCTGGCTCGCGGCGTTGTAAGTGATCGCGTAGCCATTGACACCAGCCTCGATCGCACCCGCGCCTCGGTTCCATACCGGTTCGCCATTGGCGTCCGGCGCGGTACCGCTGAGCCGGCCCTTGGTCACGAGGAACCGGTTCATCGCATCGTAGGTGTACCAATGGTCCTGGCGCTGAATATCGTTGTTCAAGCCATCGTGGTAGCGCGCATAGATGTGGCGACGGTTGCTGTTGGCGTCATATTCGTAGCCCGCGGCAACCAGGTTGCCGCTCGCATCGAACTTACCCATCGAATACTTGGGGTCGCGAATGGCGATGACTCGATTAAGCTCGTCATAGGTCGCATGCGACCACTGATAATAGACTTGGCTCGTCCCACCCTGATAGTAACCTTCGAAGATACGGTTGCCGTTGGCGTCGTATTCGAATTTAGAATTGGTGTCGATACCAAGGTCGTTCATCTCCTTCAGGTAGCCGTTGTGGTAGTAATTGAATCGGATGTATTGTTCGATGTCCGTCTTCGGATGGGCCGCGCGGAACGCGTCGTCACTGACGTAGGCGCGCGGATCGAACGTCGCAGCGCTCAAGTCGCGCGCGCTCGCGAGCGAGAGCAGCCCCGGGTCGGTATTGCCGATCTGGTGCGTAAGCCACCCCGCTTCGTTGTAGAAGTATCGGTAGGTACGGTTACCCAGGTCCTTGTGGAAGAGCAGCTTGCCGAAGTAGCTCTTGGTGTCCTCGAGCGTCTTGCCATCGCCCAGCGTCGTAATCGTGGTGGTGCCGCCGTTGGCGGCATCGTAGATATAGCGATAGCTGGTGCTGGTACCGCCGAGGCTCACGGTGCGGCTGACGCGTCCGATGTCGTCATAATACGTGCGCTCGCTGTAACCCAGAGCATTGGTGCGCTTGATACGCCGCCCAGCCTCGTCGTATTCGTAGAGCTCGTAGCGCGCCGCGTTGGGATTGCCACTGGCGTCGAGGATTACATCATCGGTCGGGCGATCCAATCGAACGAGCTGATTGTTCTTGTTGTAAAGGAAGTCGGTGCGCTCGTTGACGTTTACGACGTAGCGGCGGTTGCCGAAGACGTCGTAGCCGTAATTCTTGGCGTCTCCGTAGGGGCTGTATTCAGCCACCACGTTTCCGGCGGCGTCGTAACGCTGGGCGCTGGAGCCCAGGCTGGCATCGATCACCTGGTTCGGATCGCGCGTGCCGACCGTGCGCCCCAGCGCATCGTAGTAGTAACGGGTGGTGGGGCGAACGCGATCGATCACGCCGTTGTCGCGCGTGGCATTGGTCTCTGGGTCTTGCTTTTCGACCAACTGACCGCGCTGGTCGTACTTGAACTGCGTCGTATAGATCGAACCGATGGCCTGTTTGTCGGCCTCGGTGAGGGATGCGACCAATGCGGCAAATCCAAGGCGCACGCGCTCGGCTTGGGCCCAGCTCTGGTCGCTCGTGGTGAGGGCGTTGCCGCGGCCATCGAGCTCGGAGAGCACTTCGCCAAAGGCGTTGTAGGTCTGGGAGCGAACGATGGTGCTGGTGACCGTGTCGCCCGGCGTTACGATGGGCTGAATCTGATGCTGATACTTGCTGAGGACGGCATACTGTGGATCCATGAAATGACTGGCGTACATATTTACCCGTGTTCCGTCCGACTGGCCCCACACGGCGAGCGCACGGCCCATACCGTCGAGCACCAGGTTTGTACTAAATAGAGCACTCGCTCCACCCGCGGCGCTTTCAACGGGCTGCACTCCCTGCCAACCCACCCCAACTCGGTAATAATTGGAAAGGATGTTGAACTTGGTGGTATCCGACTGCGCCCAAGCGACGACGGCGTTGCCGTGGCGGTCCATTACGATCTGAGGTCCCCTGGCGAAATAGGTGTTGTCCGTCTCCAACAGCTGCGCGGACTGCCAGCCCGACCCGTTTACGTAGCGGTTCGCCCAGATACTGTCATGGGACGTGCCATCGGCCGACGCCCAGGTAGCAATCGCATTGCCGAAAGGATCGACCGCGATCTTCGGACCCCACGTCCCCGCAATGGTCGATTCGAAACCCCCCGCAACGGACGATTGGTAAATGGTCTGGGTACTCTGCCAATCTTGGCCGGCCGCGAAACGGCGCGAGACCAAGCTGCCGGATCTGTTCCAGGCGACGAAAACATCACCGTCGTTCTCAATGGCAAGATCGGGCTGAACCGTTACGCCGACAATGCCGCTGTCGAGCATCTGCACTGCCGACCATTGATTAGACGCGCTCGAGAAATAGCTGCTCCAGACGCTGGTCGAACTCCCGTCCGTTCGCTGTGTCCATACGGCGGCAAGGTTTCCGTTCGGATCACTTTTGATACACATCCTTGGCGTCGTGTCCGAGTAAGCCATGCTGTGTAGCAGCTGACTGCTCCCCCATCCCTGAGCAGGCGTGTATCGGCGGGAATAAATATTCGACTGGCCTGCTTCGAGCTGAGACCAGACAACGCTGATATTTCCTTGCGGGTCACCCGTCGAGACCACAGAAAAGACTTGCGCGCTCCCACTGACGACCGGCACCGGCGGCTGCCACCCGCTGCCGACGACGTAGCGCGCCGAAAACAGGTTGTACAGATACGGGGGCGGAAACGGAAAGGTCGACGATCGGGTCATCTGCGCCCAGATAGCCGTCGCGTTTCCATCCTCGTCGATTGAGACCTGCGCCGGATTCGCATCGAACGAATTGTCAGATTCGATCAACTGCTCGGTTTGCCAGCCCTGGCCCGCGACATAGCGATTGGCGTAGAGGTTGTACTTACCGCTGCTGTCCAGCTGCCGCCAAACCGCCACGGCGTCTCCCTGGCTGTTGGCCGCGATAGCCGGCAGATCCGCAGCTCCAGTGCCCTGTTCGAGCACAGCCGGACTTTCCCAGAAAGTCGTCGTCGTTTGATTTTGCTTGCTCAACACACCACGGACGTATTCGAGCTCATTGTTCTGGGCGTCGATCGTCTTGAATTCGTAGCTGTAGTCGCCGAAGGCATAGCTGGACCAATCAAAAGCGAAATGGCCGGCGACGGGCGCACCGGCAGCGGTCGTAAGTTTGGGCACGGTGACATGTGTAGCGGGTTTCGCTCCACCGACGGGCCAAAGCCAGAGCTGCAGCGTTTCCGCCTCGCTGCGCTGACCGCTGAAGTGGAGAAGGCTTGGCATCTGGCTCGACGCCGACGTCGAGCCATCCCCATAGCTGGGCAGGGAATAAGTCGATGCTGTGCTGGTAATCAATACATCGCCCGTCGGCGTCTGCTTATAGATGCTGACGCTGTACGCCTGGCCCGGGGTGAGGTACGTCGCGCCGGTTGAGCCGGTAACGCTCGCAGAGGTAGCCTGGGCACCGACGATTGTGGAGCGCTCACCGAGCGCCGTGCCGGTGCTCCAGACGACCTTGATGTTGCCATCGCCATATCCCACGATCGGGGACCATGTCGCGCTGAGGCTTGAGTAGTAGGCAGTCGGGAGGAGAAGCCCAAAAAAATCGGTCCATTCGATAGACTGGGAAACGGTGTAGTTCGCCGTGCCGCCTTTTGCAGGTGTGATGGTACCTCCGCTAAAGGGATCATCGAGCACATCCACCCACACGTCCTGAATGCCAACCGTCGAGCCGGTAAACTCAATCGGCGCCTGATGCGTAGCCAAGAGCTGATTCCTGGCGTCGTAGACACTCTCCGTGCGCTGCACGAGCGTTGAGCTCAACGCCGCGATTTGGCCGATCGTCAACGGCTGGAGGTCGGTGTCCTGAATCGCGGACTGGATCTTCGCCGTCTCATTACCGTTGGCGTCGTAGAGATAGGCCCGGTCTACGCCATCGCCTTTGTTAGTCTTGATCAGCTGCCCTGCTTTGTCGTACTCGTAGTATTCCCGATCGACGTTGTTCAGCCCCTTGGCGACGATCTCCCCGTGAGCGTCATATTTTGCGTGGTAGACGAAGTTCTTGGCGTCCTGGGTCGTCAGCTGGCGGTTCAGCTTGTTATAGGTGTAGCGTGTATCGACCGAAGGCAGGGTGCCGTCGGGATTGACGCGCCGCGTGCGCTTGACGGCGATGTTGCCGTTCAGGTCATAGAAGTAGTAAACGGGGTTCGTGAGAGGGTCGGTTTCGCTCGTCACGTTGCCGTGGGCGTCGTACTCGTAGGTCGTGACCTGATCGTCCGCGGTACTTTTGCCCTTGCGCGTCATCGTCTTGACGTTATTAACACCGTAGTAGCTGTATTCGGTGGCGCTCCTGACGGTGACATTCTCAAAGTCAGTGAAGGCGGCGCCCTGCTCGCGGGTGAGACGGCTTAAGCCATCGTAGTCGTAGTCGGTCCGGCTACCGTCAGACTGGATGACGACCTTGCGATTACCGAGTCCATCGTAGAGGTATTGAGCCGCGAGATCGCCGGTTTGCTCGGTGAGTGCACCGTTGGTCGAGTTGACCGTGGCAAATGCGACGCTTGCAAGGGTTTCGGTCCTGCAGCGGTTCATCCGATCATAGGTATACGATGTGACACGATTGTCGGGATTGCTCGCGCCGCCAACTTCGGTCTCCAGAGTCGTCGGATTGGAGGCGGCAGAGAGAGTCGATCGGGTCGCAGCGCTCAAGACGCTGGCGTACCTGCGCTCTTGCGTGACGTTGCCGTTTGCGTCATAGCTCCGAGCGCTGACGTAGCCAAGGGCGTCCACTTCGAGAATCTTGTTCCCATTCCGGTCGTAAAAACTGTAAGTCCGGTTGCCATTGGCGTCAGTGCGGACGGTGAGGTTGCCATTGGCGTCGTATTGCTGCACCAGCGTAATCGACTGCGTGCGAAGCCCATTCACCCGGTCATAGACCAACACCGCCTGGGTCTTGCTCTCAACCAGGCGGTTGGCGGCGTCGTAGCGATGCGAGGTCTCGCGGAACGCCGTCGCGTCCATGCCGGAGATGATTTGCGGATCGGGCAGGCTCGAGAGATCAAGAACCGCCGCCGGGATCGCCTGATCGTAGGTACGCTCGGCGATCAGGTTACCGGTGGCGTCGTAGAAATAACGATGGACGTAGCGTTCGGCATCGACCGTGCCGATCTTTCGGTTATTGGCGTCGTAGTAGTGATAACTGCTGTAACCCTTGGCGTCGGTTTCCTTGATCAAGTTGCCGCGGGCGTCGCAAGTATTGTAGACATGCGGGGTTTGCAGCTGGCCGGATGTCAAGGCCACGCCTTGGGCCGTGGTCAAGACGACACCGCCGACAACGGAGAAGGTGCCGGTTAGCTGACTGAGGACCTGTCCTTGGGCATCGAATGCGGTGGCGCCGTAGCCATAGTCGCCCGAGAGCGCGCCTGGGGGCATCCCACTGAACGTGCCTGGAGAATAGCTCGAGATATCGAATTCGGTGATGTTGTTCGAATTCGAAACAGGCCAATAGGAGACCCGCATCGTCGCGCCGGCGCTGGGTTGGCCGGAGAAATGCAGGATATTTGGGATCTGGCTCGCTGCCGATGTCGAACCGTTTCCATCCGAAGGAAGGGCGTAGCTTGCTGTGGTACTGGTAATCAGCACATCACCAGCGGTCGTTTGTTTGTAGATGCTCACCTGGTACTGGCCGCTCAACATGACTAATTGGCCGTTCGCACCCGTCACGGTTGCGGAAGTGGCTTGCGGGCCGACGATCGCAAACGGATTGCCAAGCGAAGAACCGGTGTTCCAGACCACTTTGATGTTGTCGCTGGGATATCCCACGATCGCGGGCCACGTGGCGCTGAGAGTGGAGTGCGCGGCGATTGGCAGGATAAGTCCAAAGAGGTCGATGTAGTCGACGGTCTGGGAGACGGTGTAATTGGCGGTACCAACTGCTCCCAGCGCGAGGCTTCCGCCCACACTCGGCACCTCTACCGCAACGAGGGCTTGCGGCTCGGCCGTTTCAACCACACGATTGTTCTTGTCGTAGACATACTGCGTTACCCGCTCTTCCGGCAACCCCTGAGCCTCGATACTCCTGGTCTTGCTGCCCGCTGCATCGTATTCATAGCGATTGACGACTTGCACCAGCTGACCTTGCGCGTTAGTGCTGGCAATGGGCAGGTGCTCCGCTGTCTTATTACCTTTCGCGTCGTACTCGTATGTAAATGTGCTTTCGTTCTTATCGATGTGCGTCGTGACATTCCCCTGCGCATCGTACGTAAACGTCTCGAAGTAATTCTCCGGATCGGTGATACGTGTTGTGCGGTTGAGCGCGTCATACTTTGCGAGCGTGTGCTGATCGCGCGTGGCGTCGCTGACGAGATAGGCCGTCGGTGGCGTGCCGGTCGGGCTTGATGGCAGGACTTCGGGCTTGGTCGTTTCGTTGTAAGAGCCTTGCACGCGGTTCGCGTACTTGATCGTCTCCCTGGCGTTTCCGAACGCATCGTAGATCGTCTCGCTGGTGTAACCCTCGGCATCGATCTGGAACGTGACGCGCCCCTGGGCATCGGTGTAGAAATAGCCGGCGTTGCGGTTGGGATCGGTAACTTTGACGATGTCACCGAAGGCATTGTAGAGTGTGTCGGTGCGGCCACTCAGGGCGTCTATCGCGGCGGTCTTGCGATTGAGGAGATCGAACTCCTGAGTCGTGGTGTAGAGCGCCTTGAGGGCATCGCGCTGCACCGAAGTCAGGCTGGCGGCCGTGGCGCTGTAACCGAGACGCACACGCTCGGCTTGAGCCCAGGCGGTGTCTCGTTCCGCGAGCTCCACGCCTCTCGGGTCGAGGATCGTGCGCTGATTGCCGAGGCGATCGTAGGTGAATCGGCTGGTCGCCGCTTCGGCGGTGCCGTAAGCGCTCGTCTGCTCCGTCAAGCGTCCAAGCTTGTCGTAGACACTATGGATGGTGCGTTGTTCGGAGAGGCCTTGAGCTTCGATGGTATCGGTGAGACCTCCGAGGGCATCGTAGACGTAGTCGGTGATGACACCGGCCTGGTTGTTGAGGCTTGGCGCGATCTTGGTATCGAGGCGACCGGCGTGGTCGTAGGTGTAACTCGTCGTGCGATCACCCGAGACGGCATCGGTGTTGGGCGCCGGGTTCGGCACATGGCCGCTGTAGGCCCAACGGTCATCGTTCGCGCTGGGCAACGCGACGGCGGTCATGTAGAGAGTCTCGGTCTTGAGATAACCGAGATCGTCGTACGTGTAGGTACTGACGTAACCCGAGGCATCGATCTTGCGGCTCAGGCGATTGGCATTGTCGAAGGCGAACCACTCGCTGTGGCCGCGGCCGTTAGTGTGGCGGATCGAGTTGCCAACCTCGTCGTAGGCGTATATCTCACTGAACTGCTCCGGGGTGCCGACCGCTTTAGTGACACTCGTCATCCGGCCGGCGGCGTCGTAGGCGTACTGCGTGCGCTCATCGAGTTCCGGGTCATCCGTCGTGGAGGTATCGGGCGTGATACCGGCGGCGATGGTGTTGGCATTGAGCACCAGCCCGAGTGCGGCCCGCAGTTGATCCGGGTTCATCGCATCGATCTGGGCCTGGGTGTAACTGGCCGCAAGCAGAATGGCGCTGCTGTTCAGCGCATTGGCGTAGGCGATCGTCTCCGTCACCTGTCCGGCGGCGTTGTACTTCGTCTCCGTGACGTAGCCCAGGGCGTCGATGACATAGCGCGGGCGGTTATCGCGGTCGTAAACGCTGAGGCTGCCGCGCTCCTCACTGTTGGCCGTGATGAGATTGGCGCGCACGAAGGCGAGCTGCTGCGCGGAGGCTGTGGTGTCGAGTTGCGCGAGAGTAGCCGGGATCAGTAGCGTGGCGTAACGAAGTGTGGCGACGACATTGCCGTTGGCGTCGTAGGCGGCCTCGGCGGCGAGGCCCAGGGCATCGATCGTGACGGTGAGGCGGTTGGCGGCATCGTAGACGTAACGAGTTACCTGGGCATCCGCGGTACCCTCGGCTTCGGTCTGCGTGATCAGGTTGTCGTTTGCGTCATAGACATAGACACAGCGGATGTTCATGCCGCCGTTGTCTTGCACCTTGAGCGTGCGACGGCCGAGCGAGTCGTATTCGTAGCGCGTTTGGCGCGTCTCGGGGCGCCCGGCGACTTCGGTGACGGTAAGGGTCTTGCCCTGCGCATCGTAGGTGTAGGTCGTATGCAGGTTCAGTCCACTCGGATCGACAATGACATCAGTCAACTGCCCTTTGGCGTCGTAGGTGGTTTCGGTGACGATGCCGTTGGCGTCAATCGCACGCGCCATACGGCTCTGGCCGTCGTAGCGATAGGTGGTGGTGAGGTTGAGCCCACTCGGGTTGTCGTTCGGGTTTGTGGTCGTGCGCGGGTCGATCGTGCGGGTTAACAGACGATTGGCGGCATCGTAGGTAAAGCTCGTGTAGTGGCCGCTGGCATCGCGCGTCAGGAGTCGGCGGCTCGCGCGATCGTAGGAGTGGGTCGTGGTGCCAACGCCATCGCTCTCGGCGGTGAGGTTGCCGTTGCGATCGTATTCGAAGCTCGAGAGACGCACGCGGGTGCCGTTGGCTTCCAGCACTTCGAGTTCATGCGTCTCACCATGACGGTTGAATCGCGTGATGCTGTGCACACCTTCGGGGGTGATGAGCGTGAAGCTGCGGTCGGCGTCGTCGTAGCGATAGCTCGTCATCGCACCGTGCGCATCGATGACGTCGTAGGTACGGGAGAAGGCGTCGTAGCTCGTCGTGGTGCCGAGGTTAAGCCCGCTTGGATCAAGCGTGGTGGTGACGGCGCGACCTAAGCGGTCGTAGCCCACGCGGCGGATGATGCCGTTGGCGTCCACGGTCTGGGTCGTGCGGCCGAAGGCATCGTAGGTCGCCGTGGTGTGACGCGCGCCTTCGTAGGTATCGGTGCGCAGGCCGCGGCGGTCGTAGAGATAAGTGACCGGCGCAAGCGCCGGGCGATCAAGCGTGCTGAGCTCGCTGAATGCGTTATAGGTGTAGCGCGTGGCGCTGCTAACGCTCGCGTTATCGGGCGCGGCGATCGCCTCTTTCACCGCTCCGCGCAGCGTGTAGTTGAAGTGCGTATGCGCATCGGCATTGGTGCCGAGGGTTTGGGCGGCGGCGGCGATGCGGTCGATCAGGGCCTGAGTGATGACGCCGCCGGTGAGGCCGGCAGTCGAGATGCGCCCGGTATAGCGGTAGCTGTCGGTGATGTCACCGAAGGCGTTATAGACGCTTTGGTTGACCTCGCCCTGACCGACGATGTCGGCTCCGTTGTCGGCCGGTGTGACGGTAAAGCGCAGGCGCCCGGCAGTATCGTAATAGAAGAGTGCCTTGTTGCCGTTCTCATCGGTGGTAGACGTTCTTCGCCCGCCAACGTCATAGCTGTGCGTGAGTCCGTAGTCGCGCCAGATCACCGCGACCTGGTCGGCAGGCGGATTGGTCCCTAATAGCGCAAGCTCCACGCTACCTTGGGCGGTGAGCTCGCCGGTCACTCGCCCTTGCGTGTCGTATCTGGCCTGGGTGGTTCTGACCTCGGCGGTGTTCCAGGCCTTATCGGTCTGGATCAGATTGCCGACATTGTCGTAGGTGTAGCGCGTAACAATGCCATTTGGATTGGTCGTAACCTGCGTGATCTGGTTGGCGCCGTTGTATTCGCTGATCGTGACGTGGTCATTGGCGCCCGGTGTGAAGGGCGCGCCCGTATAGGTCACCGGTTTGTCGGCATAGCGGATCTGCTGCGTCACGTTGCCGGCGAGATCGTAACGGTATTCCGTGACATAGCCTTCGGCGTCGAGGATGCCGGTCACCTGACCTTTTGCGTTGTAGAACGTCTGGGTCCGTTGATCGTTAAGATTGCCACCGGGCTGATTGACGATGTTCTGACGCAGCGTATCCAGTGAGCCTGCATTGCGCAGCGTTTGCGTGGCGGACACATCGAGGACGCCAGGGGCGCTGTAGATTGCCGCCGACTTGGCGTAGCCGATGGTCTCCTTCAATTCACCGGCGGCGTTGTACGCCTGCTCCGTCAGATAGCCTTCGGCATCCAGCGTGGCGAGGAGTTTGCCCTCGGCGTCGTAGAAGTACCGGGTGCGGCGATTGCCGCTGTCGCTCTCGTTGACGCTGACATTGGCGGACGTGGGCAGCGCCGGCAGGCTCGCGGTCTCGATCGGACTGACATAAGTAATGACATCGGTCAGGCGCCCGGCGCCGTCATAAATCGAGCGCGTGACGTAGCCTTGCGTGGCGCTGTCGTCAGTCGGTGTGATGGTAAACACCGCTTGATTGGAGGCGTCATAGATCGTGCGCGTGATCCGGTTGGCGGCGTCGTTCGCTGGCGCCGGACGGATGGCGGCTAGCGTGGTAGTCGTTGGGTTGTTGTTGCCATCGGCGAGCAAGGCGAGGTTCGCACTCGAGACCGCGAGTGCGTAACGGATCGACTGGACCATGTTGCCAGCCGGGTCGTAGACCATTTCCGCAAGGTTGCCGGTGGCATCGATGGCAGCCATCAGCCTGCCGGCGGCGTCGTACAGAACGTGCGTTTTGTTGCCGAGCGAGTTGATGGTGATACGAAGCCTTCCGGCATCGTCATATTTGTATTGCGTGATGCCCAGATCCGGGGACTGGTTATCGGACCGGAGCATGCTCACGAGCAGCCCGCGGCGGTCGAACACGGAGGTGGTGATAAGGCCGTTGGCCGCGGTGGTGAGGAGGCGACCGCCGGTGATAACGCCCGCAGGTTCGTAGCGATCTTCGTATTGGGTGATGGTGGTACGGGTTTGTGTTGCGCTTACCCACTGGGTAGTCGTGAACACTCTTCCCAGACCATCGTAGGCATAGGTCGTGACATAGTCGTCGTCATTCTCGGGGGTCGACGGATTGGTGGTGTCGGCGGTGGCCCAGCCGCGGGCATCGATCGTCTTTAGGAGATTACCGCGCTGGTCGTAGACGAACTGGGTGACCGAGTGAGTGTTGTTCGCGGTGATGCCGTTGCCGCTCGCATCAACGGCGGCGTAGGTCGTCACCGTCTTTACCTGGCCGCGGAAGTCGTAGTCGTAGTCACTGCGTTCGGTTTTCGTGCGATCGCGCGCCGGGGCGGTGGCCCATGTCGTAAGATCGGCGTCGCTCGGGGCCTGCGTTTCACCAAGGCCCGTCAGATCGTATTGATCGGCGGCGTAGCGGATCGTCGTCTGGAGATTGCCGTTTGTGTAGTAGCGATGCTCGGTGACACCCCCTTGCGCGGAGATAACGAAGCGCAGGTGTCCTTCCCCATCGTAGACATAGCGCGTGGTAAGCGGCTGGGTCGGCTGTCCGCTGCCCGCGCCATCGGGGTCGGCCACGAGGTAGACCGTCTCGGTGAGCAGGCGGTTGCTGTGGGCGGTATTGGTGCTCGGGTCATAGGTGTAGCGAACGGTGTTGCCGGCGGCATCGCGCTTTTGCGTGAGATTGCCGCGCGAGTCGTACTCCATCACCGTGGCGTGGTTGTTGGCATCGGTCACGCTGATGAGGTTGTCTGCGCCATCGTAGTCATAGAGCGTGGAGCCGCCTGCGGCGTCGATCACTTCGCGTAAACGGCCAGCGTTGTCGTAGCGATACGTAAGTAGATTGTTCAGCGCATCGCGGACCTCGAGGAGGCCGCCGGTGGCCTCGGTTGCGCTGTAGGTGAGTGTCTGGGGCATCGTGAGATGCGCACCGACTGTGAGGGTGGTGGTACCAAGCGCTGTCTGCAGCGCGCTGATCGCGCTGGGGCTGCTCGTGCCGTAGACGCTCTGGGCGACCGATTCCCAGTTGTCGCTCGCCTGAACGGTGTAATAAGGAGCGACGGTGACGGTCGTCGTCTGCGTCTCGGTGGTCGAGAGCACGGCGTTGTTGGCACTGGCCGAGGTCGTGCTCGTCACATTGTAAGTGAGCGTCTGTGGCATCGTGAGATGCGCGCCGACCGTGAGCGGCGGATTGCCGAGCGCGGTTTGCAGCGCGCTGACGGCATTGGCGTTGCTGGTGCCATAGACCGTCTGAGTGATCGAGGTCCAGGTATTGCCGGTCTGGACGGTGTAGTACGGGGCTACGGTGATGTTACTGGTCACAGTCAGTGTGGCGGGGAAACCGGCGAGATGAACGCCCACGGCGGGCAGCGGTTGACTGGCGTAGCCGAGCGCCGCGCGCAACTGCGTCACCGCATCGGCATTGCTTGTGCCATAGAGTGCATTCGTAATGCTGTCCCAGGTATTGCCACTCTGGATGGCGTAGTACGGCGCCGCCGGCTCGTTGTTGTAGCCGTTGTAATAGACGCTTGCGGCGCTGCCATCGGACTGGATCCACAGGGTGGTCGCATTGCCGTTGGCATCGAGGGCCACGCTCGGGGTTGAGGTCGAGGCGGTCGTGCTCACCGAGTTGGCGTTGTTCTCGATCAGCACGGGGGCGCCGCTTTGCCAGGCGCTGCCGTCATGGCGCTTGGCGTAGACGTTATTGATCGCGCCTGCGTCGGCTTGTACAAACACGACGCTTGCCTGACCGGCATTGTTAATGGCGCCGACGGCGTTGTTGACGGTGCCGGTGGCATTGCTCACCAGATCGCCCATGTCCTGGGCGGCAGCGTTGTTTTGCCACACGCCGCCGATGTAGCGACGTGCGTAAACATTCGTCGCGCCCTGCTTCCAGGTCACGAGCGCGTTGCCGTTGCTGCTCATGCTCAAGGAGACCTGGTTGGTGCTCACCGTCGTCGAGACGTTCTCCAGCAGGCGTGCGGCACTCCAGCTATTGTTCCCACGGGTATAGGCGCGTGTGTAGAGATTGTTGCTCTGAATCCACACGGCGATGCCGTTGCCGTTGCCGTCGAAGGCAATCTCGGGCGTGGAGACGGCGGCCGTGGTGCTGGTCTGGAAGGTATTATTGGTGGGGGCCGACCAGCTGTTGCCGGCGGCATCAAAGCGGGTGTAGTAGAGCTTGGCGTTGGTGTCGGTACTGACGACCTTCTGTAGCCACAATACGGCGGCGTTGCCTTGGGCGTCTAAAGCGATCGAAGGCGCGGTGGTGATGTCGTTGGAGTTGGTTTCGATCGACGTGGCGCTTTGCCAGGCGCCGGCGGCGTAACGTACGGCCGTGAGATTGTAGGGCGCGGTGGTGCCATTGGCGAGTTGGCGAAAGACGATCATCGCTTGGCCCAAGTCGTTGATGGCGCCCACGACGTCGATGGCATTGGCGGTACCGCTCTCGAGCAGAGACGGTGCGGACTGTGAAGCGTCCCATACTCCGTTGATATAGCGTCGGGCGTAGATACTTCCGACGCTGCTCACCGTCTGGCGCCAAACCACCAGCGCGTTGCCGTTGGCGCTCATGGTCAGGGACGGCGTGCTGGCGGTGCCGGTGATGGTCTCGAGGAGCACCGGGGTGCTCCAGTTATTGGTCGCCTTTGTGTAGCTCGAGGTGTAGACGTTGTTGCTCTGTATCCAGACGGCGAGGCCATTGCCATTCTGGCCGAAAGCGAACTGGGGGCTTGCCGCGGTGCCAGCGGTGTTCTCGAGCAAGGTGCCACTGGCGCTCCAACCAATCGCTGGTGTCGTCAGTGCGCCGGTATTGAGGTTGTAATTGTTCGTCTGCGTCTCGGCCGTTGAGAGCAGGCCATTGTTGGCCGTGGCCGAGGCCGGGTTGGTAGTGGTGTAGTTCAACATCTGCGGCATCGTCAGATGCGCCCCGAGCGTCAGGGCCGGATTGCCGAGCGCCGTTTGCAGGGCGCTCACCGCGCTGGTGTTGCTCGTCCCATAGACCGTCTGGGTGATCAAGGGCCAGGTGTCACTCCCTTGAACGGCGTAGTACGGCGCCACCGTGACTGTCGTCGTCTGCGTCTCGGTGGTCGAGAGCACCGCGTTGTTGGCGGTTGCCGTGACGGGAACGCCTCCACTGGCTTGGTTGTACGTAAAGCTCGTGAGCTTCCCTTCACCGTCGGTGAGCGAGGCAAGTCGCCATTCGCTCCCCGCCTGGGCGTAGGTGAAGGAAACGCCTGTTCCATCTCCATTCGTGATCGAGGCGATACGTCTGCTCGCCCCGTCGTAGGTGTACGTCGTCACATAGGTCTGGCCGTTGACAGTCTCATAGAGGCCATCGCTGTTCAGATCCTGCAGGACGAGGTTGTTGTCGGCGGGCGTGAGGTCAACCAGGACTTGCGTCAGGCGCGACTGGGCGTCGTAGGTGTAGCGGACCTTGGTTTGCGTACCCTCGGGGGTGGCCGTCCTGATCTGGGTGAGATTGCTGCCGGTGTAATCGAGGTAGACGCGGTTGAGGACCGCGCCTTGGTCGGAGGCGGTGCGGATTTCGTTTAGGAGACTGCCCGTATACAGGTAGGTAGTGGTATTGCCATCGACATCCCGGCAGGCAAAGAGCTGACCGGTGCTGGTATATGTCTCTGAAACCCGGGCGCCCCCATCCGTCCAGATCCACTGTTGGGTGGTGCTGTTATAAGAGAACGCGTCATGCGCCCCATCCCCTGCCGTTGAGACATACAGGCCTTGGGCGGCATCGTAGGTATAGAGGATCTCCGCCCCATCCCCGAAGCGCTTGGTAACCGAAGAACCCGCTGTATTAGGAGAGCTCGGAATCCCAACGAGGGAGGCGACGTTTAAGCACCAGTTATCCCCGTTGTCGTCATTCAACTGACCTTGGGAGTTGTAGGTACGAATCAGGGCTGTATCCAAGCCGAGGGAAGCCAGATACTCATCCTGCCCCTGCACCACCAAGTTACCGGTGGTGGAGTTCACATACACCGCGTTGGATCGGCCGGGAAGCGCGTTGCCTGCGGTGCCAAGAAGATTGGCGGACGTATTAAAAAGCCCTAAGCCGCTGCCGGCGATGATGCTGGTCATGGATCGTCCCTGTTTCGTTTCTATTCCAAGTGCCTGTATCGACACTTCTCGCTTGGATATAGCTATATCCAGGAAATTGGGGGATGGTTTAGGGGGTATGAGGTTAGGGCTGGAGGGAAACTATTTCTGCCTGTCGGCGACAACACTTTGGTGTTTATCCGCCGAATCAATAAACTCTACCATATGGGTACTCTTATAAATAAGCGCGTGCTGCTCGGCGTCACCGGTGGGATCGCGGCCTACAAGAGCGCGGACCTGGCGCGCCGGCTGCGCGATGCCGGCGCCGAGGTGCGCGTAGTCATGACGCAGGCGGCCACCGAGTTCATCACGCCACTTACTATGCAGGCCGTGAGCGGCCATCCCGTGTACGAGCATCTGCTCGACACCGCGGCCGAGGCCGGCATGGGCCACATCGAGCTCGCGCGTTGGGCCGACGTGGTGCTGGTCGCCCCCGCGAGCGCCAACTTTCTCGCGCGTCTGGTACAGGGCCGCGCCGAAGATCTGCTGTCGACGCTTTGTCTCGCCACGCAGGCGCCGGTGGCCGTGGCGCCGGCCATGAATCAACAGATGTGGGCCAACGCCGCCACGCAGGCGAACCTGGTGACGTTGCGCCATCGCGGCGTGCATGTGCTTGGCCCCGGCGAAGGCTCGCAGGCCTGCGGTGATGTCGGACTCGGGCGCATGCTCGAACCGCTGCAGATCGTCGATCTCACCGCCGGTATCTTTACGGCCGGCGAGCTCGATGACCTCACCGTGGTCGTCACGGCCGGCCCGACGTGGGAGGCCATCGATCCGGTGCGCGGCATTACTAACAAGAGTTCCGGCAAAATGGGTTACGCCGTTGCCGAGGCCGCCGTCGAGGCCGGCGCGCGCGTCATTCTGATTTCCGGCCCGACTGCCCTGCCGGCACCGGATCGCGTCACCACCGTACGCGTGACCACGGCGCAGGAAATGTACGACGCCGTGCACGCGCGCATTCGCACGGCCGACGTTTTCGTTGGCGTGGCCGCGGTGGCCGACTACCGTCCCGTCGACCCCCAGGTGGCCAAGATTAAAAAGGCCGCTGAAACCCTCACGCTCGAACTCGTGCGTAATCCCGATATCCTGGAGAGCGTGGCGAAGCTCTCACCGCGCCCGTTCATCGTCGGCTTCGCTGCCGAGACACACGACATCGAACGCTACGCGCGTGAGAAACTCGAACGCAAGAATCTCGATCTCGTCGCCGCCAACCGCGTCGGCGGACCGAGCGGCGGCTTTGAATCCGACGACAATCAGTTAACGCTTATCGAACACAGCAGCACCACCGAGTTGCCGGCCGGCACCAAGCGTCAACTGGCCCGCGCGCTCATTCATCACATTGCCGGGAGAATGAATATGTCGAGACGAACGAAGCGCAGCGAAGCCGGGTCTCATTGATGCGCGACATAGAACTTAAAGTCCTCGACAAGCGCATCGGCAAGGAATTCCCGTTGCCGCGCTACGCCACCGACGGCTCGGCGGGCATCGACTTGATTGCGTGTCTGGACGAACACCTGCACATCGCGCCGGGCGAATCGCACCTCGTGCCGAGCGGCATCGCACTGCACATCGACGATACCCATCTTGCCGCCATGATCCTGCCGCGCTCCGGGCTCGGACACAAACACGGCATCGTGCTCGGCAACCTGGTCGGACTGATCGACTCCGACTACCAGGGCCAGATCTTCATTTCGGTATGGAATCGCGGCCAGACGTCGTTCACCATCGAGCCGGGCGATCGTATCGCGCAGATGATCATCGTCCCGATCGCACTCGCGAACTTCAAGATCGTCGACGAGTTCACCCCCAGCGCGCGGGGCGCCGGCGGCTTCGGCCACACGGGCAGAAAATAACCGACGCCGCGCCGCGGCACACTGGTCTTGCGGGAAAACGTAACAGGGAGGCAGGGAACATGGAAGCTGTAAACGTTCATGCTGCACGTGCGTCGCGTTGTTATGTCGCGCTCACTTAAGAAACTGCATATCGCGGCGCTGTGCGGCGTTATCGCCTGCGCCCTGATTGCCGCCCTCGCCATCTGCCTCTGGATTACCGAACCGGCCAATCACGCCACCGTCGGTGATGCCGCCATCGCTGTCGCAGCGACGGCTGATACCGGTGCCGGCATGCGACCGCTTTACATCGCGCTCGCCTTGCTCGCGCTCGGCAGTATCGTCGTCATCAATGCCTGGCTCTACCGCATGACGATTCCGACCATGCGCCACGATATCTACACCCTGGTGCGGCTGTTCAAGGATGTCCGCCAGGGCGCCGTGCGCGTGGCCTACCCGGTGATGCTCCACGAATTCGCCGCCGCGCACCGCTATCTGCGCAGCTGGAGCACGGAGATGCTGGCCGAAAAAGAACGGCTCACCGGCATGGGGCTGATCGACCATCTCTCACAATTGAGCAACCGCCGTCACTTCGATCTGCGACTGAAAGAACTGTTCGACACCGCGCGCACACACGCCAACTCCTCGGTGCTGATTATCGACGTCGATCACTTCAAGCAGATCAACGACCGTCACGGGCACGATGCGGGCGATTCCATGATCGTACAGTTTGCCGCGCTGCTGCGCGCCAACGTGCGCCACACCGATGTGCTGGCACGGCTCGGGGGCGATGAATTTTGCATCATCTATACCTATATCCCGCTCGATCAAGCCACTGAGCTGGCGGAGCGCCTGCGCCGCGCGTTGCCGCGCCAGGTGGAACTCAAGCCGGGCGTACATCACGATCTGCGTTGGACCGGCGGGCTAAGCGCGTTTCACGACAGCGACACAAAGCCCGATGACGTGCTCCGACGTGCCGACCAGGCACTGCTGCGCGCCAAAGAAGCCGGCCGTCACCGTACGATGGTCTACCATCCCGACACCGGGCTGTCGGGCGCGCCCTCTATCGTCGCGGGATAACGCTGCATCCATCGGCGTGCTCGCCGCGGTCGCGGAACCAGTCGGGCGAGCGCTGGACGAATCAGCAACGACTTTGATTGGCCCGCGACGGCGGTTGTTTTACACTTGACGCTACTTCATTCGACATCGATTGCTCATCCCATGTCCATCACTGAGCCGAATCCGGCTATCCATAGCAATCTTCCCGCGCCGGAAATCTTCAAGGCGTATGACATCCGCGGCATCGTCGGCAAGACACTGACACCGGCCGTGGTCGAAAGCATCGGGCGCGCCTTCGGATCGGAAGCGCGCGAACGCGGGCAGCACACCGTGGTCGTCGGGCGCGACGGGCGCTTGTCCGGCCCTGCCCTGGTGGCGGCACTGGCGCGCGGACTTAACGCCGCCGGATGCGAAGTCATTGACGTCGGCTGCGTTCCCACGCCGGTCGTTTACTTCGCCACCTATCATCTCGGCACCCAGACTGGCATCGCCGTCACCGGCAGCCACAACCCGCCCGACTACAATGGCCTGAAGATGGTCATCGCCGGCGAGACGCTTTCGGGTGACAGCATTCAGGGCCTGCGCCAGCGTATTGTGGACGGCCGCTACACGCAGGGTACCGGTAACGTTACTCAACAAGAAGTACGCAGCGCCTATCTCGATCGCATCCTTTCGGACGTGAAGCTCACGCGAAAATTACGCGTCGGCGTCGACTGTGGTAACGGTGTGGCCGGCGCAACGGCGCCCGAATTGCTGGAGCGCCTCGGCTGCGAAATCACCCCACTCTACTGCGATGTCGACGGCACATTCCCGAACCACCATCCCGACCCCAGTCACCCGGAAAAACTGGTCGACCTGATCGCGGCCGTTAAGGAAAAGAAACTCGACCTCGGGCTCGCGTTCGACGGCGACGCCGATCGCATCGGGGTCATCTCCCCCGATGGCGAAATCATTTGGGCCGATCGCCAGATGATGCTGTACGCACGCGACGTGCTGTCGCGTCATCCGGGCGCCACCATCATCTATGACGTGAAGTGCACGCGCATGCTCGAAACCGAGATCCGCAAAGCCGGCGGCGTGCCACTCATGTGGCGCACCGGTCATTCGCTGGTAAAAGCCAAACTCAAAGAGACCGGTGCCCTGCTTGCCGGTGAAATGAGCGGTCACATTTTCTTTAAGGAACGCTGGTACGGCTTTGACGATGGCGTGTACTGCGCCGCGCGCCTGCTGGAATTAATCTCGCGCGACCCGCGCCCGGTGGCGGAAATTTTTCGCGCCTTGCCCAACACCATGAATACGCCCGAGCTGCAGCTCAAGCTCGCCGAGGGCGAACATTACGCACTCATCAAGGAACTGGTCGCGCGTGCAAAATTCCCGGATGCGCACGTCAGCACCATTGACGGCCTGCGCGCCGATTTTCCGGATGGCTTCGGGCTGGTGCGTGCGTCGAACACGACGCCGGTACTGGTGTTCCGCTTCGAGGGCGACAGCCACGCAGCGCTTGAACGCATTCAAACGCGCTTTCGCGACCTCGTGCACTCGGCCAGGCCCGACGCGGCGCTGCCGTTCTAGGAAAATTCGACAACCACCACGGGTCACATCACCTCCTTGTCAAAGAAAACCGGTCTTCGAAAAATAGCGCTGGCGGTCCTCAAGCTCGGCATTACGGCAATGCTGATTTACTGGCTGCTCTCAAATGCCGATTTCGTCGCCATCGGCACCATGCTCTCGCGCATGGGGGCCACGCCGCTCATCCTTGCCATTGCCGCGCAAATCACCGGCTTCTTCTTCGGCGCGTTACGCTGGTGGCTGCTGCTGCGGCACACGAGCGCGCATGCGCGCTTCAGCGAGGTGGTGCCCAGTTACTACCTCGGATTATTCTTCAACAACCTTCTGCCCACGGGTGTCGGCGGCGACGTCGTGCGCACGCTGCACCTGACACGCCGTGGCCTGAGCATCAAGGCGCTGGCGGCCTCGATGATCGTCGACCGCGGCATCGGCCTGCTGGCGATGCTGATGGCGGCGTCGAGTTGCGCCGTACTGCTGCCGCAAGCTGGGCTCGACGCCCACGCGCGCGGTTCGGCGCTGCTGCTGCTGGCGGCCTGCCTCGGCGGTATTGTGCTCGCAATGTCGCCATTGGCCGGCACCGTGTTGACGTGGCTCAAAAAACGCTACCACAAGACCAAAGTGCGTCATGGCATACTTGAAAGTGCGCTGATGTGTTACTCGTATCGCTCCAACCCGGGCCTGCTGCTGCTCGCGGCGCTGCTCTCGGTCATCGGGCAATCCTTCGTTATCCTGGTGTACGTGGCGCTCGGGTTCGGCATCGGTCTTGAGCTGCCGCTGGCGACCTACTTTGTCATCATCCCAATCGTATTCGTCGTCGCCATGCTGCCCATTTCCCTCGGCGGCCTGGGTGTGCGCGAAGGCACCCTGGTGGGCCTGCTCATCGCCTTCGGCGCCGAGCGACAACTGACCATCGGCTTGTCGCTGCTCTATCTGTTCGTGTTGTGGGTCTCGACCCTTCCTGGTGCGGCGGTCCTGCTCATGCGCGTGCCCTCGGCATCCAAAGACATACACAAACCCTGAATTGCATTAACGCTCGTCTTGTTCAAATCGAACGCTGACGAAGCCCGGCGGTCCGAAAAAAAACAGGGTCGGCGACCGAAACCCCCGGTGCGGTCTTCCAGCAAGCGTTGGGTGGGCAACGCCCACGCGGAATGGCGTCGCAATTGAATGAACACCGATGTGCGATGTCACGATACCGGCGGGCGAACGTTACGGGCGGCACGTGGGGCTTCTAACGCGTGGGCTTCGCCCACCCTACGTTTTAAAGCGGTTGATTCGTAAAACCGGGGCAGATTTTCCTGCGCGGAAAATAAATATTTCCTGAACTGTTCCGGTTCTGCGTATTGCTAGCCGACGCCGGCGCCTCAGCCGGTGATGTATCGGGTCAACTGTCCGATCAGGGTTTCCTTTTCTTCCAGCATCAATGCGGCCAGATCGCGCAGCGAAATGATGCCTGAGAGCTGATCGTTCTCGAATACCAGCAGGTGCCGGCAGCGATTGGTGCGCATCAGTGCCAGGCACTGCTCGACCGTTTCGGTCGGCGCGACGCTGACAAGATCGGTGCGCATCACGTCTTTTAGTTTTACCTCGGCGGGGTTTTTGCGCTCCGCCACCAGGCGCATCAAGTCACGCTCGGTAAAGATCCCCTTCACGGAAGACGATCCGGTCACCACGACGGAGCCGATGTACTTGCCGGCCATGACTGTCGCGGCATCGAACACGGTCTTGTTTTCATCGACGAGCGCGACCGTGCGTTGGATCTTGGGAGAGATATCGGCCATGTCAGTTGCTCCAAGGTTAACCGCAGCAGCACGCCACTAAGATAGCAGGCTGCGATTTCGAACGAAACTGCGCTAACGTCGACCCCAGGCCTGGAACGGATACTTGACCGTCTCGGTCGCGGTGTCGGCTGGCAGCACCGGCACTCGCTCGCCGTGTAGCCACTGAACGGCGTAACCGGCGCGGCCGATCTGCCACCCGGACGCGTCCACTTTGTAACGACCGAGCACCGTCACCGTATCGAGCTCAGAGAGCGCCTTGCGCAGATGCTCGCGCTCGAACGAGCCGGCCTTCTTCGTCGCGGCCTCGATCAGTTGCCCGATCGCATACCCGTCGGCGGCTTGATAAGCCGCTGCCTGCCCGTATTTCAGTTTGTATTTGCGCATGAACTCGGCGGTCACGGTGGTTTTCAAGGCTGGCTCCCACTGCGCGATGCCGAGCACGCCTTCGGCATCGGCGCCCAGCGCTCCGCCAAATTCGGATGAACTCGCGCCCGGAGCAAACGCCATGATCCTGGCCGCAAACTTGTTCTCCTTGGCCTGACGCATGAATGCGACCGCATCCGATGAATACGATGCCATGATAAAAATATCCGGACGCTTGAGTTTGAGCTTGCCGAGCATGCCCAAGAAGTCAGTCGACTCTTTTTCGTATTCCTGCTCGAAAACGAGGTGCATGCCGAAATCGCCGACCTTGGCCTTGATGCCTTCGGCGATCTCGCGCGTCAACGCCGCGTTTTGATACACGAGCGCCACGCGCCGCAGACCTTTGCTGCGGGCAAACGCGAGGATGTGATCGAGGTAGGCATCGGGCGGCGCATACAACGCAAACACGTTCTTGCGATCGCGGCGCCACGCCTCTTTCGTGGCCGCGCCGGGGACAATCACGGGCGCGCCATATTTCTCCGCCACAGCCGCAACGGTGGCCGCGGCCTCGGCCGCATACGGGCCGATCAGCACGCTCGCGTTGTCGTCGACGAGCAGTTTCTCGTAACGCGGCGCGATCGCCGCGGCATCGCCGGCGTCGTCCGAATGCGCGATCGTTACCTTGTGACCGAGCAGGCCGCCGCGTCCATTCACTTCCTCGGCCCACAGCTGCAGGCCGCGCAACGGATCCTGACCGAGACGCGAGTTGGGACCGCTCGCCGCCACCGACAACCCAATCACGACGCCATCCGGCTCGGCCGCACAAACCGGGCCGCTGAGCGCGAGCATTGCCGAGACAACAATCGAAATGGCGAGCTTCATGTTCCCTTTAATGCCGAGCGTGCACCGGCGCGATGAATGAATCCGTTAAGGAAACTATAAATAAGTGGTTCCCCCTCTCCCTCAGGGAGAGGGGACTTGTTCAGAGGTTCCGTTCATACGGTATAGCCAACCTGGAGAGGGTATGCACGCCGACACGGACGAATCGCGGGAAATCGCAGACAGCGGAACAACGTTACAGCAGCTCGATAGAATACGGGCGCTTACGGACAGGCGAACGGATAGTCCTCGCCGGCACCGCGCAGGTAAACCAATACGCCGGTATGTGTGATGGCCGCCGGATGTTCCTCACCGGGCCGGCCGAGCTCGAAATCACCGGCACGCAGCGTGACCTCGCCGAGCGTGAATTCTCCCTGCAACACCAGGCACTCCTCGTAGGCATGATGCACATGCGCCGGCAACGTCGCGCCCGGCTCGGCGCGCAGCAGGAACGACACCGTGCGCTGCGTCTCATCGTAGAACAACGTGCGCACGTCGATGCCCGGCTGCACCGACTTCCACGCACCGGCGGCGGCGCGCGACAGGATGCCGGTCGTGGCGGCAGTCGCGTGCACGCGTCCCAGCACCTGTGCGCGCAAGTCGGCTGGTGGCGTCACCGGTGCCACGGCTTCGAGCAAGGCCTGCTCCAGGCTGGCATCGAGCACAGCCTCGTTGACGTTTTCATGTGGCGGGCGATGCAAGCTCATCCGATCTCCTCGACGCTGATCGACATCGCTGTCAGTTGCCCCCGCAGCGCCTGCATGGCGGTGCGCAAAATTGTTTTGACGGTCCCGAGCGGCATACCGGTGTGCTGGGCAATTTCCTGGTGCGTCAATCCGCGCAGGAAGGCGAGACCGAGCAACTGACGCGAGGTGTTGGGAAGTTTGGAAATTGCACCGTGTAAGACGCTGGCGCGATTGAGTGCCGCCAGCAAATCGACCGGATCGTCGGCCGTCTCCACTTGCGGCTGCAGCAGCGTCGGGTCGGCATGCGTGAGCGCCGGATCGCGGCGGCGTAAATGATCGAGCGCGCGCGAGCGCGTGATGGTGAGCATCCACGCCAGCGGACTGCCGCGAGACCGATCAAAGCGTGAGACCTGTTGCCAGATCTGCAGGTATGCATCCGAGGCCACTTCTTCGGCGGCATCGCGGCGCCCGGTGATGCGCAGCGCCAGACCGTAGACGCGGGCCGACGTGGCATCGTACAGGCGCGCAAATGCGGCTTGGTCCTGCTGCGCGACCTGCATCAGCAGCGCGTTCAGATCGTCGCCCGCTTGCGCCGCGCTATCGGTCGGCGGCCGCTTTTGTTCTTTCATCTCCACCCGATCAGCATACCGCGCGGACCGGAGGCAGGCAAAAAGACGGGCGTGGACATAGTCGATGCTCGCACTGATGGGGGCGCTCTCCGGTCGGGTCATCCCCCTACTACGCGCCGGCGCGGAATCTGGATGGCGTAACAATGGCCCGGGAAATCAGCCGGCTCAGACAATTTCTGGAACTGATCCACACAGCAGGTCAGGCCTCGAAGCAGTCTCGATAGCTCGCATACAGCATGGCGACGCTCGGCGGCAGCAGCAGCCAGCCGAGAATGATCGGGAACCAGAACAGGCCCACGGCCGAAAACAACGCCACACAAATCAGCAGCAGCGGCAACGATATCGCGATCAGCAACAGGAAATAGATCACACTGAAAAGCAGCAGCGGCAACGCGTTGCGTACGCACGCCGTCAGGCTGGCCCACATCGCCCGCCCCGCCGAGACCTTGTCGAACATGATCAGCGGCACCGCATACGCCACGGCCGCGGACACCACCAGCTGCACCAACATGATCAGCATCAGGCCGATCAGGACGGGACCTTTTATATCGTCCAGCGAAAGCGGATCCGGTGAACCGAGCTCCATGCGCCGCAAGTTGGCCTCGCCGATAAAGGCCACCCCGACGGCGAGACTGACTACCAGCATGACTAACAACATGCCGCCGAGCGCAACCAGCTTCCACAAAATGCCGTTATCGCGAAAGCCGTACACCAAATACGCCGGCTGCATCGGGTGACCGTCTTCATTCTCGCGTGCGGCATACAAGAGCCCGCCCATGAACACCGGCGAGATCAACCACGCCACCAGTGCGCCGCCGAGACCGAACTGGCTGAGGATCAGAAACAACACCGTGCAGCCCGTGGCCAGCACAAACCACATGGTCGGATTACGCGCCACGCTTCTGCAACCGAGCGCAATCCACAACGCGCCTCGGCTCATGGGAACCAACTTTACTTTTGCCATTTCGTTCAAATCTCCACCTGTCGTCACGCCGCACCAGTTTTGTTCCGGCGCGTGCTGCGTTTACTATACCGAAACACGCGATCACGCACACAATCGATAACGCCGGCTACGCCTCCACCATGCGCGCGACACACACGCAATGAAATCCACCGCCGCCTTGCCGCGCACCGTTGTCATACTCGGCTGTGTGAGTCTGCTCAACGACTTCGCCTCCGAAATGGTCGCGCCGCTGATTCCGTTGTTGCTGGTGACTGTACTCGGCGCCGGTCCGGCGGCGCTCGGCATCATTGAAGGCGTGGCCGAAGCGGTGTCGAATTTAATCAAGCTCTGGGCCGGGCGGCATTCCGATCTCTACGGGCGACGCCGCAAACCGTATGTGATCTGCGGCTACCTGCTTTCCAATCTGGCGCGCCCGTTGATCGCGCTCGCCGGCGCATGGCCGACAGTGCTCGCGATCCGCGTCACCGATCGCATCGGCAAGGGCATTCGCACTGCGCCGCGCGATGCCCTGGTGGCCGACGTCATCAACGATACCAACGCCGGCCGTGCCTACGGCCTGATTCGCGGCCTCGATCACGCCGGTGCCGTACTCGGCGCACTCGCTGCCGCGGCCATTCTTTATTTCAGTAGCGCCTCGCTCGCGCTCGTCATCGCCGTCTCCGCCGTGCCGGGCATCGCCACCGTTTTGCTTATTTTCATCGGCGTAAACGAAACGCCGCGCGCGCAGTCGCTCACGCGCGAGAACGCGCCGCTGCGCTGGTCGCTGCTCGATGCAAAGACACGCGCCTTCCTGACCGCGTTGGGCTTCTTCACGCTCGGCAAGATTCCCGAAAGTTTTCTGCTGCTGCGCGGCTACGAACTCAAGATGTCGGTGGTAGAACTGCTGCTGTTGTGGGCAGCGATGCACGTCATCAAGGTGCTGGTCTCGGAGCGCGCCGGCCGCTACACCGACCGCGTCGGGCGCCGGCCGATGATTCTCGCCGGCTGGAGTTTGTACGCGCTCACACTGTTCGCGCTCGCGTTCGCCGAAACCACGATCGCGCTGTGGCTGCTCAGCCTGGCGCTCGGATTCTATTTCGGCCTCACCGAAGGCGCCGAACGCGCGCTGGTGCGCGATCTCGCCGCGCCCGAAGCGCGCGGCACGGCGTTTGGCTGGTTTCACATGATCGCCGGCCTTGCCGCCGTGCCCGCCGGTTTGCTGCTGGGAGGACTCTGGAGTCTGTTCGGCGTACAGTCCGCGTTCCTGTTATCGAGCGCCCTCGCCGCAATGGCCGTATTCGGCTTTTGGCGATTCGTGCGCTGAGTCTTTCTTCTAATTGGACGTAAGCAGACCTAAATGAACCTACACAAAACCTCAGCCTCGCACCCCCTCCCGTTCCCTGCCCCTTCAAGGGGGAGGGCCAGGGTGGGGGTCGGAGGCCAGTCATGACACCACTCGCCACCCTCCGCCTGCTGAAAAACGAAGAGCGCCGCCTGCGCGCCGGCCACGTCTGGATCTTCAGCAACGAAGTCGATAACAAGGCCACGCCGGTCACGCAATTCCAACCCGGCCAGCCGGTGCTGATCGAAGATTACAGCGGTCACGTCATCGGCACCGGCTACGTGAACCCGCACCCGTTGATCTGCGCGCGCCTGGTGTCACGCGATCCGAAATACATTCTCGACCAATCGCTCATCACGCACCGGCTAAACGTGGCGCTGTCGCTGCGCGAACGCCTGTTCGACACACCATACTACCGCCTCGCCTTCGGCGACTCCGATGCCCTGCCCGGCCTGGTCGTGGATCGCTACGGCGACGTACTGGTGGCACAAATCACCACCGCCGGCATGGAGCGCCTGAAAAACGAGATCGTCGCCGCGCTGGAAAAGGTCGTGAAGCCGCGCGCCATCCTGTGGCGCAACGACACTTCCATCCGTGAACTGGACAACCTGCC
>OBEQ011622236.1_pt1 | contig 50262 bp, 37 predicted proteins | sample 1670901 | NCBI WGS metagenome assembly OBEQ01 (sample SAMEA104232315, study PRJEB22302) | groundwater metagenome | biome: forest; feature: aquifer; material: groundwater | place: USA | collected 2011-08-07 | depth 5.4 m
AGCGCAACCTGGAGCGAGCCACCCAGAACCACGTCCGTCACCTTGAGGCCCTCGGCTACTCGGTGACCCTCCAGCGCCCGGAACCAACGGCAGAAGCCGCATGAACGCTCAATTCTGAGACTCTATTTTCATAGCAGGGTTGGGGTGAGGGTGGCACGACCGCAGGCGCACAAAAAGCCTCCGGCAAGGAACCACCCTCACCCTCCCGCTTTGCGGGCCCCTCCCTCTCCCGCCAGCGGGCGAGGGAAAGGATAAAAAAACAAAACCGCCGCCCCCGATGAGGGGCGGCGGCAGGTGTTTGCGGTGCCTCGCGGACGGGGCTTAGTGCACGTCTTTCCAGATCTCGCGCTTCAGCGCGTACATCAGCGCGGTCAGCACCAGCAGGAAGATCATCGACGCCAGACCCAGGCGATGACGCTCGTTCAACTCGGGCTCGGCGGCCCAGTTGAGGAACGCGGTGATGTCCTTGGCCATCTGCTCGGGCGTCGCCTTGGTGCCGTCCGTGTAGGTGACCAGATCGTCGAACAGCTGGGGCGGCATGCCGATCTGGTTGCCCGGGAAGACGGTGTTGTAGCTCATGCCGTCGTTCATCTTGAAGTCGGCCGGCGGCTCCTGGAAGCCGGTCAGCAGGCTGTAGATGTAGTCCGGGCCACCCTTGCGCGCCTTGGCCATCAGGCTGAGGTCGGGCGGCAGGGCGCCGTTGTTGGCGACGCGAGCCGCCTGATCGTTGGGGAAGGGCGGCACGACGTGGTCGGACGGCAAGGCGGCGCGCAGGAACATCTCGCCTTCGTCGTTCGGCCCGTCCTGCACCTGCTTCTCGGCGGCAACTTCCTTCACCTTTTCATCGGTGAGGCCGATCTCCTTGAGATTGCGGTACGACACCAGTTTCAGGCCGTGGCAGTTCCCGCACACGTCATGAAACACGGTGAAGCCGCGTTGCAGCTGCTTGGCGTCATAAGAGCCGAACACGCCGTCCCACGACCAGGACTGGGTGGTGAGATGGCCACCCTCGGAGGCCACGGCCGAGCCGGCCGCAACGGCCAAGCCGGCCGCCGCCAGAGCGGTGATGACGAACTTGCGCATTAGGCCTTCTCCATCTTCTGAGCCGTGGCGCCGGTGGGGACCGAGCCGGCACCCTTCAGCACGGGCTGGGCGATGCTCTGCGGCAGCGGCCGGGTCTTCTCGAACTTGCCGACCAGCGGCAGGATCAGCAGGAAGTGAGCGAAATACCACACCGTCGCGGCCTGACCGATCGGGATGTAGATGCCTTCGGCCGGCTTGCCGCCGATATAGCCGAGCACCAGGCAGTCAACCAGGAAGATCCAGAAGAAGCCGGTATACAGCGGGCGGAACTTGGCGCTGCGCACCTTCGACGTGTCGAGCCAGGGCAGGAAGAACAGCACGACGATGGCGCCGAACATGGCCAGGACGCCGCCCAGCTTGTCGGGCACCGCACGCAGCACCGCGTAGAAGGGCAGGAAGTACCATTCCGGCACGATATGGGCCGGGGTGACCATCGGATTGGCCGGGATGTAGTTGTCCGGCTCGCCGAAGAAGTTCGGCGCATAGAACACGACGGCCAGATAGAACATCAGGAACACGCCAAGACCGAACAGATCCTTGATCGTGTAATAGGGGTGGAAGGGAATGGTATCCTGCGGCCCCTTGATGTCGATGCCCAGCGGGTTGTTGGACTTGACGGTGTGCAGCGCGACCAGATGCAGGAACATGATGGCGAACAGCACGAACGGCAGCAGGTAGTGCAGGGCGAAGAAGCGGTTCAGCGTCGGGTTGGCGACCGAGAAACCGCCCCACAGCCAGGTCACGATGTACTCGCCGACCACCGGGATCGCCGAGAACAGGTTGGTGATGACGGTGGCGCCCCAGAACGACATCTGGCCCCACGGCAGCACGTAACCCATGAACGCGGTGGCCATCATGCACAGCAGGATGACGATGCCCAGCCACCACAGCACTTCGCGCGGGCCCTTGTACGAACCGTAGTACAGGCCGCGGAAGATGTGGATATAGACGACGATGAAGAACATCGACGCGCCGTTCATGTGCAGATAGCGCAGCAGCCAACCGTAGTTGACGTCGCGCATGATGCGCTCGACGGAATCAAAGGCCATGGACACATGAGCGGTGTAGCTCATGGCCAGGAAGATGCCGGTAAGGATCATGATGACCAGCATGATGCCGGCCAGCGATCCGAAGTTCCACCAGTAGTTCAGGTTGCGCGGCGTCGGATATTCCACCGCCGAATGCTGCATCATGGTGAAGATCGGCAGGCGATCGTCCAGCCACTTGATGACCGGATTTTTCCAGTTGCTCATGACGTTCGTCTCTCCTAGCCGATCCGAATCGAGGTGTCGGTGAGGAAGGTGTAGGGCGGGATGGGCAGGTTCAGCGGCGCCGGGCCCTTGCGAATACGACCGGACGTGTCGTAGTGCGAGCCATGGCACGGGCAGAACCATCCGCCGAAATCACCTTTGGGATCAGCCGGCTTCTGGCCGAGCGGAATGCAGCCCAGATGGGTGCAGACGCCGACCATGACCAGCCATTGCGGCTTCTTGACCCGGTCCTCGTCTTTTGCCGGGTCGCGCAGGTCGGCCACGTTGACGGTACGGGCCGCGTCGGTCTCGGCCTTGGTGCGCTGACGGATGAACACCGGCTTGCCGCGCCACATGACAGTGATCGCCTGACCTTCGGCGATCGGCTTGAGATCAACTTCCGTGCTCGACAGCGCCAGCACGTCGGCGGCCGGGTTCATGCTGTCGATAAAGGGCCATGCAGCCACCGCACACCCCGCGACGCCCACCACACTGGTGGCGTACAACAGGAAATCGCGGCGAGTCTCGCCCTCTCCGGGAGAGCCATGGGCGTGTATTGCCGTGTCAGCCATGATGATCCTCGTGTTGCACCGCAAAAAATGTTGCCACGTCCACAAACGCGTCGTTCCAGCGCGCGGGCGCATGAGTCCCGCTGCCACGTTCGACGAGCCCGACCAACGGCCACGGACGGGGAGAATTTGGCCTGCCGTATAATTCAAATTGCCGGTCTTGAAAAGGAAACAATGTTAGACATATCGTAACCATCGACTGTCCCACCCCCCTGCCGGGGCCATCTCCCGCCCGACTGGCGCTCCTCCACTACCCGACGACCCATGCGGATTGCGCTTTATCAACCCGATATTCCCCAGAACGCCGGCACGCTGCTGCGCACCGCCGCTTGTCTGGGGCTGGCCGTCGATGTCATCGAGCCGTGCGGGTTTCTGTGGGATGACCGAAAGTTGCGGCGTTCGGGTATGGACTACCTGGATCAGGTCGAGGTGATCCGCCATCATACCTGGGATGCCTTTCGAACTGCCTATGATTCGAGCAGGCGAATCATCCTGCTCACGACTCGAGCAGCCGTGCCCTACACAAGCTTTGCCTTCCGCGCCGATGACATCGTGTTGCTGGGACGTGAAAGCGCTGGCGTGCCCGACGAAGTCCATGACGCGGTCGACGCCCGGGTGACCATCCCCCTGCGGCCGGGGCTGCGCTCGCTGAATGTGGCGGTGGCGGCGGCGATGGTGGTGGGGGAGGCGTTGCGGCAGACGGAGTGGGGACCGAAATAGGTCACCACGAAGGCACGAAGGGCACGAAGAAGGATGTGAAGAAGGATATCTTGAGAGGGCAATCTCTCGATGTTCAGCTTTCCCTTCCTGTCCTTCGTGCCTTCGTGGTGAATTCCTTAACTCCCGCCCACCATCTCCCGCATCTTCGCCAGACACGCCTCGCGATCTGGCCGGTAGTCCTCCGCCTCCCACCATGCTTCGATGGCGGTCATCAGCGCGCCGACGGCCGGGCCATGGGGGACGCCAAGCTCCAGGGCATCGCGGCCACGCACCGGCAATTCCACCGGCACCCAACTGTCGGCGCCGTGGATCAGGTCGATCCAGGCCTCGGTTTCGGCCGCGGAGCCGAGTGCCTCGACGGCCTTGTGCTGAGCCCAGGCGAGCAGCACCAGATCGCGGAAGATGTCGGCGCCGATGCGCCGCAACAGGTGGCGCCGCTGCGGTCCGCTCCAGGACGGATGCGGCATCACCGGCGGCGCGGCCATCTGGATCAGACGGTTTTTCTGCTTCAGCGACATCTTCAGCCGGTCGGCGACCGCCGCCGCGCCGTCCTGATCGACCCGCAGCACCGCCGCCAGCCGGCGCAGCGGATCGGGCCGCACCGAGTCCAGCCGCAGGCCGCGCCCTTCGAGGAAGCACAGCACCCGCAGCCGGCCGAAATCATTGGCCTCGGGCAGCACATGCTCAAGCACCCGCTCGCCCTGCATCAGCAGCAGCACCGAAGCCGGATCGGTGGCCTGAAGCAGCTTGATCATCTCGCCGCATACCCGTTCGCCCGACAGGCGCGGCAATTGCGGGGCCATGATCCGGCAGGCGGCCAGCGAGGCGGCATCCGGCGGCGGCTTGCCGTAATGGGCGTAGAAGCGGAAGAAGCGCAGCAGCCGCAGCACGTCCTCTTCCAGGCGCTGGCGCGGATCGCCGACGAAGCGCACCCGCCCGGCGCCCAGGTCGAGCAGGCCCTCGAACGGATCGTAGATGCGGCCGTCCGGGTCGGCGAACAGGGCGTTCATGGTGAAGTCGCGCCGTGCCGCATCTTCGGCCCAGTCGTCGGTAAAGGTCACCCGCGCCTTGCGGCCGAAGGTTTCCACGTCGCAGCGCAGGGTGGTGATTTCGAAGTGGTGGCCGCCGGTGACCGCGGTGATGGTGCCGTGCTCGATGCCGGTGGGCACCGCCTTGATGCCGGCCTGCTCGAGCAGCAGCATGACCCGCTCCGGCGGGTCATGGGTGGCGATGTCGACATCCTTGATGGGGCGTTTCAGCACCGCATCGCGCACGCAGCCGCCGACGAAGCGCACCTCGGCGCCCTCGGCCCGCAGGGCGGCGATGACCCGCTTGGTCCAGATCGCTTCCATCCAGTCCTGCGGCGCCAACTGGCCGACCGGGTCGAGGGTCATGGGGTGCGACGGAGGGGGAAAATGACACAAAAATCTCTCAAGCGCCCAGTACCTCGACCAGATTGATCAGCATTCCCGCGGTGGCGCCCCAGATATAGCGCTCGCCGTAGGGGATCGCATAGTAAGGCCGCTCGCGGCCATCGACAATGCGCGAGCACGCCTTGTGGTTGGCGCGGTCGAGAATGAACGACAGCGGCACTTCGAAAATATCGGCGACCTCGAACGGATCGGCGTCCAGGGTCAGCGGCGGCTCCAGTGCGCCGACCAGCGGCGTGATGCGAAAGCCGGTGATGGTCACATAGTCGTCGAGCCAGCCGAGCGGCTCGACCCGCTCCGGCGGAATGCCGATTTCCTCAAAGGTTTCGCGCAGGGCGGCGGCCAGCGGCGCCTCGCCGTGTTCAAGCCGGCCGCCGGGAAACGACACCTGGCCGGCATGGTGCGACAGATGCGCGGTGCGCTGGGTCAGCAGCACCGTCAACCCCGAGTCGCGCCGCACCAGCGGCACCAGCACCGCCGCCGGCACCAGCAGCCGCTCAGGCGGCAGATCCTCGGGCCGCGGCGAGACGCCCAGGCGGCGCGCCATGGCGGCATCCGACCGCCGGCGGCACCCCGGCTCAGGCGACAGGGCGGCGATGACGCGGTCGAGAGTCAGGATGAACCGTCCAGCCGACCCAGGGGAAAGAATGTTCCTCTGCTCCATATTCCATACAGTGGATCTTGGCCCACCGTTTCCTCGAAGCCATACGCGACCAGCTCATAATACACGGCTCGGGTCAGCCGCGCTTCCAGGCCATCGCGCACCATCACATACGGTATAGGCTCGTCGGGACGTTGCGGGTCGTGCGCCATCCTGAGAGGATGGTCGGTATCGACGGAGACCATCTCGTCGACATTGGTGCGGAAGCTGACCACCATGTCGCGGCCGCCACTGTGCACGAACAGCTCGACGGCCAGGAATGGAACATCCTCCACCTCGATCCGCCCGGCCTCGATGGGCGTCACCAGCCAATAGGAACCATCAGGATGACGGCGCAGCACCGATGCGAATAGGCACACCATCTCTTTGCGGCCGATCGGCGAGCCATGGTAGAACCATGTTCCGGCGCGGTCGATGCGGATTCCCAGATCGCCGCAGGTATCGTGTCGGGGTTCGAGTTCAGTGCCCGCGGCCGGTTGCGACTCCTGTGCCGACGGTACGGGCATCCCTCCAGACGCTCTCATCATCTTTTTTCCCGCCATCCAAGCGTAGCGTGGAGCAGACGCCGTGATTTCTCCGGTCAACTCAGGCGCTGGTCGTCCCACCGGCCAAGCCGACGCCCTTGTTACGGAAGTGGTTCGCGAGATGGACCGCCTCAATACCCGGCTGGCCGAAGCTCGCGAGAGAATTGGCCGAATCATCTTCGGCCAGACGCAAGTCGTTGATGAAACCCTTATCACGCTGCTGGCCGGCGGTCACGTCCTGTTGATCGGCGTGCCCGGCCTGGCCAAGACCAAGCTGGTCCACACCCTGGGTATCGTGCTGGGTCTCGACGACAAGCGGGTGCAGTTCCCCCCCGACCTGATGCCGGCCGACATCCTCGGTTCGGAGGTGCTGGAAGAGGCCGAGACCGGCGCCCGCTCGTTCCGCTTCATCCACGGTCCGGTGTTCTGCCAACTGCTGATGGCCGACGAAATCAACCGCGCCAGCCCGCGCACCCAGTCGGCGCTGTTGCAGGCGATGCAGGAGCGGCGGGTCTCGGTCGCCGGTCATTACCACGACCTGCCAGGGCCGTTCCACGTTCTGGCCACCCAGAATCCGCTGGAGCAGGAGGGCACCTATCCGCTGCCCGAGGCTCAGCTCGACCGCTTCCTGATGCAGGTGGATGTCGGCTATCCCGATGCCGACGCCGAACGCCGCATGCTGGTGGCCACCACCGGCGCCCATGAGGAAACCCCCGTGCGGGTGATGGAGCCGGCCGACCTGCTGGCGGCGCAACAGCTGGTGCGGCGCATTCCGGTCGGCGACTCGGTGGTCGACGGTATCCTCAAGCTGGTGCGCGCCGGCCGGCCCGAGACCAGCACCATCGACATGGTCCGCCGTCATGTGGTGTGGGGCCCCGGCCCGCGCGCCTCGCAGGCGCTGATGCTGGCGGCGCGGGCGCGGGCGGTGCTCGACGGCCGCATGTCGCCGTCCATCGACGATGTGGTGTCGCTCGCCCGCCCGGTGCTGCGCCACCGCATGGCCCTGTCCTTCGCCGCCCGCGCCGACGGCATCGATGTCGGGGTGGTGATCGACAAGCTGTGCGAGGCGGTGTTGTGAGGACGCGCGCGGACGTTCTGAAGCCCTCCCCCTTGATGGGGGAGGGTTTGGGTGGGGGTGATCTCTCCGTCTCTCGGGTTCTCACCGGCCGGGCTTGTCTTTGCATCGGGCATCCCCCCCACCCAACCCTCCCCCATCAAGGGGGAGGGCTTTACGGCGGAGTGTAACCTGACCATGCCCCCCGCCCCCCTCCAACTGCAACGCCGCGCCGAGGAACTGGCGTCGTTGCTGCCGCCCCTGCTGGTGGCGGCGCAGCGGGTCGCCGCGCATGTGGCGCCCGGGGTCCATGGCCGCCGCCGGGTCGGGCCGGGCGAAACCTTCTGGCAGTTCCGCCGCTATCAGCCGGGTGACCCGGTGACCGCCATCGACTGGCGCAAATCGGCCAAGTCCGATCCGGTGTTCGTGCGTGAGACCGAATGGACGGCGGCGCAGGCGGTGTGGCTGTGGCATGACCGCTCGCCGTCGATGGAGTATCGCTCGGCGCCGCATCTGCCGACCAAGCGTGACCGCGCCGCTCTGCTGGTGCTGGCGCTGGCGGTGCTGCTGGAACGCGGCGGCGAGGCCATCGGCCTGCTTGGCGATGCCCGCGGCCCGAGTCAGGGCCGAGCCGTGCTCACCCGCTTGGCCACTACCCTGTCGGAGCCGACCATCGGCGACAACCTGCCGCCGCCGACTCCCCTGCCGCGCCATGCTCAGATCGTTCTGGCCGGCGATTTCCTCGCCCCCCTGGACGAAGTCGACACCCTGGTGCGCAGGCTTGCCGAACGCGGCGCCGCGGGCCACATGGTGCAGATCCTCGACCCCGCCGAGGAGGCGTTGCCGTTCGAGGGGCGTGTCCGCTTTGCCGGGCTGGAAGGAGAAGGCGAGACCCTGATCACGCGGACTGAAGATGTGCGCGAGGCGTATATCGGGCGGCTGGCGGCGCATCGCGACGGCTTGGCCGCCATCGCCCGGTCGGTCGGCTGGCGCTTTGCCGTGCATCACACGGACCAGCCGCCGCAGACCATCCTGTTGACCCTGCATGGCGCCCTGGGCACTCGCTGACATGTTCGACTTCGGCTCGCTCACCTTCCTCGCCCCCTGGGCCCTCGGCGCCGCTGCGGTGCTGCCGGTTCTGTGGTGGCTGCTCCGCGTCACTCCGCCGTCGCCGCGGCTGGTGCGCTTCCCCGCCGTGCGCCTGCTGTTCGGTCTGGCGTCGCGCGAAGAGACGCCGGCCAAGACGCCGTGGTGGCTGATCCTGCTGCGGATGATGCTGGCGCTGCTGCTGATCCTGGCCATATCCCATCCGGTGCTCGACGCCGACCGCCGGGCGCAGTTGCGCGGCCCGCTGCTGATCGTCATTGATGACGGCTGGGCGGCGGCGCGCGGCTGGCAGCGTCATCTGACGGTGGTGCATACCCTGCTGGATCGGGCGGAACGGGCGCATCAGCCGGTCATGCTGCTGCCGACCGCGCCGTCGGCCGATGGCGGGCCGCTGCGCGCCTCCAACCTGATGTCGGCGGCTCAGGCCCGCTCGGTGGTCCAGGCGATGCAGCCGAAGCCCTGGCCGGCCGACCGTGCCGCCGCCGCCGAAGCGGTCAAGGCGGTGGAGCGCGCCGAGAACCTGCGGGTCGCCTGGGTGTCCGACGGCACGCTGGACCCGGCCGCCCATGATCTGGCACGCCGTCTGCAAACGCTTGGTCTGGTCGAAGGCTTCACCGATAGCCCGAGTGCCCTGCCGCGCCTGCTGTTGCCACCCGCCGCCACCGGTGCCGGGCTGATGCCGCGCCTGCGCCGCGCCTTCGGCGGCGGGGCCGAAACGGTGTGGGTCCGCGCCGCCGATGCCGACGGCCGCACCCTGGCCCGCCAGACCGCCGAGTTCGCGCCGGGCGCGGTGGAGACCTCGGTGCGCTTCGACCTGCCGACCGAGTTGCGCAACCGAGTGGCCCGGCTGGATCTCGAGGACGAGGCCAGTGCCGGGGCGGTGGTGCTGATGGACGACCGCTGGCGCCGCCGCCCGGTCGGTCTGGTCGAAGGCGAGCAGAGCGGTATTACCCCGCTGTTGTCGGACCGCCATTACCCCGACAAGGCGCTTGATCCGTTCTCCGAGCTGCGCCGTGGTTCGGTGGCCGAGTTGCTGGCGCGCGAGTTGTCGGTGCTGCTGCTGCCCGATTCCGCTCGCCCCACCGGCGACGAGCTGGACCGCCTGGGCGGCTGGGTCGAGCATGGCGGGATGCTGGTGCGCTTCGCCGGTCCCAATCTGGCGCGCTCTCCCGATGGCCTGCTGCCGGTGCGGCTGCGCGCCGAGACCCGTACCCTCGGCGGGGCCATGTCGTGGACCGCGCCCATGCCGCTGGCTCCCTTCCCCAGCCATTCGCCCTTCGCCGGCCTGCCGGTGGCGCCCGACGTTCAGGTGATGAGTCAGGTGCTGGCCGAGCCCGAGGTCGACCTGAACGATAAGACCTGGGCCCGGCTGATCGACGGTACGCCGCTGGTCACCGCCGGCCGGCGTGGCAAGGGCTGGGTGGTTCTGGTGCATACCACCTCGGGACCGAGTTGGAGCAACTTGCCCATGTCCGGCCTGTTCGTCGACATGCTGCGCCGCCTGCTGACCATGAGCGAAGGCGTCGCCGGTGCCGAGTCCGATGCCCGGCTCGCCCCCGTCGAACTGCTTGACGGCCTCGGTCGGCTGCGTCCGCCGCTGACCGGAGCGGTGGCCCTGACCGCCAAGGAGCTGGTGACGACCATTCCCTCGCCGCGCCATCCGCCCGGTCTGTACGGCGATCAGGACAGCCGCCGCGCCCTCAATCTCGGCCCGACCGTGGCCCGGCTGGAGCCGATCACCTTCCCCACCGGAGTCGTGACCACGGCCTATGACTCGGCGCGGCGCGAGGTCGACCTGAAGCCCTGGCTGCTGACGGCGGCTCTGCTGCTGGCGGTGCTGGACATGGCGGTGGCGCTGGGGCTGCGCGGCCTGATGGGAAGACGCGCCGCCGCCGCTGGATTGGCGGGGCTGCTGCTGTTGCCGCTGGGTCCGACCGGTCGCGCCGAGGCCGATGATGCCTTCGCGTTGAAAGCGGTGGTGCAGACGCACCTCGCCTATGTCCAGACCGGCAACGGCGCCACCGACCAGATGAGCAAGGCCGGCCTGAGCGGCCTCACCGCCGTGCTGGCGCAGCGCAGCACCGCGGTGTTGGGCGAGCCGATGGGCGTTGATGTGGAACAGGATCCGCTGCTGTTCTTCCCGCTGCTGTACTGGCCGATCGACACCGCCCAGCCGCCGCCCTCGCCCGAGGCCGCCCAGAAGCTGAACGATTATCTGCGCCATGGCGGGCTGATCCTGTTCGATACCCGCGATGCCGGCGATGTCGGCACCGGCGCCGGCATCAGCGCCCGCCATCTGCGCACCCTGACGGCCGATCTGGCCATTCCGGCGCTGGCTCCGGTGGCCGGCGACCATGTGCTGAGCCGCTCGTTCTACCTGCTCACCGATTTCCCCGGGCGCTATTCCGGCACCCAGATATGGGTCGAGCGCGGTGCCGATCAGCTCAACGACGGCGTTTCCTCGGTGGTGGTGGGCGGCAATGATTGGGCGTCGGCCTGGGCCGTCGACAATCGCGGCCGGCCGCTGGTGGCGCTGGTGCCGGGGGGTGAGCGTCAGCGCGAGATGGCCTTGCGCTTCGGGGTCAATCTGGTGATGTACGCCCTGACCGGCAACTACAAGGGGGATCAGGTTCATGTCCCCCATATCCTGGAGCGCTTGAGCCGATGAACTGGGGGTTCGCCGACGTCACCCTGTCGCCGCTGGTGCCCTGGCCGCTGATCGCCGTACCGGCAGCCCTGTTCGTCGCCCTGTCGCTGCTGGCGGTGGTCCGGCGGGCGCGCGGCGCGTGGTGGCGCATCGTGCCGCTGGCGGCGATCATCCTCGCCCTGCTCAATCCGCGGCTGGCGGGAGAGGAGCGGGCGCCGCTCGACGACGTCGCCGTGGTGGTGGTCGATCACAGCCAGAGTCAGGCCATCGGCAACCGCTCGGCGCAGACCGCGCAGGCGCTGGCAGAGGTCACCGACCGCCTGTCCCGCCTGCCCGGTCTCGAGGTGCGGGTCGAGCAGGCCCAGCCGCAGCCCGGTCAGGACGAAGGCACCCGCCTGTTCTCCGCCCTTGGCCGCGCCCTGTCGGATGTGCCGCGCCGCCGCCTCGCCGGGGTGGTGATGATCACCGATGGTCAGGTCCACGACGTGCCCGAGGGCCGCGAGCGCGACCTTGGCGCACCGCTGCATGTGCTGCTGACCGGCGCCAAGGGCGAGCGCGACCGCCGCCTTGTCATCGAGCAGGCCCCCACTTTCGGCATCGTCGGCAGTCCGGCCAGGATCACCCTGCGGGTCGACGAGCCGGGCGCCCAGGGCTCGGCCAAGGTCACCGTGCGGCGCGATGGCGGGCGCTCGGTGACCATGACGGTGCCGCTCAACGCCACCCGCTCGGTCGAGGTGCCGATTGATCACGGCGGCCCGAGTGTGGTGGAACTGGAGGCCGAGGCCGGGCCGAATGAACTCACCCTGGCCAACAACCGCACCGCCGCCACCGTCAACGGCGTGCGCGACCGGCTGCGGGTGCTGCTGGTGTCGGGCGAACCGCATCCCGGTGAGCGGACATGGCGCAACCTGCTGAAGGCCGATCCCAGCGTCGATCTGGTGCATTTCACCATCCTGCGGCCGCCGGAAAAGGACGATGCGACGCCCATCAAGGAACTGGCCCTGATCAGCTTCCCCATCCGCGAACTGTTCGAGGAGAAGCTGAAGGATTTCGATCTGATCATCTTCGACCGCTATCGCCGCCGCTCGCTGATGCCCATGGCCTATTACCAGAACATCGCCGATTATGTGCGCGACGGTGGGGCGTTGCTGATGGCGGTGGGGCCGGAGGCGGCCGACGGTTTCGACCTGCATTCGACGCCGCTGGAGTCGGTGCTGCCGTCCCGTCCCGACGGCCAGTTGTTCAACGAGAGCTTCCTGCCGCTGATCACCGATCTCGGCCATCGCCACCCGGTGACCGCCGACCTGCCCGGCGCCGAGGGCGCCAAGCCCAATTGGGGCCGCTGGCTGCGGCTGATCTCCACCTCGCGCCGCTCGGGCATGGAGGTGATGAGCGGCGCCCAGGGCCGGCCGCTGCTGGTGCTCGACCGGGTGGGCGAGGGGAGGGTGGCGCAACTGCTGTCGGATACGGTGTGGCTGTGGGGGCGCGGCTTCGAGGGCGGCGGCCCGCAAGGTGAACTGCTGCGCCGGCTGGCTCATTGGCTGATGAAGGAACCGGCGCTCGACGAGGAGACCCTGCGCGCCGAGGTGCGCGGCGAGGCCCTGGACATCACCCGCCGCAGCCTGACCCCCGGCGCCGCCAAGGTCACCGTGACGCTGCCCGACGAGAGCAAGCGCACGATTACCCTGGCCGACCAGGGTGACGGCCGCGCCACCGCCGCCGTGCCGCTGGAACAGGCCGGCCTGTACCGCGTCACCGACGGCACCCGCACCGCCGTGACCGCCGCCGGCAGCCTCAACCCCCTGGAAATGGCCGACCTTGCCGCCACCGACCAGCGCCTGAAGCCCGCCGTCGAGGCCAATGGCGGCGGCCTGTTCTGGCTCTCCGACCACGGCACCCCCGAACTCCGCCGCGTCGGCAAAGACGACCGCGCCGCCGGCCGGACCTGGCTCGGCCTGCGCGCCAACGGTGAACACGTCGTCACCGCCATCCGCGACGTTCCCCTGATGCCGGCAACGCTGCTGATGCTGCTGACGCTCGGCGGGCTGATCATGGCGTGGTGGCGGGAGGGGCGGTAGGGGGACATATGCAAAAAGCCCTCCCCCCCGCAGGTGTTCCTCACTCCGCCACCCCCCGGAACACCGGGCAGCCGGAAACACCATCCCGCGGCGGGCGGGCGTGGCCGGAGGCGCGCAGCACGGTGGCGGCATCGCTGCCGTTGGGCAGTTGAATGGCGGCGTCGATGCGACCGCGGAATTTGTCATGGGTGATGGCGCTCAGGCGGATCGGGCCGGTGGCCAGCAACGCGGCGAATGTGTCGCGCGCGGCCTCGGCGGCGGCTCGCTCGCCCGGGCAGCGTCCGCGCAATTCAGGAGTGTCGATGCCGCGCAGGCGAACCAGGGTGGTCAGGTCCAGCCCCAGCCAGACACGCACCCGCGCTTCGACGGTGTCGCCGTCGATGACGCGCAGAACCTGAGCCGCATAAGGCCCCGCCAGCGTCTCTGACGCAGACGCAGGCCCGCACACCGCGACCAGCGCGGCGACGATGAGATATCTCATGGCCGGAAGTCCGGCCGGAGGCCGGGCAGCGCAAGAGGATCGGGTCGGGCGATCACGACGGACAAGCCAGACTTGGGCCGGATAACCCGACCCGCCTGCGCCCGCCCGTCAGCCCCCGGCCGTCACCTCGGGCATCGCGTCGTCAGACGAGAGTGCTGTTGGTGGGATGGACCTTGGGGTATACTCGACGTCAGCCATGACCTTGTGTCCTTTGCACAGGTTTATGGTCAGGGATGAGTTGGTGCTGGTAACACCGGCTCATCCCGCTTCTGTCCGTCACGCGAGCGGACACGCCCCGAGTATACCGCCATTCCCCCGGCCTTATCCACTGCAAAGGCCATCCCCCACCCGCGATCGCTTCGCTCCATCCGGTGGGGCGGGAAGGATCATGGGGTGCCGGACGGGGGAGGAGACTCAACCGGTGGGGTCTTGGGGGCTTTTTCCACGGCGTTCGCTGGGGGCGCGGGCGTCCCGCCCGCGGCGATATCTCCACTGCCGCCGGCGCCGCGGGGGGGGACACCCCCGCGCCCCCAGCAAGAGGCATGTCCTTGAACTTCCCCCGTCCGGGCGACACCTGCCGGAGAGGGCTTGAGCCGGCGGGGCGTCGGTTCTAGCCTGATGCGAAACCTCAGGGGGAGAAGCCGGCCATGGCCCATCGCGGCGACCAATTCAAAGCCGACCTGATCGACCGCATCCAACGCATCGCCGCCGAGCGGCTGGAAGGCGGGGGAGAGGGGGGGGTGGAGCGGTTGATTCTTCAGTTCTACGCCAATATCCCCGCCGATGACCTGATCGGCCGCGACCTGGAGGCGTTGTATGGGGCGGTGATGGGGCTGCGGGCGCTGGCGCGGCGGCGGCCGACCGGTGAAGCGCGGGTGCGGGTGTATAATCCGCGGGCGGATGAACACGGCTGGCGCAGCGATCATACCGTGATCGAAATCGTCAACGACGACATGCCGTTCCTGGTCGACTCGGTGGCCATGGCGTTGCAGCGGCGCGACTGCACCATTCATCTGCTGGTGCATCCGGTGCTGACCGTGCGCCGGGCCGCCGACGGCACTCTGCTGGAATTCACCGAGCCGGGCGCCGAGGGGGCGCGGCTGGAATCGCTGATGCATGTGGAGATCAACCGACAGGCCGATCAGGCGGTGTCCGGTCTGGCGGCGGTGCTTGACGGGGTGCTGCGCGACGTGCGGGCAGCGGTCGAGGACTGGCAGCCGATGCGCGACCGGCTTATCGACATCCTCGATACCCTGGGCGAGCCGCCGCCCGGCCTGAGCGGTGACGAGGTGACCGAGGCGCGCGACTTCCTGCGCTGGCTGCATGACGACCATTTCACCTTCCTCGGCTATCGCGCCTTTACCTTCGACGACAGTGGCGCCGGGATCTCGGTCGATCCGGGCAGCGGGCTCGGCCTGATGCGCGATCCCACCTTGCGGGTGTTCGACGAGGGCTGCGATCTGGCGGCCATGCCGGCCGAAGTCCAGGCTTTCCTGCGCCGGCCCCATCTGCTGATGATCACCAAGGGCGACCGCGCCGCGACGGTGCATCGGGCGGCGCCGCTGGACATCATCGGCATCAAACGTTTCGACGAGCACGGCCGGGTAACCGGCCTGCATGCCGCCGTCGGCCTGTATACCGCGGCCGCCTACACCCGCCCGCCGGCCCAGATTCCCGTGCTGCGCCGCAAGGTGCAGTATTGCATCCGCCGCGCCGGCTTCCGGCCGAGCAGCCATGACGGCAAGGCGCTGCTGAATATTCTCGACGGCTATCCCCGTGACGAACTGTTCCAGGCGGCCGAGGATCAGCTCTACGACACCGTGATCGGCATCCTGCATCTGCAACAGCGCAACCGCGTCGCCGTGTTCAGCCGCCGCGACGAGTTCGGCCGCTTCACCTCGTGTCTGGTGTTCGTGCCGCGCGACCGCTACGACACCGCCCTGCGCCTCGCCGCGCAGTCGATCCTCGAGCAGGCCTATGGCGGCAGGGTGGTCAATTTCTACACCCAGGTCGGCGACGCCCCCTTGGCCCGGCTGCATTTCATCATCCGCAGCACCACCGAGACTCCCGTCCTGTCCACCACCGAACTCGAGGAGCGCATCGCCGAGGCGGCACGCTCGTGGATCGACCGGTTGCGCGACGTGCTCGTCGAAACCCATGGCGAGGACCAAGGTACCCTGCTGTGGCGAGCCTATGGCCGCGCTTTCCCCGCCTCGTACCAGGAACGCCACGGCCCGCAGGTGGCGGTGTTCGACATCGACCGGCTGGAGGCGACCCTGACCAGCCGCGAACTGGGCATGAGCCTGTACCGCCCGGTCGAAGCCGGCGACAGCGAGGCGCGGCTGAAGCTGTATCTGGCCGGACGGCCGCTGCCTCTGTCGGATGTGCTGCCGGTGCTGGAAAATCTCGGCCTGCGGGTGATCTCCGAGGAACCCCACGCCGTCCGCCCCAACGGCAAGGTTGCCTGGCTGCACGATTTCGGCCTGGAGAGCGCCGACGGCGCCGCCATCGACATCACCGCCCTGCGCGACCGCTTTCACGAGGCCTTCCGCCGCATCTGGCTGGGCGAAGCGGAGAATGACGGCTTCAACAAGCTGGTGCTGCGGGCCGGGCTCGACTGGCGACAGGTCACCGTGCTGCGGGCCTATTGCCGTTACCTGCGCCAGTTGGGGGTCAGCTTCAGTCTGGCCTATCTCCAACAGGTGCTGGCGGCCAATCCCACCATCGCCGCGCTGCTGGTCAAGCTGTTCGAGATCCGGTTCAATCCGGCGGTGGCCGGCGTCGGCGAGCCTGAACTGACGACCGCCCTGGGCCGGGCGCTGGATGGCGTCGCCTCGGCCGAGGATGACCGTATCCTGCGCCATCTGCTCAACCTGCTGAACGCCACCCTGCGCACCAACCATTGGCAGACCCAGGCCGACGGCTCGGCCAAGCCTTATCTGTCGGTCAAGCTGGACAGCCGGGCCATCGACGAGATGCCCTTGCCCAAGCCGTGGGTCGAGGTGTTCGTGTACTCGCCCCGCGTCGAGGGCGTCCATCTGCGCGGCGGCAAGGTGGCGCGCGGCGGTATCCGCTGGTCGGATCGCAAAGAGGACTTCCGCACGGAAATTCTCGGCCTGATGAAGGCGCAGCAGGTCAAGAACGCCGTGATCATTCCGGTCGGCGCCAAGGGCGGTTTCGTCGTCCAGCGCCCACCGACCCCCGAGGCTGGCCGCGAGGCCGCCCTTGAGGAGGGCATTGCCTGCTATCGCCTGTTCATCCGCGGCCTGCTCGATCTGACCGACACCTTGCGCGGCGGCCAATTGGTGCCGCCGGTCCAGGTGGTGCGGCGCGATGGCGACGATCCCTATCTGGTGGTCGCCGCCGACAAGGGCACCGCCACCTTCTCCGACATCGCCAACACCCTGTCGCTGGACTACGGCCATTGGCTGGGCGATGCCTTCGCCTCGGGCGGTTCACATGGCTATGACCACAAGGCCATGGGCATCACCGCCCGCGGCGTCTGGGTCTCCGTGCAGCGCCATTTCCGCGAGATCGGCATCGACGTTCAGACCACCGAATTCTCGGCGGTCGGCGTTGGCGACATGTCGGGCGATGTGTTCGGCAACGGCCTGCTGCGCTCGCCCCATACCCGCCTGATCGCCGCCTTCAACCACCAGCATATTTTTCTCGATCCCGATCCCGACCCAACCGTTGCGTTTGCGGAACGACAGCGCCTGTTCGACAAACCACGATCGCAGTGGAGCGATTACGACCCCGCAAAGATCAGCCCCGGCGGCGGGGTGTTCCGCCGCGATGCCAAGGCCATTGCCCTGTCGCCGGAGATCCGCGCCCGGCTGGGCATCGCCGCCGTGGTCCTGCCGCCGGCCGAGCTGATCCGCGCCGTGCTGAAGGCGCCGGTCGACCTGATCTTTTTCGGCGGCATCGGCACCTATGTGAAGTCGGTCCACGAGAACAACGCCGCGGTGGGCGATCGCACCAATGACGCGGTGCGGGTCGATGCCCGCGACCTGCGGGCCCGGGTCATCGCCGAGGGTGCCAATCTGGCCATGACTCAGTTGGGGCGCATCGACTACGCGCTGGCGGGCGGGCGGCTCAACACCGACGCCATCGACAACAGCGCGGGCGTCGATACCTCGGACCACGAGGTCAATATCAAGATCCTGCTGGATGCTATCGTTGATGCCGGCGACCTGACCGCCAAACAGCGCAACGAGCTATTGGCGGCCATGACCGACGAGGTGGCCGGGCTGGTGCTGCGCGACAACTACCTTCAGAGTCAGGCCATTTCGCTGGCGGAACAGGTGGCGCCGCAGCAACTGGGCCAGTACGACCGGCTGATGCGGCTGCTGGAAAAGGCCGGCCGGCTCAATCGCGCCGTCGAGTACCTGCCCGATGACGAAGCTCTGGCCATTCGCCTCGCCGCCAAGCAGGGCCTGACCCGGCCGGAAATCGCCGTGCTGATGGCCTATGCCAAGATCTGGCTGTACGACCATGTGCTCGGCTGCGACCTGCCCGACGACCCGCATCTGGTCGACAGCCTGCACCGCTATTTCCCCAGCCTGCTGCGCCAGCGCTTCCCCCAGGCGATCGACGGCCACCGGCTGCGCCGCGAAATCGTCGCCGCGCAGCTTACCAACAGTATGATCAACCGGGTCGGCGGCAGTTTCGTCAGCGACATCATGGAGCGCACCGGCATGCCGCCGCAGGAGATCGCCCGCGCCTTTGTGGTGGTGCGCGATGCCTTCGGCCTGCGCGATCTGTGGGGGGAAATCGAGGGGCTCGACAACAGCGTTCCCGCCCCGGTGCAATACGCTCTGCTGGCCGAGCTGAACCGTCTGGTCGAGCGTAGCGTCATCTGGCTGCTGCGCCATTGCCCGCATCCCATCGACCTGGCCGAGCGCCTGCGCGAGCTTGCCGCGCCCATCGCCATCCTTCAGGAGTCGGTGTTCCAGTGGATGCCGGCCGATGCCGCCGACACCGTCGCCGCCCGCGCCGCCGACTTCACCGCCCATGGCGTGCCCGAGCCGCTGGCCCGCCGGGTGGCGGTGGCGGTGGTGCTGGCCTCGGCTCACGACCTGGGACGCATCGCCGAGCGCACCGGGATGGATCTGGGTCTTGCGTCCCGGCTGTATTTCGCGGTGGGCGGGCGGTTCGGGCTGGGCTGGCTCCGCGCTTCGGCCGAGACCCTGGCGGCTGGTGCCGGCTCCAACCACTGGCTTAAACTGGCGGTGGCGGCGGTGATCGAGGATCTGTATGGGGTTCAGCGCGAGCTGACTCTGCGTGTCGCCACCTGCGGCACCGATCCCGCCGTCTCCCTCGACAACTGGATCGCCGCGCACCGTCCCGCCGTGGAACGGGCGGAACAGTTGCTCACCGAATTGCGAGCCAGCGGTCGGCCCGATCTGGCGATCCTGACGGTGGCCAACCGGCAGATCCGCAGCTTGACGGAGGGATGAAGGGACTTTCGAGCGGCACCAGGATAAGCCCCTCTCCCGTAGCGCCAGCGGGAGAGGGAGCGTTCTTGGCCTTATCCTAACGCTTATGGGCGTCGCGCCCACGCTCCCGGGGCAGGCCGGACATGCGCTCTATCAGCACAGAACCCGGCTCTGATGCTCGAGCACTGCGTTCTTCATGGACTTCTGCAACTTCTCGAAGGCACGAACCTCGATCTGGCGGACCCGCTCGCGCGAGATGCCGTATTGCTGTGACAGGTCTTCCAGGGTCACCGGATTGTCGCGCAGCCGGCGCTCGGTCAGGATATGGCGTTCGCGCTGGTTCAGGGTGGTCATGGCGTTGGTCAGCAGCTTGCGCCGCTTGGTCAGCTCTTCGCGCTCGGCCAGTTCGGTTTCCTGGGACTCGTGCTCGTCGACCAGCCAATCCTGCCATTCGCCCTCGCCGTCGATGCGCACCGGGGCATTGAGGGAATGGTCGGGGCTGGCGAGGCGCCGGTTCATGCTGATGACGTCGGACTCGGCGACTTCCAGCTCTTCGGCGATCTTGCGGACATTTTCGGGCGACAGGTCGCCGTCCTCGATGGCCTGCATCTGGCCCTTGAGCTTGCGCAGGTTGAAGAACAGCTTCTTCTGCGCGGCGGTGGTGCCCATCTTCACCAGGGACCAGGAATGCAGAATGTATTCCTGGATGGCGGCGCGTATCCACCACATGGCGTAGGTCGCCAGACGGAAGCCGCGGTCGGGGTCGAAGCGGCGCACCGCCTGCATCATGCCGACATTGCCCTCCGAGATCAGCTCGCCCATCGGCAGGCCGTAGCCGCGATATCCCATGGCGATCTTGGCGACCAGCCGCAGATGGCTGGTGACCAGTTGATGCGCCGGAGTCCAGTCGCCGGTGTCGCGGTAGCGCTTGGCAAGCTGGTATTCCTCGTCCGGGCCAAGCATGGGGAACTTGCGGATATCTTGCAGATACCGCGACAGGTTGCCCTCGGGGGCCAGGTTCATGGCGCTGGTGACTGCTGTCATCCGAGTTCTCCCTATTTCGCCGGAGGTCGCGTGGTTGCGTCGCCCCGTGTCCGTTACGTCGATGCGTCTCCCATGCAGTGAACAATAATCCACTTCGCAGCTCAATTATACAGAGATTTAAAGGTTCTCCAAAAAGGATACTAAAACGTTGATATCACTAGGCATACTGCTTTGGTATGTATGCCTCATCAGAGTGATGGGGTGGGTAAACCCGATCAAATAGGCGTGGAGTGCCTGACGGCGGAATTCCTGGAGGACATCCCGCAGATCGTCCGGTAGCCGAGAGGGGCGGCGCTGGCCATAGGTCTGGTCGCCGACCAGGGGGTGGCCGAGCGAGGTCATATGGACGCGGATCTGATGGGTCCGTCCGGTTTCCAGCCGGCATTCGATCAGGCTGGCGACGGTGCCGAAGCGGCGCAGCACCTTGTAGCGAGTCGCCGCTGCCTTGCCGCCATGGGTGACCAGAGCCATCTTCTTGCGGTCGGTGGAACTGCGGCCGATGGCGCCCTCGATGCGGCCGGCCGGCGGCATGGGCACGCCCCACACCACCGCCCAATAGGCGCGCTCGATGGAATGGTCGGCAAACTGGGCCGCGAGCCCGGCATGGGCGGCATCGGATTTGGCGGCGACGAGAAGGCCGCTGGTGTCCTTGTCCAGACGGTGGACGATGCCGGGACGCCGGACTCCGCCGATCCCCGACAGGCTGTCGCCGCAATGGGCGAGCAGGGCATTGACCAGCGTGTCCTCGCTGCTGCCGGGGGCGGGATGCACCACCATGCCGGCCGGCTTGTCGATGACGATCAGATGCTCGTCCTCGAACACCACGGTCAAGGCGATGTCCTGAGGCCGCGGTGTGGCGTCCACCGCCGGCGGCACGGTGACCTCGACGGTCTGGCCCGGCTTGACCTTCATCGAGCCGTCCGTCACCACGATGCCGTCACACCGCACCTGTCCCTGGTCGATCAGGGCCTGGAGGCGGGTTCGCGACAACTCGGGCACGGCACCGGCCAGCCACTTGTCGAAACGCTGGTTCGCTTGCTCAATGGCTACGCAAGCCGTATGAACGTCGGGGGAGTCACTCGCTGCCATCGGGTCGCTCTCATTGTTTCCTGGCGCGAAGGTGAGCCGAAAGCATGCGGGCGATCAAGGCATTGGTGATCGGGATGGGGCTGTTGCTGGTGGTCGGCCTGGGCGTGCTCGGCTTCGGCCTGTATCGGACCGCGGTCAAATCGGCTGCACCAGCGACGGCGGCGAGTCCGCCGATCGCCGGATTCGGCACGGTGACGGTGCCGCTGGCGCCCGGCGCCCAGGTGGTCAGCCTGCACGAGGCCGGCGGCCGTCTGGCGGTGCTGGTCGACGAAGGTGGTGCCCGGCGCATCCTCGTGCTCGATCCGGCAACGGGAAGCATGGCCGGCAGTTTCGTGCTGGTGCCAGCCCCGTAACCGCGATGCTGATCGTACCGTCGCCGCTGCTGCGGCGGATCGTCGATGCCGCCGAAGCCGCCTATCCCGAAGAAGCCTGCGGCCTGCTGATCGGGCATGGCAGCCGACGGGCGCGGCTGACCGGTGTCGCGCCGTCGGCCAATCTGGCCGCCGATCGCCGCACCGGCTTCGAGGTCGATCCGGCGGTGCGGTTTCGTCTCATGCGCGATCTTGCGGGCAATAAAGAGCGCATTGTCGGCCATTATCACAGCCACCCCGATTGTGCGCCAATTCCTTCGGCAACCGATCTGGCCATGGCCTATGAGCCGGAATTTTTCTGGATTATTACTGGTGTCTTTGGTGGGCAGGCGTTGGTGACAAGCGTCTTTCGACTCGATGTCGCCCGCGGACGGATCGTCAAGGTTCCACTTGCTTTGGCATGAGACCAGAAAGCACTACAACCATCTGGTTTATATAATGTTTTAACTTGAGGTGGGCATCCCTCTGTGGATACGTCTGAGACCTTTGCGGCCTTGAAGATGCCTTATCCCTCTGATAAAAGGAGTGCTCAAAAGGATTAGAATGGCTATGCCAGTGGTATTGTCGGTTTGTTTCATAAAGTGGTAGTTTTTATGATCTAAAAAAATGGCCACGACTCAAAACAGTGGCTGGCTTTGTGGCGCGGCGTTGGAGCAAAGAAGATGGGTGTTGACAAGGTAAAGCTGATTGCCGATGCACATGCCCGGGTCGAAGACCTCGAGCGTCTGCGGCAATTGGGCGTTGTGGTGCGCGACGGGGATTTTTTTCCCTGCGTTCATTACCCGCCGATCACGATGTACTCACCTATGACCGATGACGAGCTGCTGGCCGGCTATACCATGCCGGACGATGGCCGCCTCGACCTGTATGTTCACATTCCGTTCTGTCACACGCGTTGCACCTTCTGCCACTATCCGCTCAAGCTCGGCCCGAAGCAGGTCGAGGAAAAGGACAAATACTTGTCCTATCTGTGGCGGGAGCTGGACATCTATATGGCCAAGCTGGGGATCGACCGCGTTCAGGCCCGCTCGGTGCTGGTCGGCGGCGGTACTCCGACCTTCCTGACTCTTGACCAGCAGCGCCGCTATTTCGAGGAATTCTCGAAGCGCGTCGATATGTCGACCTGCCGCCAGCACACGTTCGACGTTGATCCCAACACGCTGATCGGCGAGGAAGGCCGCGAGCGCCTGCGGATCATGAAGGACTACGGCGTTGATCGCCTGACCATCGGCATCCAGTCGCTCGACCCCGAGATTCTGCGTCTGATGAACCGCCATCACTCGGTGGAGCAGGCGGTCGAGGCGATCGAAGAAGTTCACAAGATGGGGATGACCATCGACATCGAGTTCATCTTCGGCTTCCCCGGCCAGACCATCGAGGGCTGGGCCGACATGGTCGAGCGGGCGTGCCAGCTCGGCGTCGAAGAGATCCAGATGTATCGCCTGAAGATCGACGCCTATGGCGATTACCAGGGCCCGGTCAAGCAGTTGATCGAAAAGCGTCCCGATCTGGTGCCGACCATCGAGCAGACCATCGTGATGAAGCAGCTCGCCATTGATATCATGGCCGAGTACGGCTACACCGAGAATCTGCGTCGGGTGTTCTCGAAGGAATACAAGCATCATTCGCGCTACGCCCACAATCAGTGCTGCCGTCTGCTCGACCAGATCGGCATCGGCCTGACGGCGTTCAGCTCGCTGCGCGATCGTTTCGCGCTGAACATGCAGAATTTCGACGAGTACTACGACGCCATCGACGCCGGCCACCTGCCGATCAATCGCGGCATCATCCGCAATGAAGAAGAGCAGATGCGCTGGGCGATCGTGCTGCCGCTGAAGAATCGATCGGCGCGCAAGAGCGACTTCCTGCGCGTCACCGGCCAGCCGCTGGATACCGTGTTTCGCGAGAAGATCCGCAAGCTGACCGAGGCCGGCCTGGTGATCGAAAACGACGAACGGCTGGGGCTGACCAAGCTGGGCGCCTTCTTCGCCGACGAAGTGGCGCAGCAGTTCCAGCATCCCGACTACATGCCGTACCCGCCGGACCATTACGACCACGGGCCGCTGCATCCGTCGAACGATTGTATGCCGGACTAGGGCCACTCTGGAGGGCCGCGGCATGACCGGTCGGCGCAAGGCGAATGCCTTGCCGCCGGTGCCGGAAAAGCAGCGGCCTCCCTGCGTGGCATCACAGCGACCATCGAATATCCTAGCTATACGGATGCTCCCCGGGAGGGAGGACTTCATGAACGTCTTGGATCTGGCCCCCGTTCTTCAGCGCGAGCAGAGCGCCAAGTCGGTGCTGATGAACCTGCTGACCGCTTCTGGCGATACGCAGCAGGCGCTGTTCGCCAAAGCACGCGACGTGCGGCGCGAGCATGGCAGCGACTCCGTGAAAGTGCGCGGTGTCGTTGAAATCTCCAACCATTGTCAGAAGCATTGCGAATACTGCGCGCTGCGGCCGCAGAACAAGAACATGGAACGCTATCGTATGACCGTCGACACGGTCATGGCCATTGCCGAACAGATCATGGACCTGGGCATCAAGACTGTGTTCTTGCAGGCTGGCCAGGATCCCAAGTCCGATGACATGGTCTGCGAGATCATTCAGAAGGTGAAGCGGCAAGGCATCGAGGTGCTGCTGAACCTGGGTGAAAAGACCGAAGCCACCTATCGGCGCTATCGTGATGCCGGTGCCGATTCGTACATTCTCAAGTTTGAGACCTCGTCGCCGGTGCTGTATCAGCAGATCGTCGGCTCGTCGCTCGAGAAGCGCTTGAATTGCGCGCAGTGGATCAAGGGCTGCGGCATGAAGCTGGGGACCGGCAACATTATCGGCCTGCCCGGTCAGACCATCGAGGTGCTGGCCGAGGATCTGTTGCTCGCTTTCGAGTTGCAGCCCAATTTCATGAGTTCCTCGCCATTCATTCCCAACGAGGATACGCCCCTCGAGCATCTGGGATATGGTGACGTGGACGTCACGCTCAATTCCATCGCCCTCAGCCGCATCCTGTTCCCCAAAGCCCTGATCCCCGCGGTCAGCGCGTTGGAGAAGATTCGGCCGGGCGGTCAGTTGCAGGGGATGAATGCCGGGGCCAACGTGCTCACGGTCAACTTCACCCCGAAGGAAATGCGTGATAGCTATTCGATCTATTCGAAGGACAGGTTCGTTGTCAGCCTGGACCACGCCCTGCGGACCATCGCTGATGCGGGTCTGCAACGGGAAGGTGTCGTGTCTGTCTCTTAAACTGAACTGAGGGTCGAGGCCCGGTGTGCCAACCGCTTTACCCACAACAGGTGTGCTCATGACTTATTTTGCAAAGCATGCGCGACGTGCGCTCGTGGCAGTAGCCTTGTCCGCCGTCGTCGTGCCGTATTATGTCGCCAATGCCCAGACGCCGCCTGCCGCAGGGCAGGGTGGTTCCGCCGGCAGCCCGCCGAGCGGCCCGCCTGCCGCTGCCCCGCATGGCGTCGCCCCGGGCCAAGGCGCCGCACCTGGAGTGGGAAGCGCACCGGTTGGTCAGGCGGCTCCGGCCGCGGTTCCCGCACCCCCGGCCACCGTTGCGGCGCCGTCGGTCCCCGGGCCCAGTGGCCCGCCGACCGGGACGCCCCAAGGCAATTCGGCTCCTGGCCAGACGGCGCCCGGTGGCGCCGCTCCGGCCGTTCCCGGGACCGCTCCGGCCGCTCCGGCCGCGGCGGGTGGTGCTCCCGGCGGTCAGGCGGTTCCCGGTGGCGGTGCTCCGGGCGGCGGTGCTCCGGGTGGCGCTCCCGGTCCGGGTGGCCAGTCGGTGGGCGGCATGCAGCCGTCCCAGGCGTCGCCCTATTCGCCGCTGGGGACGCATTTGCAGCAGCAGGTGGATATCGGCCGCAAGGCCACCGTGTTCGATCTGCGCATCCAGGCTCAGACCTCGCTGGTGTATGTCGGTCTCGGCGGCACCTCGTCGCTGACCGCGGAAGGCATTGCGGCGGCCAAGACGATGCTGGAGGGGCTTGAACACCCCAATTCCGACAAGATCGACCTCGCCAAGATCAAGGATGCCCGGGCGCAGTGGGAACGGCTGATCCCGCTCGAAAATTTCGGTGGTGAATACACCGCCCTGGCCTGGTTCGCCGATTACATCCTGGGCGGCGAGAAGGAAAAGAAGGAACTGGCGTCTGATCCGTTCCTGCAACAGTTTTTCGCCCTGTATCACGACGAGCAGTGGAAGGGTCTGAAGGAATTCCTGATCCGCAAGTACCACATCCGCGAGATGGGCGACGAGTGGACCAAGGAAGGCCAGCGCCGCAAGGCTGACCTGGAACTGACCATTCTGTTCAACGACCCGCGCCGCGATCAGTGGGACCGCACCGACGAGGCGTTGAAGCTGATCGGCGTCAAGCCGGGCATGGAGATCGCCGACATCGGCTCTGGTGCCGGCTACTACACCATCAAAATGGCCAAGCTGGTCGGCGAAAAGGGCAAGGTCTACGCCATCGAGACCGAGGAAGACCGCGTTGCCTACGTGGAGGAGGCGACCAGACGCCTTGGCCTGAAGAACGTCGAGAATGTGCGCACCGACGGCAACAGTCTGGCGCTGGGCGGCCGCAAGGTCGATGTGGCGATCATGGTGTCGCTCTACCACAACATTTACGCGAAGTCGACCGCACGCGAGCGCAATCTGCTGGTCACCGACATCCGCAACAGCCTGAAGCCGGATGGGCGTCTGATCATTGTCGACAACGCCGTGGTGGCGCCCGGTGTCGTGCCCTATCACGGCCAGTACATCGCCAAGGAACTGGTGGCGGCGCAGTTGGTCAACTACGGCTTCAAGCTGATCGCCATGCACGACTACATTCCGCAGCGCTATGTGCTGGAGTTCCAGCGCGACGACAGCGCCAGCGTGCAGCCGCCGACCGAAGCGCTGGCGCCGTATCAGGTGGCCGAGAAGATCAAGAAGGGTGAGATCAAGGAGATCATCCGTCCGGTCGATTTCGCCCACAAGCTGATCATGGCCAAGCCGAACAAGCCCGCCGCTCCGGCCAAACCGGCCACCACGGCGGACAAGAAGACCGCCGCCACGAAACCGGCCGGCCAGTGATGCAAGCGGTATCGGTATCCAAAATGAACAGCGGGCGAGTGTGCCAACCCGCTTTCTCCACAACAGGTGTGCTCATGACTGATATCGCAAGGCATGCGCGACGCGCGCTCATGGCCGTAACCCTGTCCGCCGTCGTCGTGCCGGCCCATATCGCCAACGCTCAGACACCGCCTACCGCCGGAGTCGGGACTTCCGCCGCAAGTTCGTCGGCCACCACCGCTCCGGCGGCAACCGCTCCCGCCGCGACTGTCTCCTCCGCGAAAAGCTCGTCCGGCAGCACCGAGGCGGCGCAGGCCTCGACCCATGCGCCGCTCGGCACCCATCCGCAGCAGCAGATCGACATCGGCCGCAAGCCGACCGCGTTCGATGTGCGCATCCAGGGGCAGACCTCGCTGGTCCATGTCGGCCTGGGCGACTCGTTCTCGCTGACCGAGGAAGGCATCAACGCCGGCAAGCTGATGCTGGAGGGCCTGGAGACTCCCAACAAGATCGACGTGGCCAAGATCAAGGAGGCCCGGGACACCTGGGAACGCCTGATCCCCATCGAGAACTTCGGCGGCGAGTACACCGCCCTGTCGTGGTTTGCCGACTACATCCTGGGCGGTGAGAAGGAAAAGAAGGAGCTGGCCTCTGATCCCTTCCTTCAGCAGTTCTTCGAGCTGTATCACGAGGAGGATTGGAAGGGCCTGAAGGAATTCCTGATCCGCAAGTACCACATCCGCGAGATGGGCGACGAGTGGACCAAGGAAGGCCAGCGCCGTAAGGCCGATCTGGAATTGACCATCCTGTTCAACAACCCGCGTCGTGAGCAGTGGGACGTTACCAGTGAGGCGATGAAGGTGATCGGCATCAAGCCGGGCATGCACATCGCCGATGTCGGCTCGGGGGCCGGCTACTATTCGGTCAAAATGGCCAAGCTGGTCGGCGAGACCGGCAAGATCTACGCCCTCGACACCGAGGAAGACCGCGTTGCCTATGTGGAGGAGTCGTGCAAGCGGCTCGGCCTGAAGAACATCGAGAACATCCAGACCGACGGCAGCACCCTGGCGCTGGGCGGCCGCAAGGTCGACATGGCGATCATGGTGTCGCTCTATCATGTGATCTACGCGGTCGGGAATGCGCGCGAGCGCAATATGCTGGTCAACGACATCCGCAACAGCCTGACCGCGGACGGTCGTCTGATCATCATCGACAACAACGTGGTGGCCCCCGGTCATGTGCCGTATCATGGCCCGTATATCGCCAAGGAACTGGTGGCGGCGCAGTTGGTGAACTACGGCTTCAAGCTGGTCGCCATGCATGAATACATTCCGCAGCGCTACGTGCTGGAATTCCAGCGCGACGACAGCGCCAAGGTGCAGGAGCCGAGCAAGGCGCTGGCGCCGCATCAGGTGGCCGAGAAGATCAGGAAGGGGGAGATCAAGAAGTCGGATATCGCCCGTCCGGTTGATTTTACCCAGAAGCTGAAGATGGCGACGCCCAATAAGCCCGCCGAGGCAGCCAAGCCCGTCGAAGCGACCAAGCCGGCCGCCGCGACGGACACCAAGCCGGCCGGTCAATAAAGGTAGCGGCCGACAGGCGGCGAGGGAGAGGTGTTGATGGAATCGAAATTCATCGGTGTGGCCGCGGCGCTCGGCTCCGCGGCTTCCTGGGCGATCGGATCGATTCTGTTCAAACAGCTCGGTGACCATCTTTCCCCTGTTGCCATGACCCTGGCCAAGGGCACTGCCGCCTCGGTCTTTCTGGCGGCCGTGCTGCTGGCGGTCGGTGCCACGCCGATTGCTCAGGAGCCGCTGGTGATGCTGATCCTCTCAGGGGTTCTCGGCATCGCCGTCGGCGATACGCTGTTCTTCATGGCCTTGCAGCGACTGCATGCCCATGCTGTGGTTATTCTGTTCACCCTCGGTCAGGTGCTGACCGTGCTGCTGGCCGTGCTGCTGCTCGGCGAGCGGCCCAGCACCACCGAATGGGTCGGCATGGGCCTGGTGGTTGCCGGGGTGACCGCGGTGCTGTGGGTGCAGTTGACCGACGAGGAGAACCGGCTCAGTCTGGTCGGCATTGCGTGCGGCTTGGCTTCGGTTCTGGCCATGTCGTTTTCCGTCATCATGTGCAAGGATGCGCTGGAAACTGTCGGGACCGTGCAGGCCACTCTGGTGCGCATGGTCGCCGGCACCGTGACCATGCTGTTCTTCGCCTATGGCATGCGCCAGATGGGCGGCGCCCTGGACGCCCTGGCCCGGCCCAAGGTCATGGGCCAGTTTCTTGGTTCGGTGGGGGTGATTACCTTCGGCGGGTTCTGGCTGTCGATCGTCGCCATCGCCAATGTCGACGCGTCGATCGCCAACACTCTGAACTCGACCGAGCCGCTGTTCGTCCTGCCGTTGGCAGCGTTCATTCTGCGTGAAAAGATTACCCCGGCAATCGTCGGTTCCAGCCTCGTGGCAGTGGCGGGCATCGGCTTGATCGCCGGCGCAATGTAGGTGAGTTGGTCTGATCCCGATGAGCACAGATAGAACGGCACAACCGGCGTTTCTCGCCCGGAACCTGACCAAGATCTACCGGACCGAGGCGGGCGAGGGCCATGCCCTGCGGGGCGTCGACCTGGAACTGTGGGACCGCGAATTCGTCGTGATGCTGGGCCCGTCGGGCAGCGGCAAATCCACCTTCCTCAACATCCTCGGCGGTCTGGATCAGCCGACCTCGGGCACCGTGCTGTACAAGGGCGAGGATCTCGCCAAGTACAATGAGCGGCAGCGCACGTTCTACCGACGCGACGAGATCGGTTTCGTCTTCCAGTTCTATAACCTGACCCCCAGCCTGACGGCGCGGGAAAACGTGCTGCTGGCCACCGAGATCACCAAGAACCCGCTCTCCCCCGATGAGGCGCTGGGGCTGGTCGGTCTCGGCCATCGCATGGACCACTTCCCGTCGGAAATGTCGGGTGGTGAACAGCAGCGCGTCGCCGTCGCCCGAGCCATCGCCAAGCGCCCGGCCATTCTGCTGTGCGACGAGCCGACCGGCGCGCTCGACAGCCGCACCGGCGTCGTGGTGCTGGACGCCATCGCCAAGGCGTCGAAGGCGCTGGACACCATCACCGTGCTGATCACCCACAACGCCGGCATTGCCGAAATGGCCGACCGGGTCATTTCCTTTGCCGATGGCCGAATCCAGGACGTGCGGATCAACGAGGTGCGCAAGGGCGCCGCCGAGCTGAACTGGTAATCTGCAATGGCGATGGCAGCGCTCAATCTCAAACTGGTCCGCGACCTGCGCCGCATGTGGACGCAGGTGCTGTCGATCGCCGTCATCACCATGATCGGCACTGCGGCCTATATCATCCTGGTCGGCACCGCCAATTCGATCCAGTACACCCAGACCGACTATTACGACGAAACCCACTTCGCCAACATCTTCGCCTCGGCCCAGTATGTGCCGCTGCATGTGGCCGACCGGCTGCGCAAGATCGACGGCGTCGGCGTGGTGACCACCAACGCCGCCTATACCGCGGTGCTGCAACTGGAAGACATGTATGAGACGGCCAGTTGCGCCGTCTCGCAGCAGACGGGTGAGGGCGAACTCAATCAACTGCATATCGTCACCGGCCGCCGAATCCTGCCCGGCGCCAAGCGCGAGGCGATCATCTCCGAGGGCTTCGCCGGCGCCCACAAGCTTCAGCCGGGCGACTATTTCTGGGCGACCATGCGCGGCCACCGCTACCGCCTCCAGGTGGTCGGCATCGCCCTGTCGCCGGAATACATTTTCTTTGGCATTCCCGGCGCGATGATCCCCGATGATCGCCTGTTCGGCATCATGTGGGTCGATCGCAAGCTGCTGGACGAGGCCTTTGAGATCGAGGGCGGTTTCAACAAGGTGTCGTTCTCGATCGTCGGCGATGCCTACGAGCCGGATGTTATCGACCAGATCGACGGCATTCTTTCCCATTACGGCGGTGCCGGCGCCTATCCGCGCAGCGACCATGTCAGTCACTCCACCATCAGCAGCCAGATTCAGAATCTGCGCGACACGGTGAAATACGCCGCCCCGGTGTTTATCGGCGTGGTGTCGTTCCTGCTGCACATGCTGATGATGCGGCATATTGAGACCGAGCGCGAACAGATCGGCTCGTTCAAGGCGTTCGGCTATTCCAACAGCGACATCGTCTGGCATTACCTGAAATTCGTCCTGTGCATCGTCGCCACCGGCCTGATCGCCGGCATGATCCTGGGAACGCGGTTCGGCGAGTCGGCGACAGCTTCCTATGCGCGGCGGTTCCATTTCCCGTCGATGCGCTACATCCTGGATTACAGCATCTTCGTGGAGGTGATCGGCATCCAGTTGGGCGCGGCGCTGATCGGCTGCCTGCACTCGCTGTATTCGGCGGCCAAGCTGCCGCCGGCCGTGGCCATGCGTCCACCGCCGCCGCCGCTGTACAAGCGCACCCTGATCGAGCGCCTGCTCCAGCATGTCATCACCGACACGCCGAGCCGCATGATCCTGCGCCATATCGTGCGCTGGCCGATGCGATCGCTGACCACCATCCTGTCCATCGCCGGCGCCATGGCGGTACTGGTGGCGCCGATGGGCTCGTTGAATTCGCAGAAGCATATGGTCGACGTTCATTTCTTCCAGGCCGAGCGCCAGGATATGACCGTCGCCTTCGGCAAGACGCCCTCGGATGCCTCGGTCCGCGAGGCTCAGCATTATCCTGGCGTGCAACTGGTGGAGACCTTTCGCAACACGGCGGCCAAGGTCGAGTTCCAGGGCAAGAAGCGCAAGGTGATGATTCTCGGCCGGCCGCCGTTCAACGAACTGTCGCGACCGCTCGACAGCGCGGCGCAGCCCATTGAAATGCCCCAGGAAGGCATCATCATCTCGGTATCCATGGCCGAATGGCTGGGGGCGCGGGTGGGCGACTACATCACGCTGCGCTTTCTCGAAGTGCGCAAGCCGGTGGCCGATCTGCCCATCGTCGGGCTGAGCGAAAACTACATGGGCATGACCTTTTTCCAGATGTACATGGATTCGCGCTATCTGAATCACATCCTGCGCGAAAGTCCGGTGGTCAGCGGTGTCCACATCCAGATGGATCCGCTGATGAAGCCGAAGCTCTATGACATCCTGAAGAAGTCGCCGGCGGTGACCGGCACCATCACCCATTCCGGTTCGCTGGCGGCCATGCGCCGGGCGCAGCAGCAGGCGACCAAGATCACTTATTTCAATCTGATGATCGCCGCCTTCATCATTTTCGGTGCAGTCTACAACAGCGCCCGTATCTCGCTGGCCGAGCGCAGCCGCGAACTTGCCGGCATGCGGCTGCTCGGCTATACCCAGTGGGAGGTTGCCTACATTCTGCTGGGAGAGTTGGCCATTCTGACCTTGGCCTCGTTGCCGCTCGGTTCATTTCTGGGCTACTACCTGTCCTATCTGCTGACCGAGGGTGCCTCGAACTTCATGTACCGCGTCCCCTTGTGGTTCGAGTGGGCGTCTATCGGCTACGCGATCCTGTCGGTTCTGGTCATGGTGGCGATCTCCGGGGCATTCGTGTCCAAGAGAATCTTCAACCTTGATCTCATCGCGACCTTGAAGACTAAGGAATGACCATGCGTGTCAATTGGAGCCGTATATCCCTCGGCCTTGTAACGCTTGTTGTCATCATCGGTGCCCTTTGGCTGGTGATGCGCCCGACGCCCACGGTGGTCGATGTCGCCCGGGTGGACGCCGGTCCCATGAGCGTCACCGTCGAAGGGGATGGCTGGACCCGCATCAAGGATCTGTACTACGTCAACGCGCCGGTTGGTGGCCGCTTGCTGCGGGTCACCCGCAAGGCCAATGACGACGTCAAGGCGGGCGATGTGGTCGCCTCGATCGAGCCGTCCGAGCCGACCTTTCTGAGTTCCCGCGATGTCAGCCAGGGCAAGGCGGCGGTGAAAACCGCCGAGGCCAACCGCGATCAGGCCAAGGCCGACGTGGTGCGCGCCAAGACCGAGACCGAATATGCGCAATATACCTTCAACCGGGTGAAGGCGCTGAAATCGACCGGTGTCTATTCCCAGAAGGATCTGGAAACAGCCGAACTGGACCTGAAGGCTAAGACCGCATCCCAGGAGGTCACCGAAAAGACGCTGATCGCCAAGGAAATGGAACTCAAGAAGGCGATCGCTGAACAGCAGCAGCCGAATACCATCACCACCTACAAACCGACCGCGGAAGATTGCATCAACGTTACCTCGCCGATTACCGGCAAACTGCTCTACGTGACCCAGGAAAGCGAGACGGTGATTACCCCCGGCGCCAATATCGTGCAGGTCGGCGACCCGTCGCAGATGGAAATCCTGGTGCAGATGCTGACCGAGGATGCGGTCAAGGTGAAGCCCGGCGCCAGGGCGCGGATCGAGGAATGGGGCGGCGGCAGCATCACCGGCAAGGTACGCTATGTCGAGCCCTATGCCTTTACCAAGACTTCCGCCCTGGGCATCGAGGAACAGCGCGTCAACGTCATCATAGATTTCGATGAACCCTATGAAAACTGGAAGCAGTTGGCCCACGCTTTCAAGGTGGTCACGCGGATCGTCTGGTGGGAAAGCGCCGAGGTGGTCAAGGTGCCGATGGGCGCGGTGTTCCGCCAACGCAATCGCTGGGCGGTCTATGTGTTCGAGAATGGTAAGTCGCTCCTGCGCAACGTCGAAATCGGCCACACCACCACCCTCGAGGCCGAGGTGGTGGCTGGGCTGAGGGAAGGCGATACCGTCATCGTCCATCCCAGCGACCGCGTCCGTGACGGCGCCCGAGTGGCGGCGCGGCATTAGAAACAAACTGCCCTTGCCGGGCGCGCTCCGCGCTTGGCCGCGGCCGCAATGGCCGCTGGATACCGGCGCACCGGTTCGAGCATGGGGCGCTCGCCCTACTGGCCAAGCCTCGGCCCCCGCCGCGACAGGTGGGCAATCACCACCGTCGTCGCCACTGCCGCCAGCGGGAGTCCGATTGCCGTCAGCGGATCGTCCAGGCGTTGCGGTGCCAGCATCAGCAGCATCCCCAGACTCCCCATCATCAGCCCGGACACCAGCTTGAGCAGCCGGCCTTGGCGTTCGGATAGCTTGTGGCTGCCCAGGGCGAACACGAAGCCGGCGACGATGGCCAGCAGCGGCAGCACATACACGACATTGTACAGCGCCAGATACAGGTAATGCTGAAGCGGGGTCTGTACCCGCAGGGTCAGAACCCGGGTGAACACCATGGGAAAGCCGGCGGTACACAGCAGCTCATAGGAATTGGCTGCCACCGCCAGGGTCATGGTTCCGGCCAGCCCCGCCGGCAGCCGCTGCGCCGCTACCAGCCGGCGCATACGCTCGAACAGGCGGGACCGCGCGGTCGCCGGAATGGAGAGGGTGGGGCCTTGGCCCCACAGAAAATAGTCCTTTACGTTCAACGCGCCCATGCCCAGAGCCAGCGCTCCGGCGACCATGGTCACGGCACGCATCTGGCTGGTCAGCAGGAACAGGTTGAGCCACGCGGCCATGAACAGGAAATAGACTACCCCCGAGGTGGCGACGAACAATCCGCCGACCAGCATCATGCGGGTTCGGCTGCGGGCATGGGTCATCAGGCCGAGCAGGAACAGCAGCACGAAAAAGGCGCAAGGATTGAAGGCATCCAGGGCGCCGAGCAGCACGGTCAGCAGCGGCAGCGACAGATCGTCGGGCGCCACCACACCGACCACCGGCAGCGTCACCTGTTGCGGCGGCGCGGTGGTGATCAGGCCGTCATGGCAGGCCTCCAGCCGCTGGCGCAGCAGGGCGGGCGTCTCGGCAGCAGCGAAGCCGACATGCATCTCGCCGCAGAACAGGAAGGCCGGCACATAACGAGCCTCTTCCCCGGCCAACCGCGCCAACTGCTGATACAGGCGCGCATTGTCGGCATCCCGGCTGATTTCGTGGGACAGCACCCGCAGCCATGGCAAGGTGCGGGCCAAGTCGTCAATAACCGGCCTGGCCTCGCGGCAATGGGGGCAGGTCTCCGACCAGAACACCCGCAACTCGACCTCGTCGACACCGGCGGACCATCCCGGCCCCGGCAGAGCGGCCGCCAGACAGAGGCAGGCGACCGCTCCCAGCCGGCGCAACCAGCGAATCACCGATCGTCGTCCCAGTCATCATCGGCGGTCAGGATGTCGTAGACCCGCGCAACGGTGCCCGACAACGACTTTTCCACTTCGCCGAGCACATCGTCTTCGGCATTGGCCCAGGCGAAGGCCTCGGTGATGTCTTCCACGCTGGCACCGGTGCCGAGAATGGCGGCAACCTTGTCGTCGTCCAACGTACCGACGATGCCGGTGATGTCGTGGCGATGCAACGGGGTATGGGCAGTGGGTGTGGTCGTCATGACGAGCCCTCCACTTGATGATACCGACGAGCCTGAAGGCTCATCCATGCCCTCGCCGGGCGCGCTCCGCGCTCAGGTGCGACCGCAATGGCCGCTGAAGGCCACGGCTTGATGAGTCAGACATTCCGCTCGCCGGTATTATTGTTGGGACTTCATCGGCCGATGCCCAGCGCGTCTTGCGAAGGGCTGCGTTGCATCCTCCGGCGAGACCCTTTTGCCAGAGGCCTATCCGACGTCGAACCGGATGCCCTGGGCCAGCGGCAGATCGCGGGAATAATTGACCGTGTTGGTCGCCCGCCGCATATAGGCCTTCCAGGCGTCGGAGCCCGATTCACGGCCGCCGCCGGTGTCCTTCTCGCCGCCGAAGGCCCCGCCGATTTCGGCGCCGGAGGGGCCGATATTGACGTTGGCGATGCCGCAATCACTGCCGGCGGCCGACAGAAACTGTTCGGCCTCGCGCAGATCGTTGGTGAAGATGGACGAGGCCAAGCCTTGCGGCACGGCATTGTGCAGGGCAATGGCCTCGTCCAGGTCGCGCCAGCTCAGCACGTACAGGATGGGGGCAAAGGTCTCGTCGCGGACGACGTCGGTCTGCGCCGGCATCTCCACCAGGGCCGGTCGGGCATAGGCGGCACCATCACGCACCCGCTCGCGTTCGCCGCCGAACACCACGCCGCCATCGGCGCGGGCGCGGTCAAGGGCGGCATGCATATGGGCCAGCGCCGCCTCGTCGATCAGCGGGCCGACCAGGGTCGCGTTCTCCAGCGGGTCACCGACGCGCACGCTGGCATAGGCCGCCTTCATGCGCTCCACCAGCGTGTCCCGGATGCTCTCATGGACCAGCAGGCGCCGCAGCGAGGTGCAGCGCTGGCCGGCGGTGCCCACGGCCGAGAACAGGATGGCCCGCACCGCCAGATCCAGATCGGCCGAGGGACAGACGATCATGGCATTGTTGCCGCCAAGTTCCAGCAGCGTCCGGCCAAAGCGCTGCGCCACCCGCGGCGCCACGGCCCGACCCATGCGGCAGGAGCCGGTGGCACTGAGCAGGGCGATGCGGGGATCATCGCACAGGGCCTCGCCCACCGCGGCGCCGCCGATCGCCACCTGGACCAGATCGGCCGGAGCATTCTCGAACCGGGCACAGGCGCGGCTGAACAGGGCGTGACAGGCCAGCGCCGTCACCGGCGTCTTCTCGGACGGCTTCCACACCACCGGATCGCCACACACCAGCGCCAGCGCCGCATTCCACGCCCACACCGCCACCGGAAAATTGAACGCCGAGATGACTCCCACCACGCCCAGCGGATGCCAGGTCTCCATCATGCGATGACCGGGCCGCTCCGAGGCGATGGTCAGCCCGTACAACTGGCGTGACAGGCCGACGGCGAAGTCGCAGATGTCGATCATCTCCTGAACCTCGCCCAGACCCTCCTGCAAAATCTTGCCGGATTCCAGGGTGACCAGCCGGCCGAGATCGTCCTTGTGGCGCCGCAATTCCTCGCCGAACAGCCGCACCAGCTCGCCGCGCCGCGGCGCCGGCACCAGCCGCCAAGCCTTGAAGGCGATTTCGGCGCGCCCGACCATGGCCGATACCTCATCCGCCGCATGGTTGCGCAGCCGCGCCAGCACGGTGCCGTCGATCGGCGAACGCACCACCACTTCGCCCTCGTGCAAGGCGAGAGGCTCCAGGCCGAGGGTGCGCAACAGGGCGTCGGTGGACATGGCGAGGCTCCTGGACTGGGTTTGCTATGAAGGGAGGGCAGGGGGGAGTGATACCGCGTGCCGCGATGTAATACCGCCGTCCTCAGCGTGCAAGGCAGCCGGAGGGGGGCAAACAGCGATCAACAGTATCCCGATGGCATGGCATATCCGACGCCCACCACGCGGTGCATGCTTCAATCGCCATCCAGAGCAATATTGGCATAGATGTCAGTCAGCGGGATCGCCTTTTCGCACAGACCGAGGCGGAGGTGATCGTCCAGACGGGTCAGCAGTTCAGTTTCCCACCGCGACTCATCCAGGCGCCGATGCAGTTCGCAGTAGGCCCGTGTCGGGTCGATATAAAGAATTTCCTGAACGCTGGTCAGCATCCGGTAGTCGGGCAGCTTGATCTTGCGGTCGTCATTTTCGGTCGTGGGCGACAGAACCTCAATGATCAAAGTTGGCGCGGCCACGTCCTTCTGGTTTGCCTGAGCCTGTTCGCAGGTTACGGCCAAGTCGGCGACATAGTACGAACGACCACGGTGCGGCAGCATAATTCCGGCTTCGGTCACCGCTTGGCAAGGTGAGCGGCCTGCCAACTGATTGCCAATATGACGCGCGAGATTGGATACAATCGTGCCATGGGCTCTGCCCGGTGGCGCCATCGCTACCGGGTGACCATCGAACAACTGCCAGGGCATCGGTCCGGGCGCCTCCCAGCAGAGAAAATCCGCCAAGCCCATCAGATGAAATGCAGGCTCGCCCATGGCGCGGTCTCCATCGCTTCTCTGCGGATCACTATAGCAGCGCCGGGGCAGCGATACCACATCCGGGGTTCGGGGCCTTTCGGCCCCGAGCGGAGCGCGAGGCGGCAGCCTCGCACCATCCTTGAAGCCCAAAAAGAAACGGCGCCCCGAGAGGCGCCGTTTTTTTGTTTCCGTCGAACCCTACTCGGCCGGCGGCGGTGCCGTCGGCTCCGCCTTGGCGATCGCGGCGGGGGTGGGGCCGGCCGGGGCCTGGCCTTCCTGGACGCCGAGTTCCCGATCGCGGCTGGCGGCGACTTCGCGCAGACGGTTCATCACCGCGCCGGTACCGGCGGGGATGAGACGGCCGACGATGACGTTTTCCTTCAGGCCCTGAAGATCGTCGCACTTGCCCGACACTGCGGCTTCGGTGAGCACGCGGGTGGTTTCCTGGAACGAGGCAGCCGAGATGAAGGAATGGGTTTGCAGCGAGGCCTTGGTGATGCCCTGAAGCACCGGGGTGCCGACGGCAGGACGGCCGCCATCCTTCAGCACCTTGATGTTTTCCGCATCGACTTCGACCTTGTCGACGGTCTCGCCGACCAGGAAGGTGGAATCGCCACCGTCGGTGATCTCGATCTTTTGCAGCATCTGGCGAACGATCACCTCGATGTGCTTGTCGTTGATCTTCACACCCTGGAGACGATAGACCTCCTGGATCTCGTTGATCAGGTACTGGGCCAGCGCTTCGACGCCCATGACTTTCAGGATGTCATGCGGCACCGGGTTGCCGTCCATCAGCGAGTCGCCGCGGCGGACGTAATCGCCTTCCTGCACCGAGACATGCTTGCCCTTGGGGATGAGGTATTCTTTCTCGTCCCCGGTCTCGTCGTTGCGCACGAGAATGCGGCGCTTGGACTTGTAGTCCTTGCCGAATTCAACGCGGCCTTCGATCTCGGTGATGATGGCGTGGTCCTTGGGCCGGCGGGCTTCGAACAACTCGGCAACGCGCGGCAGACCACCGGTGATGTCACGAGTCTTCGAAGATTCACGGGGGATGCGGGCCAGCACGTCACCGGCATGGACCCTCTGGCCATTGCCGATCGACAGGATGGCGTCCACCGACATGAAGTAGCGGGCCTCCATGCCGTTGGGGAGCTGAACCTGCTCGCCCTTGTCGTCCCGCAGGGTGATGCGCGGCCGCAGATCGGAACCGCGCGGCTGCTGCTTCCAGTCGACCACCACCTTCGACGTGATACCGGTGGCCTCGTCCATGACTTCACGCACGGACAGGCCTTCGATCAGGTCGATGTAATGGGCGACGCCATCCTTTTCCGAGATGATCGGCAGGGTGTAGGGATCCCATTCGGCCATCTTCTGGCCCTTCGGCATCTTGCTGCCATGATCGACCAGCAGCTTGGCGCCGTAAGGCACGCGGTGACGCGCCTTCTCGCGGCCGTTGTCGTCGACCAGCACGAGTTCGCAGTTGCGGCTCATGATGGTCAACTGACCGGCCGAGTTGGTCACCACGTTGCGGTTGACCACCTGAAGGGTGGCGCCTTCGAACACGCATTCGATCGACGACTGCTCGGCACCACGCTGAGCGGCGCCGCCGATGTGGAAGGTACGCATGGTGAGCTGGGTGCCAGGCTCGCCGATCGACTGAGCGGCGATAACACCGACCGCTTCGCCGACATTGGCCTTGGTGCCGCGGGCCAGATCGCGACCATAGCAGGCGCCGCAGATGCCGACGGCGCTTTCGCAGGTCAGCACCGAGCGGATGGCCACGGTCTCGATACCGGCGGAATCGATGGCGTCGACCCGGGCCTCGTCGATGATCTGGGCGGCCGGGGCCAGCACTTCACCGGTGAGCGGATGGACGATGTCGCGGGTTGCCGACCGGCCGAGGATACGCTCGCCCAGGCTGGAGATGACATCGCCGCCTTCCATCACCGCCGAAACGGTCAGGCCGCGGGTGGTGCCGCAATCGTCCTCGGTGATGATGGCGTCCTGAGCGACGTCAACCAGACGGCGGGTCAGGTACCCCGAGTTGGCAGTCTTCAAGGCGGTGTCGGCCAGACCCTTACGGGCGCCGTGGGTGGAGTTGAAGTACTCCAGCACGGTCAGGCCTTCCTTGAAGTTCGAGATGATCGGCGTCTCGATGATTTCGCCCGACGGCTTGGCCATCAGGCCGCGCATGCCGGCCAGCTGCTTCATCTGGGCGGCCGAGCCACGAGCACCGGAATGGGCCATCATATAGATCGAGTTGACCAGCTTACCGGGGATGACCTTGGAGATTTCCTTCATCATCTCTTCGGCCACGCGGTCGGTACAATGCGACCAAGCGTCGATGACCTTGTTGTATTTTTCACCCTGGGTGATCAGGCCGTCCTGGTACTGCTGCTCGTATTCCTTGACCTTGGTTTCGGTCTCGCCGACCAGTTGTTGCTTGGCCGGCGGGATGATCAGGTCGTCCTTGCCGAACGAGATGCCGGCGCGGCAGGCATGGGCATAACCGAGGCCCATGATGCGGTCGGCGAAAATGACCGTCTCCTTCTGGCCGCAATGGCGATACACCACGTCGATGACGTTGGTGATCTCCTTCTTGGTCAGCAGGCGGTTGATCAGCGAGAACGGCACCGCCGGATTGCGCGGCAGCACCTCGGACATCAGCATGCGGCCCGGGGTGGTTTCGACCACCACGGTAATCGGCTTGAAGTCAGCATCGACGGTCTTGTAGCGCGCCTTGATATGGGCGTGCAGCGAGATGACACCGTTGGCCAGCGCTTCCTGGATCTCCGAGACATTGGCGAAGACCGGCGTGCGATAGGCGATGACCCGCTTTTCGTCGAACGCCTTTTCCAGTTCGGCGAGGCTGTCATAGGTGAACGCGTAGCCGGGCTTTTCGACGTTGAACAGCCGCAGCGAGCCGGTGGAGATGGCGCGCTCAAGATCGGCGCCGCGCGGCGCGGTGGCCTTGCGATGGGCCGAAACGCGGCCGGCGAACAGCTCGGCCAGCAGCGCCTCGCGGTCGGTGGTGTCGACCCCGTCGAGCGGCTCGCTCTTGTTGTAGAAGAACACCTGATCGGTGCGCAGCAGATAGTCCAGATCCTCGTCGGTCTCGACCACGCCGGCGGTGTCCAGCGTGCTGTCGCCACGGATCTTGACCGCCAGACCGGGCAGATCAGCGCGGTCCATGGTGATGTAGTACAGACCCAGCACGATATCCTGGCTGGGGACGATGATCGGCTTGCCGTTGGCCGGGCTGAGGATGTTGTTGGTCGACATCATCAGCACGCGGGCTTCCAACTGAGCCTCAAGGCTCAGCGGGACATGCACGGCCATCTGATCGCCGTCGAAGTCGGCGTTGAACGCGGTGCAGACCAGCGGATGAAGCTGGATCGCCTTGCCTTCGATCAGCACCGGCTCGAACGCCTGGATGCCCAGACGGTGCAGGGTCGGCGCGCGGTTGAGCATGACGGGATGCTCGCGGATGACCTCTTCCAGGATGTCCCAGACCTCGGGCCGTTCCTTCTCGACCATCCGCTTGGCCGCCTTGATGGTGGTGGCCATGCCATAGAGTTCGAGCTTGGAATAGACAAAGGGCTTGAACAGCTCCAGCGCCATCTTTTTCGGCAAGCCGCATTGGTGCAGCTTCAATTCAGGCCCGACGACGATCACCGAACGGCCGGAATAGTCGACGCGCTTGCCCAGCAGGTTCTGACGGAACCGGCCCTGCTTGCCCTTGAGCATGTCGGACAGGGACTTGAGCGGCCGCTTGTTGGCGCCGGTGATGGCACGGCCGCGACGGCCGTTGTCGAACAGGGCGTCGACCGCCTCCTGCAACATGCGCTTTTCGTTGCGCACGATGATCTCAGGCGCGCGCAGTTCGATCAGCCGCTTCAGACGGTTGTTGCGGTTGATGACGCGGCGGTACAGGTCGTTCAGGTCCGAAGTGGCGAAGCGGCCACCATCGAGCGGCACCAGCGGGCGCAGTTCCGGCGGAATGACCGGCACCACTTCCAGGATCATCCACTCGGGGCGGGAGTCGGACTCGACGAAGGCCTCGACCAGCTTGAGCCGCTTGACCAGCTTCTTGCGCTTGGCCTCGGAGGTGGTCTCCTTGAGGTCGACGCGCAGCTTTTCGTGTTCGGTCTTGAGGTCGATGGCCGACAGCATCTCGCGGATCGCCTCGGCGCCGATGCCGGCGCGGAAGTTGTCCTCGCCATATTCGTCGACGGCGCGCTGATACTGCTCTTCCGAGAGCAGTTCATGCAGCTTGAGCGGCGTCAGGCCGGGTTCGATAACGGTATAGTTCTCGAAATAGAGGATGCGCTCAAGATCCTTGAGCGTCATATCGATCAGCAGGCCGATACGGCTGGGCAGCGACTTGAGGAACCAGATATGAGCAACCGGCGAGGCCAGCTCGATATGGCCCATGCGCTCGCGCCGCACCTTGGCCAGGGTGACCTCGACGCCACACTTTTCGCAGACGATGCCGCGATACTTCATGCGCTTGTACTTGCCGCACAAGCACTCGTAATCCTTGATCGGACCAAAGATGCGGGCGCAGAACAGGCCGTCGCGTTCCGGTTTGAAGGTCCGGTAGTTGATGGTCTCCGGCTTCTTGATTTCGCCGAAGGACCAGGAGCGGATGCGCTCGGGGCTCGCGATCGAAATGCGGATCTGGTCGAAGCTTTGCGTGCCGCTCGGCTGACCGAAGATCTTCATCAACTCGTTCATGCGTATCCTCTCTCGATACGAGGAGTTGCCCGCGGCTCAGTGGCCGCGGGCGACTTGCTTAAAAAGAGCGCTGGGTCAGCTCGACGTTCAGGCCAAGGGACCGCAGTTCCTTGACGAGCACGTTGAACGACTCGGGAATGCCGGCCTCGAAGGTCTCGTCGCCGCGGACGATGGCCTCGTAGACCTTGGTGCGGCCGGAAACATCGTCCGACTTGACCGTGAGCATTTCCTGAAGCGTATAGGCGGCACCGTAGGCCTCGAGGGCCCACACTTCCATTTCGCCGAAGCGCTGACCACCGAACTGCGCCTTGCCGCCCAACGGCTGCTGGGTGACCAGCGAGTACGGACCGATGGAGCGGGCATGGATCTTGTCGTCGACCAGGTGGTGCAGCTTCAGCATGTAGATGTAGCCCACCGTCACCTTGCGGTCGAACGGCTCACCGGTACGGCCGTCGGTCAGGGTGACCTGACCCGAGCGGTTCATTCCGGCCTTTTCCAGCATCTCGCAGATGTCGGCTTCCCGGGCACCGTCGAACACCGGCGTGGCGATGGTGATGCCGGGCCGCAGGTTCTTGGCCAGTTCGACGATTTCCGGCTCGTCCAGTTCCGAGATGTCCTCGGCCCAGTGCTTTTCGCCGTAGACGTCCCGCAGCTTGGCGCGCAGGACGACCATGTCGTCGGGCGACTGGCTGCGCTTCCACTTGTCGTACATGCGGCCGATCTGCTGACCCAGGCCAGCGCAGGCCCAGCCCAGATGGGTTTCAAGAATCTGACCGACGTTCATGCGCGACGGCACGCCCAACGGATTGAGCACGATGTCGACCGCAACGCCGTCTTCCAGATACGGCATGTCCTCGACGGGCGTGATGCGCGAAATGACACCCTTGTTGCCGTGACGACCGGCCATCTTGTCGCCCGGTTGCAGCTTGCGCTTCACCGCGACGAACACCTTGACCATCTTCATCACACCGGGCGGCAGTTCGTCACCGCGCTGGAGCTTCTCGACCTTGTTCTCGAAGCGCTCTTGCAGGCGCTGCACGCCCTGATCGAACGACCGCTTCAGGGCTTCGACATCGACCATCACCGCGTCGTTGTCGACCACCACGTTGCGCCAGGCCGACGGATGGGTCTGCGCCAGCAGATCGTCGGACACATCGGTGCCGGCGCGAACGCCGCGGGGACCGGAAACGATCTTGTGGCCGACCAGCAGGCCCTTGAGGCGCGCGTGGAAGCTGCGCTCCAGAATGCCCTTTTCGTCGTCGCGGTCCTTGGCCAGACGTTCGATTTCCAACCGCTCGATGGCCAGGGCGCGCTCGTCCTTCTCGACGCCACGGCGCGAGAACACGCGGACTTCGACGATGGTACCGGCGACGCCCGGCGGCAGACGCAACGACGTGTCGCGCACGTCCGAGGCCTTTTCACCGAAGATGGCCCGCAGCAGCTTCTCTTCCGGGGTCATCGGGCTTTCGCCCTTCGGCGTTACCTTGCCGACCAGAATGTCGCCCGGCTTGACCTCGGCGCCGATATAGACGATGCCGGCCTCGTCGAGGTTCTTCAGGGCTTCCTCACCGACATTGGGAATGTCGCGGGTGATTTCCTCCTGACCAAGCTTGGTGTCGCGGGCCATGACCTCGAACTCCTCGATATGGATCGAGGTGAAGACGTCATCGCGCACGATACGCTCGGAGATGAGGATGGAATCCTCGAAGTTGTAGCCGTTCCACGGCATGAACGCGACCAGCACGTTGCGGCCCAGGGCCAGTTCGCCGAGCTGGGTCGACGGGCCGTCGGCGATGATGTCGCCCTTGGCCACGCGATCACCCACCTTGACCAGCGGCTTCTGGGTGATGCAGGTGTTCTGGTTGGAGCGCTGGTACTTCAGCAGGTTGTAGATGTCGACACCCGGCGCCGAGGTGGAGGTTTCCTCGGTGGCGCGGATGACGATACGGGTGGCGTCGACCTGATCGACCATGCCGGCGCGCTTGGCGGTGATCGCCGCGCCGGAGTCGCGGGCCACCGCGTGCTCCATGCCGGTGCCGACCAGCGGCGCCTCGGCGCGGATCAGCGGCACCGCCTGACGCTGCATGTTCGAGCCCATCAGCGCGCGGTTGGCGTCATCGTTTTCCAGGAACGGAATCAGCGCCGCAGCCACCGACACCAACTGCTTCGGCGACACGTCGATCAGTTGGATTTCGGTGGGATGGATCATGACGAAGTCGCTGGCCTTGCGGCACGACACCAGATCTTCGGTAAAGCGGTTGTCGGCATCCAGCGGCGCATTGGCCTGGGCGATGGTGTAGCGGCCCTCTTCCATGGCCGACAGATACACCACCTCGTCGCTGACCTTGCCCTCATGCACCTTGCGGTACGGGCTTTCGATGAAGCCGTACTGGTTGACGCGGGCGAAGGTGGCCAACGAGTTGATCAGACCGATGTTCGGGCCTTCCGGCGTCTCGATCGGGCAGATACGGCCGTAATGGGTGGGATGCACGTCGCGCACTTCGAAGCCGGCGCGCTCGCGGGTCAGACCGCCCGGCCCGAGGGCCGACAGGCGCCGCTTGTGGGTGATTTCCGACAGCGGGTTGGTCTGATCCATGAACTGGCTGAGCTGCGACGAGCCGAAGAACTCGCGCACCGCGGCGGCGGCCGGCTTGGCGTTGATCAGGTCATGCGGCATCACCGAGTCGATGTCCACCGAGGACATGCGCTCGCGGATGGCGCGCTCCATGCGCAGCAGGCCGAGGCGGTACTGGTTCTCCATCAGCTCGCCGACCGAGCGGACGCGACGGTTGCCCAGGTGATCAATATCGTCGATCTCGCCCTTGCCGTCCTTCAGTTCGACCAGGGTCTTGATGACCTTGAGAATATCGTCCTTGCGCAGCACCCGCAGAACGTCGGGCGCATCGGTCATGGAGATGTCGAGACGCGAGTTCAGCTTGACGCGGCCGACCGCCGACAGATCGTAGCGTTCGGAGTCGAAGAACAGGCCCTGGAACAGGGCTTCCGCCGTCTCCAGCGTCGGCGGCTCGCCCGGGCGCATGACCCGGTAGATGTCGATCAGCGCTTCTTCGCGGCAGGTGTTCTTGTCGACCGCCAGGGTATGGCGCATGTACGGGCCGACATTGATGTGATCAATGGCCAGCGTCGGCAGCTCGACGATGCCGTTGCGCTCGAGATCCTCGAGCACCGCCGCGGTCAGTTCGTTGCCGGCCTCGACGAAGATCTCGCCGGTCTGCTCGTTGATGATGTCTTCAGCGATATACGACCCGATCAGGTCTTCGCTGGTGACCAGAACCTCCTGTAGCCCGCCTTCCTGCAACTTCTTGATGGTGCGGACGGTCATCTTGGTGCCGGCTTCGGCCACCACGTCGCCGCTGCGGGCGTCGATCAGGTCGTGCACCAGCTTGCTGCCCTTGAGGCGCTCGGCGTCGAATTTGGTCTTCCAGCCCTGCGGGCCACGGTCATAGGTGACCTTGTCATAGAAGAAGTCGAGGATTTCCTCGGGCGTCATGCCGCGGACGTCCGACGGGTCGATATTCTTGCCGTCAGCGGCGCGGGCGGCGCGCTTCTTGGCGGTCTCGGCGGAATCCAGGGCGTAGAGCAGGGTGGTGACCGGCAGCTTGCGGCGCCGATCAATGCGCACATAGACCAGATCCTTGGCGTCGAATTCGAAGTCGAGCCAGGAGCCGCGATAGGGGATGACACGGGCGGCGAACAGGTACTTGCCCGACGAATGGGTCTTGCCCTTGTCGTGGTCGAAGAACACGCCCGGGCTGCGGTGCATCTGGCTGACGATGACGCGCTCGGTGCCGTTGATGATGAAGGTGCCGTTCGACGTCATCAGGGGCATGTCGCCCATGTAGACGTCCTGCTCCTTGATGTCGCGGATCGAGCGGGCGCCGGTGTCCTCGTCGATGTCCCACACCACCAGACGCAGGGTGACCTTGAGCGGCGCCGCGAAGGTCATGCCGCGCTGCATGCACTCCTCGACGTCGTATTTCGGCTGTTCAAGCTCGTACTTGACGAACTCGAGGGTTCCCCGCTCGGAGAAATCCTTGATCGGGAAGACGGACTTGAACACTTCCTGCAAACCGAAATTGGCGCGCTGCTCCGGCAGCACATCCATCTGCAGGAACTGATCGTAGGAGCTTTTCTGCACCTCGATCAGATTCGGCATCGGGGCGACACTCGGGATCCGCCCGAAGCTCTTACGAACGCGCTTCCGCCCGGTGTAGGTTTTTGCCATTGCCGCTCCTCACATCAAGTCTTCGGGGAGATCCGCCGCGCGCCAAGCGCCGCCGATACCAACCGTTTCCTCGGAAAAATCGAACAAATTCAAACAACTAAACGAATTTCTGGCCCCGCGGCGGGGTCCACAAGCGCCGACGGGCCGGAAAAGGGCGCATCCGGGATGCACCCCTTTCCGGCCCTTGGCCAGAAGACGGAAACAGTCTTCTTACTTGACCTGCACCTTGGCGCCGGCTTCTTCAAGCTGCTTCTTGATCTTCTCGGCTTCGTCCTTGCCAACGGCTTCCTTGACGGCCTTCGGAGCGCCTTCGACCAGATCCTTGGCTTCCTTGAGGCCCAGGCCGGTGATGGCGCGGACTTCCTTGATGACGTTGATTTTCTTCTCGCCGGCTTCGACGAGCATCACGGTGAACTCGGTCTGCTCTTCGACGACGGCGGCGGCAACCGGGGCAGCGGCGACGGCAACCGGAGCGGCGGCGGAAACGCCCCACTTCTCTTCGAGCATCTTGCTCAGCTCGGCCGCTTCGAGAACGGTCAGAGCGGAAAGGTCGTCAACCAGCTTGGCAAGATCAGCCATTTTAGCACTCTCCAGATAAGGCTTGAATTCGGGTAAAGGTGGTAGTTACGCGGCTTCTTCCGTGCCGCCCTGCTGCTTGTCGACATAGGCCTGCAACACGCGGGCCAGCTGGCTCGCGGGTGCCTGCACAACGCCGGCAATGCGGGTGGCGGGGGTCTGAATCATGGCGATCAGGCGGGCGCGCAGCTCGTCGAGCGACGGCAGGGTGGCGAGGGCCTTGATTCCCTCCACATCCAGCTGCAACTTGCCGAGGGCGCCGCCCACGATCACCAGCTTGTCATTCCCCTTCGCGAACTCCACGGCAACCTTGGCAGCGGCAACCGGATCCTTCGAAAAGGCAACCGCGGTCGGGCCGATGAACAGGTGGCCGATAGTCGTGAAGTCCGTGCCGTCCAGGGCGAGACGGGTGAGCCGGTTCTTGGTCACCTTGAAGCTGGCACCGACGTCCCGCATGCGCCGACGAAGATTGGTCATCTCCGCCACGGTGAGACCCTTGTACTGGGTCACGACCATGAGCGAAATGTCCTCGAAGGCGCTGTGGAGCGAGTCGACCAGCTCTTTCTTTTGTGTGCGGTCCACGTTCGTCTCTCCTTCACAGCGGCCGGAGTGCCCTTGCAGGCGGCTCCGGCCCCTCAAAGCGTTCGTCGGCGGGCGAGGCCGCCGGCGAAAGCCGGGTGGGCCTGTCCCAGAATTCAAGCCTGATATGGCGCCCCCTGGGAGGGGAGCCACGGTATTGGCCTCAACTCTGTCTATGCAGGCGGGATCCCATCAAGCCGGCCGAATGGCGCGGCACCTGCAGTCTCGGACAGGGTACTCCGAAGAACGGGTCACGCTCTTCGGGTGCCCAACTCCCGTTGCCGGGAGCGGGAAATCGTTACGCCAGAGTCGCCGGGTCCAGCTTGACGCCGGGGCCCATGGTCGAGCTGAGCGACACCTTCTTGACGTAGGTGCCCTTGGCGCCGGTCGGCTTGGCCTTGTGGATGGCGTCCAGGAAGGCCTTGATGTTGTTGGTCAGAGCTTCGTCCGAGAACGACGCCTTGCCGATACCGGCATGAACGATACCGGCCTTCTCGACGCGGAACTGAACCTGACCGGCCTTGGCGGCGCGAACCGCTTCCGACACGTTCATGGTCACGGTGCCCAGCTTCGGGTTCGGCATCAGGCCGCGCGGGCCCAGCACCTTGCCGAGGCGGCCGACCAGACCCATCATGTCGGGCGTGGCAATGCAGCGGTGGAAATCAATGGTGCCGCCCTGGATGGCTTCCATCAGATCCTCGGCGCCGATGACGTCGGCGCCGGCGGCCTTGGCTTCATCAGCCTTGGCGCCACGGGCGAAGACGGCAACGCGCACCGACTTGCCGGTGCCGTGCGGCAGCTCGATAACGCCGCGGACCATCTGGTCGGCGTGACGCGGATCGACGCCCAGATTGACCGAGATTTCGACGGTCTCGTCGAACTTGGCCTTGGAGCGGCTTTTGATTTCCGTCACGGCCTCGGTGAGGCTGTAGAACTTGGTGCGGTCGATGCCTTCATAGGCAGACTTCAGTCGCTTGCCGATCGCCATGACCTTACTCCACCACTCGCAGGCCCATGGACCGGGCCGAGCCGGCGATCATCGAGGCGGCGCCTTCGACGTCGTTGGCGTTGAGATCCTTCATCTTCTTTTCCGCGATTTCGCGGATCTGAGTCATCGTGACCTCGCCCACGGGACCGCCCTTGCCGGTGGTCTGCGAGCCCTTCTTGATGTCGGCTGCCTTCTTGAGGAAGTAGCTGACCGGAGGGGTCTTCATGACATAGGTGAAGGTGCGATCACCGTAGGCGGTGATCACGACCGGAATCGGCATGCCGGGCTCGAGGCCTTGCGTCTGCGCGTTGAAGTCCTTGACGAACTGCATGATGTTCAGGCCGCGCTGACCCAGCGCCGGGCCAATCGGCGGCGACGGATTGGCTTTACCCGCCGGCACTTGCAGCTTGATATAGCCGGTGACTTTCTTTGCCATAATCTACCTCGGTTCACGGTTCTGTCCGGGCGGCGGTTACGGCGTGGCGCGCCTCCCGCCATGGGGTGAAGCCAGACGCTTCACGGCCGACGCCATGCCCGGGTGGCGGCGTCGGCTGATCCTGCTACAGCTTTTCGACCTGGGTGTATTCCAGCTCGACCGGGGTGGAGCGGCCGAAGATCGACACCGCCACCTTGACGCGGGCGCGCTCTTCGTCGACTTCCTCGACCAGGCCGTTGAAGGAGGTGAAGGGACCGTCGCACACCCGCACCTGTTCGCCGATCTCGAAGGAAATCGCGGGCTTGGGCCGCTCGACGCCTTCCTGGACCTGCTTCATGATGCGCTCGGCCTCGCCCTCGCTGATCGGCGTGGGCCGGCCCTTGCCGCCGAGGAAGCCGGTGACCTTGGGTGTGTTCTTGACGAGGTGCCAAGTGTCGTCGGTCAGGTCCATCTTGATCAGGACATAGCCGGGGAAGAATTTGCGCTCTGCGTTCACCTTGGAACCGCGGCGCACCTCGACCACTTCTTCGACAGGCACAAGAATCTGTTCGAACTTCTCGACCATCGCCTTCTGCTCCGCCTGTTCGCGGATAGACTGGGCGACCTTCTTTTCGAAGCCCGAATAGACGTGAATGACATACCAGCGGGCGGGCATCGGTTCAGCCTCCCAACCCGAAAATCCACTTAACCAAAACAGCGAAAATCTGATCAATGACCAGAAAAAACGTCGAAGCCATCGCAACCATGATCAGAACCATCAAGGTGGAGATACCTGTCTCCTTGCGGCTGGGCCACGCGACCTTGCCGATTTCCTGACGGACCTGACGGACGAAGAGACTCGGAGAAACCTTTGCCATTTATCAACCTCGTGCCGCAGCCTGCCCCCGGCGATGGCTCGGGGTGGCAGGAGTGGAGGGGCTCGAACCCCCAACCCCCGGTTTTGGAGACCGGTGCTCTACCAGTTGAGCTACACTCCTAGACCCCGTCCGACACCAATGGCGTCGGCGGGAAGTCCGCCGGCGTTGCGGAAGGCCAGCCTTATAAGCCCTCCGAACGCCTTTGGCAACAGCAGATACGGACTACTCGATGATCTTGGCGACAACGCCCGCGCCAACAGTCCGGCCGCCTTCACGAATTGCGAAGCGCAGGCCTTCATCCATGGCGATCGGGGCGATCAGCTGAACGCTCATCGACACGTTGTCACCCGGCATCACCATCTCGGTGCCTTCCGGCAGGGTGACCATGCCG
>OBEQ011919835.1_pt1 | contig 50256 bp, 47 predicted proteins | sample 1670901 | NCBI WGS metagenome assembly OBEQ01 (sample SAMEA104232315, study PRJEB22302) | groundwater metagenome | biome: forest; feature: aquifer; material: groundwater | place: USA | collected 2011-08-07 | depth 5.4 m
CGGCTAAAGCCGCGGGCCGGGGAGGAGGAGCGTATTTCGCGACGACGTGGCAATCTTTTTAAATAGATTGCCTGCCCGCCAATTGTCGGTGCCTTTGGCAGGCGGGCTTCGATCTCCGGTCAAAATATTCAGCAAAGACACCAAGCGCGAAAGTCCTGAGATTTAAAGGATATTTAAAAAATGGATAGGGCCAATTTTAATATTTTAATTGTGGATGACGAACCGCTGATCCGCAAGTCGCTTTATGAGATCTTAAAAATTGAAGGATTTCATGCGCATATGGCACAAAGCGGGGAAGAAGCCGTCGACATGTTAAGGAAGATCCCTTGCGACATTGTTATTGCGGATATGAAATTGCCTCAGATGAGCGGGCTTGAACTTTTAGAGCGCATCAAGAAAAATAAGTCAGAAACAGACGTGATTTTAATCACAGGATTCGGGACCATTGAAACCGCTGTCGATGCAATGCGCAAAGGTGCTTTTGACTACATTACGAAACCCATTATTGACAGCGAAATCAAGATTATCATCGATAAGATTTTAGAAAAGAAACAGATTTTGAAGGAAAATAAAAATCTTCGCAGTATCGTTGCAAAAACAACGCGGTCATCATTTCATAACATTGTCGGTTCCAGCGAAAGAATGCAGAAGATTTACAACATTATCGAGTCTGTTGCCAATACAAAGGCGACGATCCTGTTAACCGGTGAAAGCGGGACCGGAAAAGGGTTGGTCGCACAGGCGATTCATAAATGTGATGAGATCAGAAAGGACCAATCCTTTGTTGAGGTGAGTTGCGGGGCCCTTTCAGAAACCTTGCTGGAGAGCGAGATCTTCGGCCACGTGAAAGGGGCTTTTACAGGTGCGATCAAGGAGAAGCACGGCCGTTTTGAAAAAGCCCACGGGGGAACCATTTTCTTAGATGAGATTGACGCATTTACACCTCATTTGCAGACGAAACTTTTAAGAGTGCTTCAGGATGGCGCTTTTGAACGCGTGGGGGAGACGGAGACGCGTTTTACAGATGCGCGCATTATTGTGGCCACCAACCGCAATTTGTCCGATCTTGTGGCGCATGGACAATTTCGCGAAGATTTATTTTATCGTATTAATGTCATCCCGATTCAAATGCCCGCGCTTCGTGAACGCAAAGAAGATATTGATCTTTTAGTGACTCATTTTCTTGAAAAATATAATAAAAAAAATAATCGAAATGTTCTTGGTATTTCCGAAGAAGTCCGTAAAATATTCAATGCATTCCATTGGCCCGGGAATGTCCGGCAGTTAGAACATGCTGTTGAAGTTGCTGTGATCATGACCAGGGAAAAAACGATCCAAAAAGGGGATTTGCCGGAGAATTTACGCGAGAAACAAAGCCCTGCCGCTTCAATAAAAACTGCGGCCTCATTAAAAGAAGGCCTGGTTCAACCCGAAAAGGATTTGATCATTGCAACGTTAGAAAAATGCAATTGGAACCGTAACAATGCCGCAAAAAGCTTGAGTATCAATCGAACGACGCTTTATAACAAAATGAAGAAGTATGGTATTCCATTTAAGCGGGCATAATTCCGTATGTCAAAATTGATCATTCATCAAATCGTTGAAAAGGATAAATGGCGCAGCATTTTGCAGCGTTTAAGCGATGTTTTGCAAATCAATATCAGTATGACTGATGCAAAAGGGCAATCCCTTTTATCGTTAAGCTCTGATAATTATGGATGGCGTTTATTATTGCGTTCAAAGGTGAGTGACGAATTTATTAGCAGTGAAAGGGTATTTCTTTTAGAGAAATTTAAAAAACAGGGTTTATTTTGGGAATATCGCATCTCTCATAATCTTTATATCTTCGCTCTTCCGATAGCCATTAAAGAAGGGCAATCCATCGGTTTTTTATTGGTTGGCCCGGTATTCGTCAATAAGCGTCCGGAAAAGAGCGATTACGAGCAAATCGCTCAAAAATGGCATATCAGCCTTGATGATTTCAATAACGTTATTAATGAGATCCGGATTGTTTCATTTAACGGCATTAAATCAATCATCGATATGTTATCGGAGATATCAAGGTATATTATTCAGTTGGCATTTGAAAATCTAAAGGTCCGCTCAAAAGATGTTTCCCGTGGTCTTAAAAGAGGGGAGCGTGATTTAGAATGGTCAACGGAAAGCCATGAGTTGCTAGAAACGTTATTGGAATCAGCGCTTAAATTAGGCCAGGCTGAGCATGGGTCGGTCATGGTTTTAAACAAAAAATCAGGTTATTTGACCATACGCATATCGCGCGGCATCAGTGCAAAAATTGCCAGAAATTCACGGTTAAAACTTGGCGAAGGCATAGCCGGGCTTGCGGCTCAAGAGAATTCAACCTTTGTCATCAATGGCCAGCAAGGTGACAATCGGATCAAAAAATACCTTAAAAGGCCTGACATAAAACATGCCGCCGTAATCCCGATAGGGGTTAAAAATCAGGTTTTTGGAGTTCTCAACGTTCATACAAAATCGGCGGATTCCGATTTTCAAAGGAACGTTGATGCCATTCAACAGCTTTCAAAGCTCACATCAATTGCAATAAACTCACTTCAAAAATAATTTCGTCATCAAAATCCTCACCGAATTGTTTAAGCAAACCCCATAAAAACATATCCATTTGTCCCTTTTAACCATCATAACAACTTCTTATAATATATGTTATGTTAACTATATGAAATATGAAAATTGTCAAAAGTTATTGTTTTGCATAGCTTTACAATGTTTTAGTATTTTCTGTTGAAAACAACTTTCAAACTTACCGGGATTATAATGACTTCTTCTATTGTGGCAGGATCATGGCAAATTACGGCAGATAACCTAACAAGTGAGCTTCCTCAATAATCCTTCTCTATTCTTAAGAATTCTTAAGAACACAATTATGAAGTTAAGCAGATATCTGCTTAAATTGGCATTTCTTCCCTGGTTGGCCTAAAATCCAGATTTGTGAGGTTCTAAAGGGTATTTTGAAGGTTTACTTGAGGTTTAGAATATCCGGGATTTTTTGCGTTGGCGTCATGGCTTCTACAGAGCCTGATTCGATCTCAATTAAGACGAACCGGGCATCCTGTGGGCCGGAAAAATACTGCCTTAACATGGGGATATTATTCCAGACGATTTCTTTTTTTTCAAGGTCAGTCGACAGTTTCCCACTTCCTGTAATGCGGCAATAGGACATCTTTCGGTCCACGTAACAGATCTCAACCTGGGGATTGTCCTTGATTTGTGGGATTGTCCGGGAATGCGACAAAAGCGCCAAAAGAAAATCTCCGTTGTCGGTCAAGTATGGCATCATGGGCCGAACTCGCGGCTGTTTGCCTTCCGTTGTTGCTAAAAAGCCAAAGCCCGCATCCTTGATCAAATCAATGACATCATCTTTTGTCATAAAAGCTCCTTTTTAAAAGAAAGTTGTTCTTTATCAACTATGTTGAAATCTTAAAGTACTGCCTAAGGAATTTGTGTTTTTTGCGATGATCTCAGACATGATACTGATTGCAATTTCCTCTGGTGTTTGAGCGCCGATATTTAAGCCCATTGGAGCATGGACTTTTTGAATTTCGGTAGAAGCGGTCCCGCTTTCTTTAAGCCTTCGAAAGAACTTAACACGCTTGGCCTGGCTAGAAATAACTCCAATATAGGCAGCGTTTGTTTCGATAGCGACTTTCAAGCATTCGTAATCATATTCATTACCCTGCGTCACGATTGTAATAAAACAGTTTTCATTGATTTTAATTTTCTTAAGGCTTTTAGCGTGAGGGCCAACAAAAATGCCATCAACATGCGGAAAGCGGGTCTTATTGGCATAATTTTTGCGGTCATCCACGATGGTAACCTTAAAATTAAGTATTTTACCAAGCGCTGATAGGGGTAAGGCAATATGTCCGGCGCCACAAATAATCAGGTGTTTTTTGCCGATAAATGGCTCAATAAAAACCTTTGTCTGGCCGCCGCATATGGATTGTCCCTCTTTGCCAAAATAATTGTAAGTGACATAGGTGGGTTTTCCTATGGAAATTGCCTTCAGGCATTCACCTTGAGCCGCCTTTTCATTGCGCCCCCCTCCTATCGTCCCAAAAGTCGTACCATCGCTTAAAACAACCATCTTTGCGCCCGATTTACGGGGTGTTCCCTTGGGAGTTGCCTCAACAATGGTGGCAAAAGCACAGCTTTGGCCGTTTTGGACTGCTTTAAGGGCTATTTGAAGGATGTCTTCCATTGTTAAAGATTAGGCTGTATCGGATGTGGATTCTGGTTTAATTTCTGGCTTTGGAGCTGGAGATTCAGGTTCAGTTTTGGTTTCTGGCTTAAAGTTTTTGGAGAGCTGAGTTTCTTCAGGTTTTAAAGGTGTTTGTTGTGACGGTTCTATTTTTAATTCTTCGGGCTTTTGTGGCAGCTCTTTAAGTGGCTGCGATTGCGCCGGAGTTGCGGATGCGAATGTTTGCAAACGTTTGACCAGATCATCAATTTCTTTTTCATTTTGTTTGATGGTTGTATCTCTCATTTTTAACTTTTCATCCAATTTGGCAGAATGGGTTTTGTAGTTGGCTGTTTCAGCTTGAGACGCTGAGAGTTCGAGTTGCGCCTTATGATGGGCATCCTTGACGCCTTTAATGTCTTTTTCTAATTGATCCTTGATCTTATTGAAATCCTTACGAGCCTTAACCTCTAAGGCCAGTTCTTTCTGGATATTTTCCAGCTCATCGCTTTTTTCTTTTAAAGAAATTTCTAATTTTTCGCATTTTACGATCAATTCCGGGTCGGAGGATATTGGAATAGAATCGTCCTCAAGGGTAGGAGTTTGCTCCAGGGGAGCCGTTGGATTGTCTTTTGGGCCCGGATTTAAAGAGGGTGTCTTTAGAAAGAAGTTTTTTGCAGTCACGGTGCTGCTCTCTGTCAAAATGGAGGGCTGAGGTTTTCCATCCTGGTCAAGTCCGATGCGATTTAAGAGATTAAGCGCGGGGTCAGGGTCAGGGACTTTGGTTGTCTTAGAATCTTTTTGTAAAAAAATCCAAACAATGACTCCAATCCCGAAGAATATTGCTCCCGCAAAAATGAAAAGATATTTATCCGCCACGTTTTCCTCCGCTTTGAAACGGTGTATTGTTTGACATCCAAAAAGAAGATCTTATAATAAACCCGTGATTTCCTGCATCATACTCGCGGCCGGTTCAAGCCAACGATTTGGTTCACCCAAAGCGCTCGCACAAATATTACGCCAGACAACGGAAACTGCTATTGAGCGCCTGCAACAAACTTGCCTGAACTCAAAAATTGACGAGATCATTATTGTTCTGGGTGATCATCGAACGGACATTGAGCCATTTGTTTTAAAGCATCCCAGGATCAAGACGGCAATAAATAATGAGTTTGCGCGCGGGCAAACATCATCATTTCAAGTTGGATTGAAAATGATCTCATCCGGGGCTCAGGGTATTATGCTTTTTCCGGTCGATACTCCCATTGTCAAAGCTCAGACAATCAATGTGCTCATCGAACATTTCAGGAAAGAAATTCCTCAGATCCTGATTCCCATGTATCAAAATAAAAAAGGCCATCCCCCCATTTTCCATTCAAAATTGAAAAATGACCTTTTAAAATTACCGGATTCCATCGGTTTAAATGAGTTTCAGTCTGCACGTCAATCAGAGATCTCTTATGTGTCCGTTGATGATCCGGGAATCTTAAGAGGTTTTAATACCCCCGAGGAATTAGAGCAAATCAAGAAGTTCCATGGATCCTGACCTGCAATGGCTATTTAAAAACGACCACATCCGCCATGTAGTTGACGCGGATATTGGCATTGCCAAAAAGTTTTTGAGGTTTGTTTTTTGCCCATCGGCCGGTCCCGGTATCGGTGTGGATATTTGTGATCGCATCGCCGCCAATCACGGCTGCTTCTTGCTTGAGTCTGGCAAGGATACCCTCAAATCCGACCCCGTCAATTGTTTTCTGGTTGCGCTCGGTGTTGACGCGAACCTGGCCGATGACTTCATATTCACGGCTGATAGTTTCTAAATAAGCGACTTGATCAATGGATGATTTGGATGGATAAAATTCCGATCCATTTTCTTCCGATTCGATCTGGTAAATGCTGCAAGCGCTAAGCAAGAACGCGAGGCTTAAACTCATTAAAATATTTTTTGTCACCTTTTCAACTCCTCTTTTGCTGCTGAAGCAATTCTTTTTCTTTAAGAGCCTTTAAAACTTTATCGGGGGTGATGGGTAATTCTTTGATCCTGACACCCACCGCATCATAAATGGCATTGGCGATTGCCGCGGACGTCGGTAAGAGTGAGGCCTCCCCCATCCCTTTGGCGCCAAATGGCCCCTCGGGGTCATTGGTTTCAACGAGAATGGTGTGAATGGGAATTGTGCCAATCGATTTGGGAAGCCGGTAATTGGCAAAATTGGGATTGACCACGCGGCCATTTTTAAATTTTAATTCTTCGTAGAGTGTGTAACCGATTCCCATAACGATCGAGCCTTCGATTTGCCCTTCGCAGGACTGCGGGTTAATGGCTTTGCCGATATCGTGCGCATCCCACATTTCGATGACCTTAACTTCCCCGGTTTCTTTGTTGACCTCAACTTCGGCAATCTGAGCTTCAAATCCATAACTGCCCGAAACATTTCCTTCACCGGTGCGGAAATCAACGGGCGTTGTCTTGGGGTTATAACTTCCCCGTCCAATAATTTGCTTGCCGTAATGGAATGAATAACAAAGCTCGAGCGCTTTAGTGAATGTCATTATAACAGAATTATTTCTTTTGTTAACAACCTGCTCGGCTTTCAGGTCGAGATCATCCGAATTTAATTTTAATTCTTCTGCAACGATACTTAGAATTTGTTTTTTCGCATCGTTGGCGGCGCGTTTGGCGGCATTTCCAGAAATGAATGTCACGCGGCTGGCAAAACTTCCCGTATCAAACGGTGTGATCTCGGTATCGGCGGCTATGCATTTGATGCGATCGTAACTCACGCCCAATTCTTCGGCGGTGATCTGAGAAAGTGCGGTATTCGAGCCCTGTCCGGTGTCTGCCGCACCGGTAAAAAAGTAAACGGACCCGTCTTCCTCAACCTTGACGATCGCTCCTGCAGATTCATGGGATTTATACATTTTCGATCCCATGACATCGGCGGCGATTCCGATCCCCATCCCGCGGCAAATATTTTTCATTTTACCACGTTTGTTTTTCCAATCCGCGGCAGCTGTGGCCTGTTCCATGCAGTCTTTAAGGCCGTTGGTTGTTAAATACATTTTGTTGACAGTGACCATGTTGGGCCCTGTGATATTTTTTAAACGAAATTCCAGGGGATCCATTCCAATTCCTTCGGCGAGAAGATCCATATGGGATTCGATGGCAAATCCGGACTGAACCCCTCCGAAGCCGCGCATGGCGCCGCTGATCGGATTGTTGGTATAAACACGGTAACCGCTGACGCGAAAATGGTTGATCCTATAGACCATAAAAATACGCATGATGGCCGCTGCGATAACAGTGGGGCCGTAACTGCAATAAGCTCCCCCATCGGCAATAACTTCACCGGTCATCGCCATAAGTGTTCCATCTTTTTTAACGCCGGATTTGATTTTATAAATCATGGCGTGCTTCTTTCGCGAAAATGAAAACTCTTCCTCACGGCTATAACAGATTTTCACGGGAAGCCCGCCGGCTTTTTTTGACAGAAGACAGGCGGCAAAATCCATCGGCAGCATTTCAAGCTTACCGCCGAACCCCCCTCCGACCGCCATTTTAATGACGCGCACATCATTTAAGTCCATCTCCAAACATTTGGCGAGTGCTTCACGGCATTTGAAAGGCGCCTGGCTGGAAGCCCACAGTGTGACTTTATTGGAAAACATTTCATATTGGCCAACACAAACATGCGGTTCCATCGGAGCCATCGCGGCCGCCTGCGTATAAAACGTATCTTCGCGGACATAATCTGATTCTTTTAAAGCGCGGTCGGCATTTCCAAAATTAATAGGCAAAATAACCGCGATATTATTCATCGCTTCGTGGATCATGGGGGCGCCTGGTTTCATGGCTTCCACCGGATCAAAAACGGCAGGAAGCTCTTCGTATTTTATTTTGATTGAAGAAATAGCTTTATCGGCCGTTTCTTCGTCAACCGCAGCGACAGCGCCGAGCTCATCACCAATGTAGCGCACCTTTTCAGACTCCAGTGCCATTTGGTCAATGGTGTGGGGGAAAAAATATTCGTTGGATCCAAACTTGATTTGGTGCGTATCTTTTGCGGTAACGATGGCCCTAACGCCGGGAAGTTTTTCGGCCTCCGAAGTATCAATATGGATAATCTTTGCGTGAGCAACGGTACTGCGGATCATTTTTCCGATGAGCATGTTGGGAAATGCAACATCAAACGCGAATTTGATCTGACCGGTGACGATTCCCTTGCCATCGATACGCGGAACGCTTTTTCCAACGGGATTGATGTACTCTTTTGTAATAGCGGTTTTCATAAAAGGTTTTGTTAATGTTTTGTTGAAGGATTTTGTGACATCTGTCGGCCGGCCTGGCGCACGGCATCAAATATTTTCAAATAACAGCCGCAGCGGCAAATATTACCGTCTAAAGCGTATTCGATGTCTTCCGGCGACGGATTTTTATTTGAGTCTAAAAGTGCTTTTGAAGACATGATCATGCCTGGAATGCAAAACCCGCATTGAACGGCGCCGCAATCGATATAGGCCTGTTGAATGGGGTGCAAATTATCTCCATCGCTCAAGCCTTCGATCGTTGTGATGTCTTTATCGGCAACATTGGCGGCCAGCGTGATGCAGGCGAGAACAGATTTTTTGTCGATCATGACAGCACATGTTCCGCATTCAGATTCTGTACAGCCCGTTTTCGTTCCCGTTAAACTTAAGCTGTCCCGTAAAACTTCGAGCAGAGTTTCATGGCCGGAAATAGCGATTTCGTATTTTTTTTGATTGATCGTAAAGGTCATTTTTTATTTTCTTTTTGTCGTTGGGCCAATTCGGCAATAGCGCTTTTTAAATTGACTCGAAACATCGCTTTTTTGTAATCGTCGCTTCGCGTATCGTAAATGGTTGTATCCAGATGATGCAATGCTTCTATGGCGACGCCATTTTTGCAGTCGGATTCATTTAAGAATTTTTCTAAAATGAGATCGCGCCTGGCAAATGTCGTCCAGCTATTGACAGTGACGCGCGTATTTGTAAAACGATTGCCGGAGAAATTTGTTTTCACACAAACCGCCAGCATGGGGATGTCCACATCGGAAAGTTTCTTGACACGCCGGTAACTTAACTGTGCAGCTTTGTCACGCTTGATGGAAACGGACTTTAAAATCTTGCTTGTTTTTGCGCCTCCGTTAAAAAAATTCTCGGCGGAAATAACCTCTTCTTGATTGCTCTGATCAACGAAATGCAAATTGGCTTCCAGCGCGATGAGGACGGCCCCCAATTCTGTCCATGTGTACCGGCAGGTTAAATTTCCTCCGACAGTGGCCATGTTGCGGATGGGCATGGTTGAAATATTGCGGCAAACAGTGTGCAGAACAGAAAAATTATCAATGAGAACCGGTGATTCAAAAAGCTCGGTAATGGTTGTCATCGCACCTATGGTCAGCTGCTGGTTGTCCGCAGAGATTCCTTTAAGTTCTTCGATCTTGGAAAGGCTAATGATATTTTTAGGTGTTTTAAGGCTTTTGTGTTTAAGGCTTTTAAGGTTGTTAAGAAGAAACGTCCCCCCTGCCAAAATGCGGACATCGTTTAAGGTTGCTGCCAGCCTGGCAGCTTCGGAGGATGTGGTCGGGTGATGGAGTGTCAGCGGGTTAAGTAGCATCATTAAAAATTTATTTACGAATCATCAGGATTATAACAATTGAGTTGGATTATGCAAGGATAATATAGGGTAATTTAACCCATTTTTAATTTTTTTTATTCTCTTTGTTTGTATGCAGAAATTTTTCCAATGCGGTCTCTACGACAGCGATATCCCAGTTGCGTGATGTAAAGAGATCTTTAAGGTCGTCATAAGATTTATTCTGCAGTTGATCTTTATTTTGAGTGAGATAATTTCCGATGATATCCAAATTAAATAACTGATGTTTATTCAATGTCCAGCAAAGCTTTCTTTCTTGTTCAGGCCGATTGAGCAGGAAGGCGATGAGTCCGTACACCAGAGGAATCAGCAAAACAAATATTGATGATGAAAAATTAAAAAAAGATGTTTTTCCTACGATAAAAGCGGAAACATTCCAGAAAACATCAAAAACAAAATGCGCCGTGAGGACGCAGATGATACCGTATCGAAAATAAAAAAAACAAAAAATGATACCCAGCAGGCTGACCTCAATACCGCGAAACCAGGTTGGAAAGATAGCATAATGGCTATGGCCGAATCCCCAAATGACCGAGCTGATCACAACAGCCAGAAGGAAGTTTTTTGTTAATTTTTTCAACCAGCTTGTTGCAAAGATGCGAAAGGTAATCTCCTCAATAAAGCTCGCCTGAAATCCAATAATGCATGCTGTGATAAATGGAAAATATGTTGAGGATAATTCGGAGATCCACGTATGTTCAATCCATACGCCCAGAAATTGATAGCCGACCTGAAATAGGGCAGATTGAAACCCTAATAAAATAATTGCCGCAAGGTAACCGATGAGAACGTTTTGAAGGGTTTCCCGCGAGAAAAATGTTGAAGTCAGGTAATGAAGGAAAGCGCCCTTCTTTTTATCCGGGAACTCGTCGTAATGAAGAGATTCTCCTGCGAGGGCCGGCATGAGGATCGCGATTGTCGATAAAAAAACGGCAATCAAAACCCCCAGGATATAATTGAATAAATAGGAGTGCATTCCCACGGCGGTATCATAGGCGTAAAAGACAAATTCAAACTGGTTCATATATCCGATGACACTTAAGATAAATAAAAACACGGTTAGAATAACGGCGGGTTTTTTAACCATGTGCATGACGAGATGATTGCGGCGTAAAATAACAAAGTACGTTGCGATGACGCTGAGGGAAATATAAAGCGCTGTAAAAATAAGGGATAGATTGTACCCCGTGCTTTTGAGTTTTCCGATGAACCGTGAAAAATTGTCGGGAATGGCCAGATTATATTTCGAGAACGATAAAATATCGCGCCCTGACACGATTGCCGACACGGTCAATTTGGCTTTGCCGGAGTTCTTTTCCGCGCTCCAGGGGATGGCCACATCTTTTTTTGCCCATGAAAAAGCGTAATCCGTGCGATTCTCATGTTTGTTGGTCTGCTGATTAAGGGGTTCGTAGAGGTTAAAATCAATCTGAAGATGTTGTTGTAAGAATTTCATAGCCGTTTGTTTCGCCACCGCATCGTCAACAAATTCCCGGGGAGCCGTTTCTTCAAGAATATGTTGAAAGCCGGTGATTTGACCGGTGGCGGCGCTAACGACCAGGCGGAATTCTTCCTTTTGGTTTTCTTTGAAATAGCGGACAAGCCAGAGAAACATGTCAAAATGATGTTTTGTTAAAAATTTTTTTTCTTTTTGAAAACCAAGTGTTCGCTGAAAATAGCGGTCCGCCGAATCATCAGAGATGAAGACAACAGATATTCGATAGCCGGCCGGATTAACGCTTTTAGTTTTTTTAAGAAAATCTTCGGTTATTTTGATGGCATCCGATCGGCTCACCGAGAGATCGATATGCTCGAATTGAGGATAAGTGAGTTTTATCCACGCAAAAGCTCCGATCAGGGCGCATAACAATAAAGCGATCCAGTTTTTAAAAGGGATGTTCATGTTAGAGATTTTGCGCGAGGACCCCTTGAGCGGATTTTGTTTTGCAAAATCCTGGTTTATAAAAACTTAATGATCGACGACGGTAAACGTTGAAGTTCTTGCGTGCCTAGAATTTTAATAGCCCAACGGACCAGTTCAATTTTTTGTTTCAAACGAAGGCTGGGTGTTTTGACGTTTTCGAGTTTTTTTCGTGATAGAAAAAGAATTTTACGGACGGTTTCAAAAACAATGCGTGCGTCACGCTGGCGTTTGGGGCCGTTAATCACAATATCGGTTAAGCCGGCATAGGCAATCTCATTAACCGTTTCATTGTAATGATCCAGGAGTCCAATGAGATCAGGGGCCATGGATGTGAAATACCGGTAACGGTCCATAACGCAAAGCGTATGCATAATTTCAATATCAATGAAATTAGAATTGCTTCTATTGAGCCGATAAAGAAGGATTTTCTCGACAAAAATTTTTTCTGCGCCCACAATTTCTTTGCTGAATTTTTCACGAAAAACTCTTACAGCGGCACTGCTCATATAGGTTGTTAATTCATTATCCTTGATCATTTCAATTAAGATCTCTTTTGGCTGTTCGGCATATTTTTGGGCATAGCCGTTAATGAGGGCCCTGTCATCAAAGACGGTATATTCTGATTCACAGAAAGCAAAACGCGATGCCATGAGAATGCCGACAGACAGGAAGCAAAGGAATACGATTTGAAGTTTTTTCACGATCACAAGAGCTCCAAAGACATATCAATGGATTTGATGGAATGTGTGAGTGCGCCAATCGAAATACGATCGACCCCCGTTTGTGCATAGCTGCGGATATTTTTTAAATTGATCCTTCCGGAAATTTCTAAAAGAGGCCGGGGATGGATGGCGCCGGCTGACTTGACGGCTTTTCGGATGTCAGCCGGCGCCATATTATCCAAAAGAATAATATCCGCCCTTGTGTTTAAAGCTTCATTAAATTCTTTAAGATTCCCCACTTCTATCTCGACGGGTTTTCTTGTCCGCGATTTGGCAAGCTGCACCATTTGCGATAGCGGCATTTTATTTTTGCAGGCAATTTTGTGGTTGTCCTTGATGAGAACCATGTCGTTTAAATTCGTGCGGTGGTTAAACCCTCCGCCGGATCGAACAGCCTGTCGTTCTAAAAAACGAAGGCCCGGCGTTGTCTTGCGTGTGTCTAAAATTTTTATGTGGCCTGGAACATTCTTAACGAACTGTGCTGTCAGAGTTGCGATTCCCGAAAGATGCGACAAGAAATTGAGCGCCACCCTCTCCCCGGTTAAGAGGGCCTGTGTCTTTCCAAATAGAGTCAGGAGTTTTGTATGGGGTTTGACACGTTGGCCGTTCTTGCAATGAAAATAAATTCGTATGGCAGGATGCAATATCTTAAAAACTTCCCGGACAACATCAAGCCCGGAGATAACCGCTTTTTCGCGAGTCACGATAAAAGCTTTTGAAATCTGATTTTTATGAATCAAAAGATGCGTTGTGATATCACCATTGGCAATATCTTCTTTAAGAGCTTGCCGGACGATTTTCTTTAAGGCGTTTTTCTGCATAAGGGGAATATGGCGCTATCCAAGATCCTTGATATTTTTCTTAAGTTCTACGATTTTTGTTTGGATCGCTTGAAGGCGATCTTTTTCTTTTTCGACGACGTCTTTGGGAGCTTTTTGAAGAAAACTTTTGTTGGTGAGCCTGCCCTTCAAGCCTTCGCTCAACTTTTCTTCCGCCTTAATCTGGTTTAGAATTCTTTCTTTTTCTTTGGCGATATCGATAATTCCGAAAAGCGGAATATAAATGGTGATCTGTCCGACAACTCCCGATACGCTGCTTTGCGGCTTGGAAAGTTTTTCGTCGATTGTTAGCGGATTGATCTTGCACAGCGATTTTAAAGTCTGTGCATTCTCACTTAGAAAATCCGTTTCCTTTTTTGACGCTGTTTTTAAATAGCAGCCGATCACGGCATGCCCATCGACATTCCATTGGGCGCGGATGTTTCGAATAACACCGACGATATTAATGAGCGTCGACATTTTTGCTTCGGCAGTTTTTGAGATAAACTTTTTGTTAATCGCCGGCCACTCTTGTACTGCAAGGGATTCTGGATTCGGCTGGATCGTGTGCCAAAGCTCTTCGGTCAGATAAGGCATAAAGGGATGAAGCAGCCTTAAGGATTGTTCGAGAATGCAATAAAGGACGATTTGAACACCCTTGTCGGAAAATTTGTCTTTGCTGATCTCAAGGTACCAATCGCAAAAATTCTTCCAGAAGAAGTCATAGAGAATGGTTTCCGCTTCTGAGAAATGATACTGATCCATCGCTTTATTGATATCCCGGACCGTTGAATAAAAGCGCGAAAGGATCCATTGTGTGGGCAGATCGATGCCTTTTGATTTTAAGTTTTCAAGGTGAAGATCACTTTTATCATCGGGCAAATTCATGAGAATCAGCCGTGAAGCGTTCCAGATCTTGTTGGCAAAGTTTCGGCCGATCTCGAATTTTTCCTTCGCAATATAAAGATCCTGTCCGGAATTGATAATCAGGCTAAAGCGAAGCGCATCCGCGCCGAATTCATTGATGATCTCCAAAGGATCAATGGCATTCCCCAGAGACTTCGACATCTTCTGCCCCCTGGCATCGCGCACGGTGCCGTGAATGTAAACATCGGAAAACGGAATATCTCCCATAAATTCAATGCCCGCCATCACCATACGCGCCACCCAGAAGAAAATAATTTCGGACGCTGTGAAAAGCGCGGTTGTCGGATAAAAATATTTAAGGTCATCATTTTTTTGCGGCCAGTTAAGCGTTGCGAAAGGCCATAGCCAGGATGAAAACCACGTATCCAAAACATCGTCGTCTTGTTTAAGATGCGTGGACTTGCATTGGGGACAATGGACCGGAGTTTCTGGCGCGACAATCAGCCCGTCTTGACAATCCTGGCAGTACCAAACCGGAATACGATGCCCCCACCAGATTTGGCGGGAAATGCACCAATCCTGAATGTTCTCCATCCAGTTTAAATAAACCTTTGTCCATCGCTCCGGCGTAAATTTGATCTTCCCTTTTTTGACAGCATCGATAGCCGGTTTGGCCAGCGGTCCCATTTTAACAAACCACTGCAATGACAAATAGGGCTCCACAACCGTGTCACAACGGTAGCAGTGGCCGACGGCGTGAGCGTGATTCTCGACCTTTTCTAAAAGCCCCTGTTCTTTTAATGTTTCAACGATCTTCTTTCTTGCTGCAAAACGATCAAGGCCCGCAAATTGCCGGGCATTGTCATTGAGTTTGGCATCGGGATGAAGGATGTTGATAAACTCCAGGTTGTGCCGCTTTCCCATGGCAAAGTCATTGGGGTCATGAGCGGGCGTCACTTTTACTGCGCCAGTCCCAAATTTTGGGTCAACGAAAGAATCCGCGATCATTTTTATCTCACGGCCGATTAAAGGCAGGATCAGTGATTTGCCGACAAGTTTTTTATAACGTTTATCTTTCGGATTGACGGCAACAGCGGTGTCGCCCAGCATCGTCTCCGGACGGGTTGTCGCGACGACGATGTGCTGGCTGGGATCATCTTTTAGGGAATAACGGATGTGATAAAGCGAACCGTTGACATCTTTGTGCTGTGTTTCTTCATCGGAAAGGGCCGTCTGGCAGCGCGGGCACCAGTTGATGATGCGTTGCCCGCGATAGATTAAACCTTTTTCATAAAGCTTAACAAAAACAAGTTTGACAGCTTCACTGTAAGCCTTGTCCATCGTAAAACGGGTCCGCTCCCAATCGCAGGAGGATCCCAATTTTTTAAGCTGATGAATAATCGTGTCGCCGTATTGCTCCCGCCACTGCCAGAGAAGTTTTACGAATTCTTCGCGCCCGATATCCTGGCGTTTCTTGCCTTCCCCGGCGAGTTTTTTCTCAACGACATTTTGCGTGGCAATCCCGGCATGATCGGTGCCGGGCATCCACAATGATTCATATCCGGCCATGCGTTTATAACGCACAAGAATATCCTGCAGAGTATTGTTCAAGGCGTGGCCCATATGCAATATCCCTGTGATATTCGGCGGAGGAATGACGATGCAAAATGGTTTTTTTGTGGGGTTGGCTTTGGCGTGAAAAACACCACGGCCTTCCCAGAATTTCAGCCATTTATCTTCGACGTCTTTGGGGTTGTAACGTGCGGATAGTTCCATGAAAAATAAAACCCTACTTTTTCTTCCGGTCTTTGAGGAGCTTGTATTCGATAGAATCGATGAGGGCTTCCCAGCTGGCTTCGATGATATTCTCGTGAACGCCGACGGTTGTCCACGCATCCGTTTCGTCCTGGGATTCGATCAAGACGCGGACTCTGGCTGCCGTTCCGGATTTGGAATTAAGAACGCGGACCTTATAGTCGGATAAATGCATCTTGGAAAGATTCGGATAGAATTTATGGAGCGCTTTACGCAAAGCTTTATCAAGAGCATCAACAGGGCCGTCCCCATCCGAGGCGCTGTATTCTTCACGATCTTTAACTTTCAAGCGAAGCGAGGCCTCGGCAAAGATTTTTCCGTCGTATCGTTTTTCTGTCGTGACCTTATAGCTTTCCAAACGAAAGAACACGGCGGACTTTTTAAGTTCGCGCTTCATGAAAAGTTCAAACGACGCGTCAGCGGCTTCAAATTGATAACCATCATGTTCTTTGACTTGAAGCGCGCTTAAAAGACGTTTTACTTCGGGCGCGGACTTATCGAGTTTTAAATTCATTTCCCTGGCTTTTAAAATAATGGGCATTTTTCCCGCGAGTTCTGATGTTAAAAATCGACGATGATTGCCGATGAGTTTCGGATCAATATGTTCATAAGCGATTGAATTTTTCAAGACCGCATCGATATGCACTCCCCCTTTATGCGCAAACGCCGAATGGCCAACCAGCGGCTGATTATCGGGAAGTTTGATATTGATAATTTCACTCAAGTAGTAAGAGGTTTCCATGAGATCTTTAACGTGCTCATCAGGAATGCTTTTTAATTTCAATTTCGTTGCCAGGATTCCGGTGATGGTACACAGATCCGCGTTGCCGCAGCGTTCGCCGAGTCCGTTAAATGTCCCCTGGACTTGAAGGCAGCCTTCTTCAACGGCCGCAAGACTGTTGGCAACGGCCAGCCCCAAATCGTTATGCGTATGAATTCCCAGCGGTGTTTTAATTTTGCGTTTGACTTCAGCGACGATTTTCTTGACTTCGCCGGGCAAAGTGCCGCCGTTGGTGTCGCACAGTACGATATAATCCGCTTTGGCTTTTTGAGCGGCAAGAATTGTCTTGAAGGCATAAGCGGGATTGTGTTTGTAAGCATCAAAAAAGTGTTCGGCATCATAAATGGCTTCCCGGCGGTTTTCCTTTAAGAAAGCCACCGAGTCAAAGATCATGTTTAAATTTTCTTCCAATGTTGTTTTCAAAACGTCGGTCACGTGAAGATCCCAGCTTTTGCCAAAGATCGTAACCGTTTTTGTGGCGGAAGCGATAAGCTCGCGCAAATTGAAATCTTCCGATGGTTTGGTGTTCACGCGGCGCGTAGAACCAAAACTCGTCAGAATTGCGTTTTTAAGTTTCTTTGTCTTCATGATATCGAAGAACTCTTTGTCTTTCGGATTGGAGCCCGGCCATCCCCCCTCGATGTAGTGAACGCCGAGCCAGTCGAGTTTTTCGGCAACCTTGACTTTGTCATTGACGCTAAAGGAAACGCCTTCGGTCTGGGCGCCGTCCCTGAGCGTTGTGTCATAAATTTGAATGCGTTTCATGCAACGTCCTTTCGATGGATTTGATAAACCCGCTAAAAGCGGGACAAAATTTGGGATAAAACATGAATCAGGCTACTTTATCAAGGTTAAAATTCTTATGTAATGCTTTAACCGCCATATCCGAGGATTTGCGGTCAATGATACAACTGATGCTGATCTCGGAGGTCGTGATCATCTCAATATTGATTTTATGATCTGCGAGGATCTGAAACATTTTTGCGGCAATACCGTGGTGCGAACGCATGCCGGCGCCCACAATGGAAACCCTCGCAATATTTTCATCATGCATGACCGATCCCGCCCCGATTTTTGAGGAAATCAGTTTGACCCTGCGGATCGTCTTTTTGATGTCCGTTTTGGGGACAGTAAAGGAAATATCCGTGTGCCGGGTGCGGCTGACGTTTTGAACGATCGTGTCGACGTTAATACCGGCTTTCGAAATTTCGGTAAATATTTTTGCGGCAACACCAGGTCTGTCGGGAACATCGCAAATGGTAATCTTGGCTTCGGATTTATTCGATGTGACACCGCGGACTGCAACACCTTCCATTTTTTCATCTTCTTTAATGATCATAGTTCCTTTCTCCTTCGAACAACTTGATCTGACATGCAGCGGGATATTATATTTTTTGGCAACTTCGATAGACCTGGCCTGCATGACCTGAGCGCCGAGTGAGGCCATTTCAAGCATTTCATCGAACGTAATGGTTTTTAACTTTTTTGCTTCCGGTACGATACGGGGGTCTGTTGTATAAATTCCTGTGACGTCCGTATAGATCTCACAGACATTGGCGTTTAAGGCCTTGGCCAATGCGACAGCTGTGAGATCGGAACCTCCCCGCCCCAGGGTTGTGATATCGTCATCGCGTGTGATGCCTTGAAATCCTGCGACGATGACGATTTTTCCCTCCGACAATGCTTTTCGAATACGATGCGCATCGATATTAATGATCCGTGCTTTTGTATGTCGCGTGTCGGTTCGAATGCCAACCTGGGCGCCGGTAAATGATATTGCGGCAAAACCTAATTTTTTTATAGCCATGGCTAAAAGGGCTATGGAAATCTGCTCGCCGGTAGCCAGAAGCATATCCATTTCACGATCCGATGGATTATTGGTGATCTCTGACGCTAATTGCAACAGTTCATCGGTTGTATCGCCCCGTGCGGAGACGACCACAACGACATCCTGATTTTTTGTTTTATAGGACGTAATCCGCCGGGCAACGGTTTTGATCCGATCACTATCGGCAACCGACGAACCGCCGAATTTTTGAACGACAAGCCTCTTTTTCATTCCCAGCTATTCTCCCTTTTGTTTATTAAGAATATTTTTGTAGTCATAAGAAATCTTCATGAAGTATTCCATCATGGATTCTGCGCTTTTGAATTTCAATCCTTTGGCCTGCGCTGCGGTTTCCGTATATGTTGATGCGCCGTCAGCGGGAATGCCTTTACCGATCATGGCAAAGCATACCGGATCGCGCGTGTGCGTGCGCTTTTCAACGGGTGTGGCATGATCCGGTAAAATCAAAAAACGAAAATCTTCTGTATTTTTGAAATGCTCTAAAATTGGGCCAACGATTTCCCGGTCAATTCTTTCAATGCAGGCGATCTTCATGCGAAGATCGCCGTTGTGCCCGGCTTCATCGGGCGCTTCCACGTGAATATAAACAAAATCTTTTTTCTTTAAAGACTTCAAAGCGTATTGGGCTTTTCCGGAGTAATTGGTATCGTAATAACCGGTTACCCCCGGGACTTTGATGACGTCAAGCCCGGCAAGCCGGCCGATGCCGTTAATAAGATCGACGGCGGAAATCACCGACCCCTTAACCCCGAATCGATCGTAAAATGACGGTAAATTTGGTTTTGTCCCCTGCCCCCAGAGCCAGATCATGTTGGCCGGATTTTCTTTGAGATCAATACGCACCTGATTGATAGGATGACTTTCAAGAACTTTTCGTGATGCCTGCATGAGTTCAATCAATATGTTGTTCCCTTTTCCCTGCGGAAAATAGCGTTCCATCTTTTTGCCCATGATATCGTGGGGTGGTGTGCATTTAAGGGCTGCCATCTGAGCGATGTTTGCTGTTTTTAATATCATCAGATGCCGATAACTTTTTCCGGCCACAAATCGCACGTCATCAAATTTTAATTGCTTATTAAGATCATTGATGAGCCTGCCCGCTTCTTTTGTTGTAATATGTCCGGCGCTGTAATCATTCATGGCATCATTGCCAACCGTTACGAAATTGCAGCGAAAGGCGATCTCATCATCCGCAAGATCAATGTCGAGATTGGCGGCTTCCAGCGGAGCGCGTCCTGTAAAATATTTATTCGGGTCATATCCCAGGATGGCAAGGTTGGCAATCTCAGAGCCCGGATAAAATTTGGCCGGGACCGTTTGAACAAGTCCGCAAAATCCATGCCGGGCCACATAATCCATATGGTCTGTGTGGGCAACTTCCAGCGGGGTTTTGTCGCCGATCTCTTTGATCGGATGATCGGCCATGCCATCGGCCACCAAAACAATGTATTTCATAATCGTTCCTCTAAAACTTTCATCAAATGTCCTGCCAGAACTTTGCGGGATTTTGCAAACGCCAGGATGTTCTTTTCTCGATCAACAATATAGGCGCGATACGCATTTTGAAAAATACTGTTGGCAACGATCAAATCGCAATGGGAACGTGTTAATAAATCGTGAGCTTTTAAAAGCAAAAGCTGTTTATCCAAATGCGTTTCCAGTTTAAATCCCACCAAAAAAACTTTCGGATTGAACGCCTTGATTTTATCGATCAGTTTTTCAGTCGGGACCAGATTCAGTTTGATGTTGGAAAAGTTCGACCGGATCTTGATGTCGTAAATTGTCTGCGGCCGATAATCAGAAACGGCAGCCGCATGGATTACGGCATCATAATGATATTTTCGCAATTCACGTTCCAAAAGTTTTGCGAGTTCATCAAAGAAGTTGAATCTCACAACATGCGTACTGCGAAAATTGGCGCGATGCGTAACGGGCCCTTCGAGTAAAGTGACCCTGGCTCCGGCATTATCTAAAAGCTGACAAAGGGTGTGTCCAAATTCTCCGCTTGAGATATTGCTTAAGACCCGCACACTGTCTAAAGGCACCCACGTTGGACCGCAGGTCATTAAAATCTTTTTGTTTTTCAAAGAAACGTTAGTATCCAATGCAGTTTAAAATGTCCTTTAAATGGGCCTTGACCTTTTTAGGTTCGCCGATATTTTTGATGGCAATATTCGGGTCTTTAAGCCCATGGCCGGTTAATGTGCAAACAATCGTCCCCAGTTGATTTTTAAAATATCCTTTATGGAAAAGCTTAATAATTCCGGCGACCGATGCGGCAGAAGCGGGTTCGGCAAAAACACCGTCATGGCCTGCCAGGATTTTATAGGCCTCCAGAATTTCTTCATCCGTGACGCTATCGATAAGTCCATGCGATTCATCGCGTGCCGCAATAGCGGATTTCCAGCTGGCCGGATTTCCGATGCGAATGGCGGTTGCGATCGTTTCCGGATTTGGAATAACTCTTCCTTCAACAATGGGAGCCGATTTTGCGGCTTGAAATCCGAGCATCTTCGGAAGTGTCTTGGACTTTTTTGACTCTTTGTATTCTTGATAGCCTTTCCAGTAGGCCGTAATGTTTCCAGCGTTGCCAACGGGGATTGCATGAAATTCCGGAGCGTCGCCAAGCGTATCACAAATTTCAAAGGCAGCTGTTTTTTGTCCCTCAATACGATAGGGATTGAGGGAATTCACAAGCACAATCGGATATTTCGATGAAATTTCTTTGACTAAATTTAACGCATCATCAAAGTTTCCGTCAATGGCGAGCACCTGCGCACGATGGATCATGGCCTGCGCCAATTTTCCAAGAGCGATATTTCCATCGGGAATTAACACAACGCATTTGAGTCCGCATCTTGCCGAATAAGCGGCTGCCGAGGCGGATGTATTTCCGGTAGAAGCGCAGATAACGGTTGACGTTCCCTCCTCTTTGGCTTTGGAAATTGCCATCGTCATTCCGCGGTCTTTGAATGAACCCGTCGGATTTAAACCTTCGCATTTGAGAAAAACTTTTAAGCCGACGAGTTGTGATAAGTAGGGGGAATGAATCAGCGGTGTATTTCCTTCGTTTAAACTCACGATGGGTGTTTTTGCGCTGACCGGCAGAAACGATTTGTATTGTTCAATAATACCTTTCCAGCTCACGTGAGTTTCTCCATCCGAATGGCAACGGGTTTGCTTTTAACGATGGCCAGGCTGCTAATTTTTTCCAGGGCAAGCCGCATCATGCGTTCTTTTGCCAGATGTGTCAGCATAACGATCGGGACAGCGGATGAACGAACACGCGCTTTTTGTGTGACGGAAGCAATACTGATGCCGTGCTTGCCAAAAATTCCAGCGATTTTTGCCAGGACGCCGGGGCTGTCGCTGACATCCAGGCGGACATAAAACTTTGTTTGAACATCATCGATTTTTCTGAGTCGAAAAGACCCCACCTCTTTTGAAATGATTTCCACATTTTTACCCGCATCTTCCTCAGAGCGTATAGCCAGATTGATCAAGTCGCTTACGACACCCGAGGCAGCTGGCATTTGTCCGGCTCCCTGCCCGTATAACAAAATATCTCCCGCGGGGTCGGTATCTAAAAAGATTGCATTAAAGATCCCTTGCACAGAAGCTAACGGATGCGATTTTGGAATCAAGGTTGGATGAACTCGAATCTCAAGGGCATTATTGACTTTCTTTGCGATGGCTAAGAGTTTAATCACAAGCTTCATGCTCCGGGCATGTTCAATGTCGGTGTGCGCGATATGTGAAATCCCCTCGACGTAAATATTTTCGACCTTAATGAATTTTCCCAGTGCCAGGAAAGTTAAAATCGCGAGTTTGTGGGCCGAATCCATTCCGCTGATATCAAGCGCCGGATTGCTTTCAGCATAACCGCGTTTTTGAGCTTCCTTTAAGGCGTGCTCAAAACTGCACTCGGTCTTGGCCATCTCACTTAAAATAAAATTGGATGTGCCGTTGATGATGCCGTAAAGGCCGTTGAATTTGTTTCCCGCAAGCCCTTCGGTAATGGACTTGATGATCGGAATTCCCGCGCCAACGGAGGCTTCAAAATAAATATCGCGCTTTTGTCTTCGAGCAATTTTAAAAAGTTCCCGGCCCTGCAATGCCAGCAATTTTTTATTTGCAGTGACAACGTGTTTTTTGTTGTTAAGAGCGCCGCTCACAATTTGATCTGCCGGACTGACGCCTCCGATCAATTCAACGACGATTTGAATCTGGGGATCATGGATGATGTCTTGATAGCCTGTTGTCAGGTGATAGTTTTTCAAGATCGAAGATTTTTTCTTATTGATATCCCGGTCGCAAATGGATTTAATAATAATCTCGACGCCAAATTTTCTTTTAATATAATCACGGCGTTCACGAAGAAGCTTGACAACTCCGGATCCGACAACGCCGTAACCGATGATCCCAACATTGATTTTTTTCATGATTTTTTTATCCGAATTTTTGTTTTAATGAAAATCCTTATTTCCCGGCCTGCCCCCTATTTTTTACAGTGTAGGAAAACATAAAAGCTTCGTTGCACTGCTAGAAAATTCCTTTCCCACACAGCAAAGAAGATATGCCGAACGAAGTGAGGAATTTTCTTGTTAAGAATAATCGGGAAGGCGGGATTTGAACCCGCGACCCCTTGTACCCCATACAAGTGCGCTAGCCCCTGCGCCACTTCCCGTTTTGCTATCGTTTTATTTATCGGTAAAACGACATCGAGCCCGTTAGGCGAGATGCCCGGAAAAATTTTCTTCAAAATTTTTATTCCGATTTTGTTTTTCGCTGCATCAAATCCAAAACAGCCTTTTGTGGTTTTTTCCCTCGATAAATGATGTTATAAACTTCTGTTGTAATAGGCATGGGAATTTGATGTTTTTTGCTCAATTGATAAATCGCTTTGGCCGTTGTGACGCCTTCAGCGATCATCGACATGTTTCCGGTAATGTGTTGAATCGTTTTTCCCTTACCGAGCTCTTCTCCGACAAATCGATTGCGGCTTTTAGGGCTGAAAGCGGTTGTCGCGAGATCCCCAAGACCGCTCAATCCAAACAATGTCGTTTTTTTAGCGCCCATCGCTATTGCCAGGCGTGTCATTTCTGCAAGGCCACGGGTCAGAATTGCCGCTTTTGCGTTAGAACCAAACCCGAGGCCATCGCAAACTCCGCAGGCAATGGCAATAACGTTCTTTATGCTTCCCCCTAGTTCTACCCCAGCAACATCCGAATTTGTGTAAATGCGAAAAGTTTTGGAATTGAATACTTTCTGAAGATCGCCAGCGGTCTTTTTATTTTTTGAAGCAATAACCGCGGTTGTTGGAATGCGATGTGCCACTTCATAAGCGATGGTCGGGCCTGACAACACGGCCAGTGTGATTCGTCCCAATTCTTCAGAGATAATATCTGAAATCCGTCGTAATGATTTTTCTTCAACGCCTTTGACGGCACTGAGTAAGATTTTTTTCGAAAGATCAAATTTCTTTAATAACTTTAAAACTTTTCTGACGAACTGTGATGGAATCGCCAGGACTATCAGCTGACTGTCTTTTAATACGTCACGAAGATCGTCCGTAATTCGGATTGCCGCAGGAATCTTGATGCCAGGAAGATATTTTTTGTTCTCCCGTGTCTTATTAAGTTCTTGAATGTAATCGGGAAACGGGCCCCAGATTTTAACAGAATATCCTTTGTGATGAAGATGAATCGCAAGGGTGGTTCCCCACCCCCCGTCACCGATGATCGCTATGGATTTGATTTTCTCCGGCATAATGTCCTAAATTCTATCCGCATGGAACAAATTCGGCTCTTCGCGTGTTAAAAATTGAACGCCGATGTCAAAAATGTTATCCTCTTTTTTTTCACACCAGACGACGATTCCTAAAATACCCTGTTGCAAAATAACGGATCTTTTTTCAAGTTCCTCGCACATGCTGATAGCGTCTTTGTTGAGTTTGAGCCAAAGGGTCGAACCTAAAGGTACTTTTTCAGAAATCGCGCATTTTATCCCATCCGAGCTGATATTTTGGGTGTAACCTTGCATGATCTTTGAGATCGTTTCATCCTTACAGACCTTAAATGCAAGAGGCGCTTGGCATGTGATGCGAACAGCAACGCGCCTTTCAGGGATATTGACTTTTTTATCCATAGAAAACAACCCTAAAATTTTTATATCTTATTGGCAATTATAGCACTAAAGGATTTATGTATTATATATAATACGAAGGGTTGTTCAAGGAAAAAATACGACAGAAAGATGAGAAGGAGAAGAAGAGATATGACTCAACCGTTTTGAAGGAGTTGTCGCATTCTTTTTTGGAATTCCGACATTCGGTTAGGGTAAAAGAAGCTTTCTTAAAGTTAGGTTAATTTATTTTTTAGTGAAAATATAGCTTATGGAGCGAGAGAAGGGAATCGAACCCTCGCTGCTGCTTGTTAATGAGGCCACAACTTACGGAGCAAGATGCGACGTAAGTTGAAGGCCGAATTAATCCCGCGTTAAATATGGAGCGGGCGATGAGAATCGAACTCACGCTACCAGCTTGTCCCGCCCCTCTATTTTCTATGGTCGGCGGGATCCCGCATACCTTAATTATTTGGAGCGAGAGAAGGGAATCGAACCCTCGCTACCAGCTTGGAAGGCTGGAGTTCTACCACTGAACTACTCTCGCGAAATTATAATAGAAAGCGGGAGAAGGCTGACTTGGAGTTCTACCATTGAACTACGCCCGCAAATATTTTTACCAGCTTGCCCCGCCTTTCTAAATTTTTAAGGTGGGCGGGGTCTCGCTCGCTTTGCTCGCGGGAGAAGGCTGGAGTTCTACCACTGAACTACTCTCGCGTTAAATCTGTCTATTTTATTTACGTGATTTAACGTCCCGAGCATCATGCTTAAAATGATCGCATGCGAGGGACAAATAAACCACATATGATGGCCCCTCGCGACAGAAAATTGATTGAAGGTCGCTCAGGACAACATTTGACTTTCCTCATTTAAGATTCTGGAAAGTCAAATGGTGGGCAGTGAAGGATTCGAACCTCCGAAGCGCAAGCGCAACAGATTTACAGTCTGTTCTCGTTGACCACTTGAGTAACTGCCCTTGATTTCCTCAATATTTCATTTAACGAAGGCGGGAGAACCCTTCCGCATTTACTCAAAGAAAAGCCGATGAGAGGAATCGAACCCCCGACCCGCTGTTTACAAAACAGCCGCTCTACCAACTGAGCTACATCGGCATAAATTTTTTATCATTGGCTCGGGACTCCGACTCCCGCGAAGTCGAGGCGTCGGAAAGCTACGCCAGCGAATATCGTCTCAAAACGGAGTGTAATATATCAAATTTGATTTGGGGTGTAAAGAAAGAACTTTGTCATTCCTGCTATTTTTAGTTGAGAGATAAGAAATAACAAGCGGCTGCGGCCCGATAGGGCCGCAGCCGCTGCTGTAAAACTTTTTTCAAATGATCTTATCCGCGTTTTCTTTTTAAAATCACTGCCCCCACCAACCCGCTCCCAAATAATAACATCGTAATGGGTTCAGGATTGACGATAGTATTGACCCCGGGGCAAGGGCAATATGTCGCGCCGGTTTCCGAGTTGTAAGAACATGGGGCCATACAGCTTATTTCACCACCTCCATATTCGATGTCCCCGGCAAAAGCAAATGTTCCCAGGAGACAGACAGTGAAAATTGTTAGAGCGAATATTTTATTGCGTGACATAAAGCTCCTTTCGTTTAAACCAAACCCTGTAACTTTGTTAAATGATGACGTGAATATAACACATGGCTGATGGAAATGCCAAAATGAATTATGCAGGATAGTTTAGCAAAAAATATAAAATTTTAACGGAATTTCAGCCAGGAAAAATACCCTACGCTTAAAATAAAAAGCGGGATCGCAATGAGAATAACAACGATAAGTCTGATTTGTTTGCTGGAAAGATCCAGAGTGGTTGTTTCGGGTGTTGGGGAATGAATGTTCAGTTCTGGTTCAATATCTGAAAGCCAGTTGATGGAATTGACGGCGATGGTTGCGTTGCTGTACTGTTCAATAAACTGATTGCTGGCAAAATCCGCGTCGCTAAAAACAATGATCTTTGTATCATCGGAACGCTTATCGTTTTTGGGCCCCCAAAGGATCGCCGCGATCATGACCGGCCCCTTAAGATCTGTTGCGGCATCAAACTTGACTTGCAATGCTTTATTCGTCTCGGCCCAGCTTTTTTCTTTCGATGAGGTTAAAACCAAAGGCGCGACTTTAACATCAGCAGGAATGGGATCTTTGAAAGTTATTGAGCGTGGACGGATGTAAAATGTGTAATCCAAATGACTGACGATTTCCTTGTGTCTGGGATAATTTTTTGTGACCGGGCAGCCGACATCCTGGCCAGCGTAGTTCTCGAGATCGACAACAATATCATCACCGATTTGAACACCCCAGCGATTGAGAATATCGTTCAAAGAAGGATTCTTTAATTTGTCAGCTTGTGAAAGCGGATGATCCGGCGATTCGACGAGGGTTGACTCGATCAAAAATAAAGCCTTGCCCCCTTTTTCTAAATAGTTCTGTACAATTTCCTTTTCGTTTTGTGATAAAGGATTTTTTACGCCTGCCACGACCAGGACGTCACAGTCCGAGGGAATGTTTTTATTCGTATCAATTCGGATTTTTTGAACGCGGCAATTGCGGCTTTCCAGCAGGATTTTAAATTTACTGAAGCCAATCGGCAAAGTATCATCAATGTCAAATTCCTGATGGCCGCCTAGAAAGTAGATATTGCGTGCCCGACGCGACGCTTTAACAATAGCTTGTGTCAATTCAGCTTCGGTCAGAACATGGTCTGTAAAATCGATGTCCTTGCGCTCGGCGCCGGATTGAACAATGGCTTTGCGTTCTTGCCCGCTGATGACATTGCCGAATTGAGCGGCATAACCGATTTGCGCCAGGGGATCGATCATTTCGGTTTCGATAAACCCCTGAGAATTTTTTCGATACTCATTCAGGAGATCTTCCAAATAAGTCGGCGGCAGGCCAACGTAAAAGACCGTGATTTTGATTTTCTTATTTGTTTTTGAAATAATATTCTTTGTCTGGGTCGAAAGGGTGTGCTGTTTGATTTTAGTGACATCCCACCGGCCGTCAAATCGATGCGCCAGGACATTGACGATAATAAAGAGAAGGATGGAGAGAGAAATTTTAAGCACGAGAAATAAACTGTTGTTTTTCTGAAGACTATGATTTGATCGATATATGTTTTGAAGGAAAGAGAATAAGCCCGCGGCAAGAGAAAGGAGTCCTGTTGCAAAAAATGCGACAGAAAAGAAATTGAATCTCAAAATGACAAATGCCATGGCCCCTCCCACGAACAGGAAAACAAGGCCGAGAAAAACGAGGCTTAAGCGATGTTCTGACAAAAATTTTAAATTTATCCCAAATTTTGCCCAGCTTTTATTGAGGCAAAATATTTGAATTAACCCTGCCAACAGCGCAAAATCTCTTTTAGAGATTTTGCGCGGCGGTCCTTTGGAAGAATTTTGTCCCGCCGTTGGCGGGACAAAATTGGGGTTTATCTTTTGGCGTCGAGACATAGTTTTGTAAGTGCAAGGCAGACAACAATGAAGCTTAGGAAATAAACGATATCAGAAGTCACAAGCAACCCCGCGCTTAAATTTTCCAGATGGCTCCAAAAACTGATCGCGCGAATGATCGGTTGATATGCCAAATCGGCATATTTGACAAAGCTGATTGAAAAGTAAAAAGTCAGCAAAACACTATACGATGTCATGGCGGCGATCATTTGATTGCGCGTGAGAGATGATGTCAGAATACCGATCGCAATGAATAACGCCCCCTCCAGCCATATCCCGAAATAACCCAGGAGGATCGCAGGCTGGTCCGGTGTTCCAAAGATCTCGAGGATGAGGACGTAGGTTCCCGAGAGTGCAATCATGACGGTCAAAAATAAAAGACTGCCAAAGTATTTTCCAATAACGATTTCGAAGGTGGTTGTGGGAGAAGTCAAAAGGAATTCTAACGTTCCCGACCGTCTCTCTTCGGCAAATGTTCTCATGGTGAGAATCGGTATGATAAAGACAAAAATAAATTCCATTAACTTAAACATATCGCGCAATGTGCATTCACGATTTTGATCGATGATGATGAAAAAAAAGACGTTGAAAATACTGATCGTTAGGAAAAGAATGATATAAGCAATGGGGGTTTTAAAATAGGAGCGAAGCTCTTTGCGAGCTATGGAAATGATTTTATTCATTGGATTTTTGGCTCACAAGACGCAAGAAAATATCCTCCAGCGTCACGGGTTTGACATGCAAGGCCATTTTTTCCGCGCTTTGGAACATCTGGCTTAAAGTTTGATCCGCAATAAGTTGACCTTTGTTAATAATGATGACGCGTTTGGCAATGTGCTCGATCTCCGGCAAAATGTGTGTGCTTAAAATGACGGTTCTCCGGGATTCGAGATTTTTAATGAGGCTGCGAACTTGTATGATCTGCAAAGGGTCCAGGCCGTTTGTGGGCTCATCGAGAATAAGGATTTCGGGGTCATGAATAATGGCCTGAGCGATGCCGACGCGTTGTTTTGTTCCTTTTGAAAGATGAAGAATTTTCTGGTGTTGAACATCAGTGAGATTGCAATCATCAAGCGCTTTATCGACGGCTCCTTTGAGTTGACGAGGATGAATATTTTTAAGTTCAGCGGCAAATCGAAGAAACTCTCGCGCGGACATTTCAGGATAAAGCGGCGGGTTTTCAGGAAGATAGCCAATTTTTTGCCGAATGAGCGATGCCTTGCTGCGTAAATCATAGCCGCCAACAAAAACCTCCCCGTTCGTAAAAGGCAAATAGGATGTTAAAACGCGCATCAGAGTTGTTTTGCCTGCTCCGTTGGGCCCAAGGAAGCCGACAATTTCGCCGGGTTTGAGCTCAAAAGAGATATTATGCAAAACTTCTTTTGCGCCAAAATGTTTTGAGAGATTTTTTACGGTGATCATAGATTTGGATTTTAAAACGGTGTTCAGTTTAACACGGGTGTTTGGAAAAGTCTATAAGGGCTTGTTGGATTGGTTAATCGACGGTGCTCCCAAGCGGCGCCCGGGCCCTGTTATTTTTTCAAAGGATGGCCCGGGCGCCGGAGAGCCAGGGATTTTGTTTGATTTTACGGGTTTTTATGTTATCGTGGACCTTATTATGAACTTATGATTGATTTGGGCACCTGCCCCCCCTCGTCAAATAGCGGGGCAGGTGCCCCAAACACCCTTTCAATTTGCTTAAATTTAAAATCAAAGGAGCACAAAAATGAAAAATATTGGTATTATCACCAGCGGCGGTGATTGCGGAGGGCTCAACGCCGTCATCAAAGGCGCGGCACAGATGGCCCACAAAAACGGGCTTTCCTGTTTTATCATCCCCAGCGGGTATGCCGGGCTTTATAATCTCATCGATTTTGATTCCTTGGTTGAGCTTACTCCCCAACGCATTGATGCTGTCAGCGCCAATCTCGCCGGTTCGGAAGCGGGCCATTCCCGGGTAAAGATCAAGAAAATCGAAGACCCAAATAAATACGAACGGATCAAACAGGGTTTAAAAAAATTCAATATCGACGGCCTTGTGATCAGCGGCGGTGATGATTCCGGGAGCGTTATGGTAGATTTAAGCAATCAGGGTATCCAATGTACCCACGCTCCGAAAACCATGGACCTTGACCTTCAAACCTATTCTGTCGGAGGAGATTCAACAATCAGCCGCATAGCGCAATATGGGCAAGAAATTAAAACGACCGGCAGGACCCATAACCGTGTCATCGTCATGGATGTTTTCGGCCGTTATGCGGGCCACACCGCTTTTCGCGGCGGCGTTGCCGCTGATGCCGATGCAATTTTGATTCCCGAAGTTCCGGTTGATTTTGATATCCTTTATGCCCATATGAAAAAACGTTTTATTCGCCGGATTGAGCAAAGTGATGTTAAAGCCGGTACGTATCTTGTCATTGTTGCCGAAGGGCTTAAGGATATCAGCGGAAAAGAACTTGTGGATGAAGCGGCGGGTGTCGATGCTTTTGGCCATAAAAAACTTGCCGGTGCCGCGCAGTACGTTTGCCAGGAATTGACAAAGCGCCTGAAGAAAGATTCCGAAATTACTAAATTTATGAAGCGCGAAAAGATGTACGTCAAAGGGCTCTATGAAATCCCGGAAGTCCGTTCGATCACGCCGGGCCATCTGGTCCGCTCCGGGCAATCGTCGGCATTCGATGTAAACTTTGGCAAAGAAGCGGGCGCGGCAGCTGTTTTGCTTTTGATCAACGGAAATTCAGGTGTCACCGTAGTCGGTGTGAGCGGCAATAAGATCAAATATATGCCCACCGCAGATGCGATCAAACAACGCCATGTGGACCTTAACCTCGTTTCATTCTATGAAACGATGGGGATTTGTTTTGGGCGAAAAGCGGAAAAAATCAAACCGGAATTTGTGAAGGTGGAAGGTTTTATCGAGAGGCATCTTTAGGATCAGAATTTTTGGCTATATTTTTCGAGCAAAAATCCCGATTTGATCCCAGAGATTGATTCTCAAGAGTTTGTTTTTAAAGCCCATTTTTTTGCTAATAAAAGTTAGAATCCCATAGATTGTCTTGCTGTAGTTTTCAAACCGCTCCATCCAATATCGAAAACTAAAAGTTCTCTCGTGCGAGATAAATTGGAAATCGTGAAAGCCAGTATTGGCAAGTAATTTTCCGAGCGTACAATTTGAAAAATAGTATAAATGAAACTGATTTATTCCCCACCATTTCGCCTGCAAAATCCGGCTGACAAAACTGTCAATGTTGGGCGTGTTGACATAGACGATCCCACCTGGTTTAAGGATTCTTTTGATTTCCAACAGTGTTTCGCGGGGATTTAGTAGATGCTCGATAGTATCCTGCATAATAACCACATCAAAATGATTGTCTGGCAATTTGGCGTCTTCAAGGCTGGCATGATGAACGGTTAAACTCAATTTTTCTTTGGCGTATTTAACAGCCCATTTTGAGATCTCAACCCCGGAAACATTCCATCCCATTTTCCTTGCTTCATCAAGAAAAAAACCAATAGAGCATCCGATATCAAGCAGTTTATTGCCCTGCAATTTGAATTTCTTAATTTTTTTCAGCAAAAGATGGGCCGCCATCCTACGTCCCATCTCTTCTTTAAGATAAGATTCATCATCTTCCATGTCAGAGTAAGCCGCGATAATGTCATGGGAATGGATGCGGGGATTAGCAAAAATGAGTCCGCAATCCAGGCACTTGACAATGCGTTCAGGCGGGATCAAATTGGCCTCGCTGATGCGATATTTGCGTTTAATGATAGTGGGAGATGATTTTCTCTGATATAAAACTTTGTAGCGAGTTGAATGACAGAGATTGCAGGCCGTTTCTTCAGTCATTTTTGGATTTCAGGTTGATTGGGATATTGACGTTTGTTAAGGGGTGTTGTTTGTTGAAAGTATAATATCTATTTTCAAATATTTCCAATATTCCTTGCCCTGGCTGCAATTGCTCTTCCGGTATTAAAACCTTAAAACGATCTTCATAAAACTCATCAGGTTGCCAGCTGTAAGTTGGATAAATACGATAGCCTATCGGCAGGGCTGTGCTCCAGACAACCTCGCCTTTTTTATCGATGATCTTAAAAGTTGCTTCATAAAAACGGTTAGTTTTTTGAAGGCATTTCCAGAATAAAGTTAGGTCGTAAAAATGTCTTCCAGCCTTAAGGGTATAACCCAAAAACAGGATATCGTCATTGATGACATGATTTATCATCGTTGGAATTGTTGGGAGATGCTCAACCTTTCGAGATAGGTTAAATGGCAGATTTCCACCATTTTTCATGAGTACAAGGCTTCCAAGGTTATCAATGATCTCCCAGTTGTGGGCATAAAGGAATTTATGTAAATTCTTTTCAGCTATTCCAGGGATATAAGAGGAACGCGAGGAATTCATAGTAAGGGGGTCATTAAAATCAATAAGCGCATAATCGATGGGAACGTCAATGTGGTAAGGCTTTTTGGAAAGTGTATAAGTCCCCATTAAGATGTGATGTAAAGAAAATAGGTTGGCCCTTTGGGAAAGTTTTGGTAAGAATTCAAAAGTCGTTATGACACTTGCAGAGGACGGAATCTGCTGGATCAGCCTATCCTTTGTTCTGACCCAGACATTATTTTTTGCAAAGCTAATATAGCGCCCAATAGCAGCTTGATGATGGTAAATATGAGCGGAACAGAATAGGACCCCGGCAATAATGACGATACGTTGTACCACAGGGTGTTTGATGATAAGCCCTTTTGAAGAGAAATTCTTGAGACTATAAATGGCGGCATAGAATATGAAGGGAATCATTTCGGCTGTGTAGTGATAAAAAATGGTGTGTTCGCTATTGCGCAGGGATAAAAGATGTTGCAGTAACATTGGCCCGATCAACAGGATTCTTAGGTTTGCCAACGGAAGATAAAGCGCAGGCATAAAAAGATCTCTCATGTATACGAAATTCTTATAGCTAAAGATTAATTTGAAAGTTTCAAAAGGATAAGCGATTAAATAGAAAGCAATCTCAGGAAGAGATTTTCCCAGATGCTCATAGATGGTGAAAAAGTGGATGGTGTTATTGTTAAAATACGGAATCACCCATTTGATGGTGATTATAAACCATAGGATGCCAAGACCCGTGGGGACAAGGAACCATTTCCAACTTTTTTTGATACAGAAAGCATATATTCCCACAGGAATAACCGCTAAAGGGATATTTTCCTGGCATAGAAGCGACAAAATAAGGAATGCCATGAACTTTCCAAAATGATTTTGCTTCAAATAATAAAGCATGCACAATAGAAAAAATGTGGCAAAGGATGAAGGATGAAATTCAAAAAGATTAACATAGCTTAGCGCAGGATAGCAAAGGTAGAGAACAACGATCCCCATTGCCCACTTTTCGCCGATCTCTTTTTTAGCGATTCGATAGAGGGGATAAGCCGCCCACGACAAGGCCAGGGCTTGCAAGACAAGAAGAGTTATGGGGTGTTGGAAGATAAAATAGACTGGTGCAATCAGAAATAAAATAAAATTCGCATGGTTGCCTAAGAAATCAATGCCTAGGATAGAGGTATAAATAGACCCATGGACAATATTCCATAGGGTTTGAGCATGAACAGCCAGGTCAAAGTCGTGATATTTGAAAAAATTGAATTGAAGAATGTTAATAAGTGCAAAGTACAGCGACTGACCAATGATCAGGATTTTTACAAGCAAATCGTAAGGTGGTTGTTTTTTAAGAATATTGAACATGACCGGTTAAATGTGAGGATCGTTCTTGAGGAGACTCAAAAAATATAAATGAATATTAACATTGAATACAGAGATGGTCTAAACAATTTTATTTTTATAATATTTCTTAAGAATTCTAGAATTTATAATTCACCCCTACCTCAAAACTCCTTTCCGGTGATGGGTAATAATCTTTAAGATTCGACGTCGCGCTTTTGACGACATAACTGGAATACTTTCGATCAAAAAGATTCTTAATACCGACGAAGAACTCGAACGGACCCTTTTGGTAGGTCAGTTTGCTGTCGACAACGTAATAAGGCTTCATCGCGGGGGTTTCGTTTCGGGTATCATTAATGGCAAATTGGCTGCCGATGTATCGGCCGGTTAATGACAAATAAAACTCCTTGATAAATCCGGCATTGATTCCAGCGCTGGCGTTATGTTTAGGAACCAGGGGAATCAACTTCTTATCATAAGTTCCGCCGTTAAACCGCGCATCTTGAAACGTATAATTTGTAAAGAATTCCAGGCGCGATGGATTCTTAAGGTTAAACAACTTTAAGACATCGGTTTTCTGGCCAATCTCAACTCCCCTGCGGCGGGTTTCATCATAATTTTTGTTCGTCCCGAAAAAGACGCTGTAGGGATCGAAATAGATTTCATTTTTAATGTCAAGCCAGTACGGAGTCATGCTCAGCATTGTCGCATCATGGAGATTGTGTTTTAAACCGGCCTCGTATTGAATCCCGGTTTGTTCTTTTAAATCGATATTCAAACCCGAAAACGTGCTGTACCATTCATCGGTAGCCAGAAAGCGGAAGGTTTGCTGGACGCTGGCGTGGATGTTTGATCCCTTTGCGTATTCATATTTAAGGCCGGTCATAGAAACTGATACGCCGGGCTCTTTTTGAATATCATTGGGAAGATTGTGTTGATCAAACGTATAGAAGGCTTTTTGAAAACGTGTTCCGGTATTAAAGTAAAGTTTTTCAAAAATTTCGTATTCGCTGTAAAGATAAATGCCGAATCCTTCCTTGAATATTGCCAGATCATCGAAGCTCTGGCTTAAACCTTTGCCGCTGCCTAAAATGGAGTTGGTTGCGGTGTCGTAATCAATACCGGTGACAACATTAAAATCGCGGTTGAAAAGCTGCCGGTCAAAAATATATTTTCCGTTCAAACTCAGTGTATCAATATTGTATTTTGTTGCGGTTGCCCCGGATGCTCCGTAATCAAACCAGGCGTAGGTATCGCGGTTTTTGTAGGATGTATCGATAATAAAATGGCTCCATTCGATATCTTCCGGCCAGGGGCGGATATCGAATGGAAGTTTGATATACCGGTCTTTTGTGGAGGCGTAATCATCGGGATTGGCGCTTCCCCGCCGGCCTAATTGAGCAAGCTCAGTTGTATCATTAAGTCCGCCCGGTAACCTGTAGTCATCCTCATGCCAGCCAATTTTTAAATTTGTTTTGAGTTTATCCCAGGGGAAATGATCAACGCGTGCATTAAAATCTTTGGAGAGATATTCGCTGTTTTGACGGTAGCCGCCGGTATTGTAATATTGGGAATAAAGATAATATCCCAGATTGTTTTTTTGTCCGGAAACTTCCAGATCTTCCCGGAGGGAATCGTAACTTCCATATGTGGCGCCCACCTTCCCTTTGAGATTTCCCTTTCCCTTTTTTGTAATGATATTGACAACGCCGCCAACGGCATTGTCGCCGTATAACACGGAACCGGCACCGCGAAGGATCTCAATACGTTCAACAGATTCTATCGGGATTTGCAGAAAGTCTGGCCCGGAGATATCGATGGAATTGATCTTTTGGTCATCAACCAGGACGAGGACATTGCTGACCGCCGTATCACCAAAACCGCGAATATCGATTTTTGTTGTTTTCGCGATGCTGGTGTCATAAGCGTGAATGGCCAGCTGTTCTTTGAGGATATCGGTGATGTTTTGCGCGTTTAAGGACTCAATTTGTTTTTGGTCAATCACCGTGACATTACCGGCAATTTTGTAATCATGCTGGGCCATGCGGCTGGCGGGTGACAACGATAGGGGCCAATTCTATAACGGCATCGGCGTAAACATTTTTTCCCATAATGGCGAATATTACGAATAAACAGATCAATAATTTGTTCATTTCTTTTTTCCCTCACGCAAAATACGACTTAATTTATTTAAGTTTTTTAAAGAGATTTCCGTCTCCGGCCAGCCCCTTGTCTTTAATCCGCAGTCCGGATTAAGCCAAAAGTTTTCCTTGGGGATAACCTCAAGGGCCCTGTGGACGATCTTGTTCATCTCCTGGACCGTCGGGATATGGGGAGAATGAATATCCCAAACACCCAATCCAATTTGTCTCTGGAAATTGATTTTTTCAAAATTCTCGATAATATCTCCCTTGCTGCGCGCTGTTTCAATGGAAATTACGTCGAAATCCATCGCATTGACTTGCTTAATAATTTCTCCGAATTCCGAATAGCACATATGCGTGTGGATTTGTGTATGCGGATTGGTATTCGTCGCCAAACGAAACGATTTGATGGCCCAGTCAAAATAGGAAAACCAATCTTTTTTCTTTATAGGTGCTTTCTCCCGTATCGCCGGCTCATCAACCTGCACGATTTTAATTCCAATCTTTTCATAGTCTTTGATCTCTTCTCTAAGAGATAGACTGATCTGATACGCCACGTCTTTGATAGGAATATCTTCTCTGACAAAACTCCAGGCGATGATTGTTACGGCTCCCGTCAACATTCCCTTAACCGGCCTGGGGGTTAAACTCTGTGCAAAAGATATCTCACTAACCGTCATGGGTTGGGTTCGGGCAACGTCACCAAAAATGATCGGTGGCCGATATGTCCTTGTGCCATAGGAAATAATCCATCCAGCTTGTGTGGGCGCGATGCCTTCAAGTTTTTCGGCAAAAAATTCGACCATGTCGGTACGTTCAAACTCACCATGCACCAAAACATCCAGACCTATTTCTTCCTGGAATCGAATGACTTCCCTTATTTTTTCCTTAACGAAAGAATCGTACTCTGCCTGGGATATTTTTCCTGATCGATAATCCGCCCTCATTTTACGGACTTCTTTTGTCTGGGGGAAGCTACCGATGGTTGTCGTCGGAAAGATCGGTAAATTCAATATGCCTTTATGGATTTTCTTGCGGCGTGAATACGAAATATTTTTCTGAAAGTCCTCTTTAGTCAAAGATTTTATTTGTTGGCGCACATGAGTCTTAACGCCTAAAGGACTAAGCTCTGTTGGGCGCGGAGCATATTTCCCACCGCAGATTTGAGCAACGGCTTTAATTTCTTCCAATTTTTCTTTAGCAAAAGAAAGCCGTTTCATCAATTCCGGATTGAATCGCTCCTCTTCTACCGTGATCGGAAGATGATAGAGCGGCCCGGCATTAGAAACGCTGATGTGCTTGACCCGATGGGAAAGTTCCTTGCATAAATTAAATACCTGTGAAGAATCGGCTTTCCAGACATTACGTCCGTCGATGACACCGGCGATAAGCGTTTTGTCTTCAGGAAATCCTATCTCTTTTATCTGCTTTAAATTCTGGGAGCCATGAACAAAATCCAGGCCGATGGCAGCCACAGGCCAGTCATAAATTTCTTTTAAGAAATCAACAGATTCATAATAGGTTATCAGATAAATCCTGGCTTTCGCCTCACCCATAATTTGGTAGGCTTTTTTTATCAGTTCAATTTCCCCTTTTTTCAAATCTGTCACCAAAACAGGTTCTTCCATGTGGACTTCCGGCAGGCCTTTCATCGCCTCTTTGTAAACGTGGGCCAAAGAAAACAAATAATTTTTAAATCGATTGGCCGAAACTCCTTTACTCAATTTTAAGAATGTCGCCGGGCCGATAAAAAATGGTATTCCTTTTTTAAACTGATGAAAATACTCGGCCGATTTGTTTCTGGCCAAGCGCAGCTGGGGCCGTCGATTGCCATCAAAACGAGGCACCAGGTAATGATAATTAGTATTAAACCATTTCGTCATTTCCAGGGCATTCTTCCCACGACAGAGCTCAAAATAATCTTTCAAATTTTGAGACGTGTATAATCCTGCCATAATGGCCATATCCAGCATAAGATCGTACGCTGTCATTTCTCCAACCGGAAATTGATCGACACTTTTTTCATACGTTGCAAGTATGTTTCCCTGCAGTTGCAACAGGGCCTGTTGAACTTGTGATTCTGACCGGTCTTCTTTCCAAAAATCTTCGATTATTTTTTTGAATTCACGATTTTTTCCCAATCTGGGAAAACCATACGCATATGTTTTCATAAAAATTCCTATCTCCCATTAATAAAAAATCCCCATCAGATATATAATCCAATGGGGAATGTACCCTGTTTTCTTAAATTCCCAAGAAATGAATGCTGTTGTTCCGCAGCATGAGTTCTTTATGTCATCGTAAGGCAGGTCTTCTGGCTTACCCTTTTTTGATAACCTTCCCACCCTTACGGGCAGTGGCAATATTTCATCAAAAATAATACGGGATTACAGCGGCGGGACCGCGTCTGATTTCCTGCCCGTCCGGCAGGTCACAGCCCCGCCGTTGGCGGGGCTGACTTCCCTTTTCATTTCCCAATTAAAGGAAAACCCTACGTATAAAAAGTTAAGGTGTCAAAAGAGCGGATGCCAGGCGGGTATTTTTAACCCGTGCGGCAATGATTTCATAAGTTCCAAAAAGAACAGCACTATAAAGAAGGCTGCTGGTCAGAGTATTCTTAAAAAACGGAATGGCCATTTGGTAGCATTGTAAAAGGCCTTCAAATGTTTGTGGGTAAAGGCCGCCCATCACCCAAACTCCCAGGTTTGTGAGAATAAAGAAAATAATCGCTCCCCAAAGGCTTCCAGCGAAAATCGTTTTAGTATTCTTATGATCTTTAATCCATACTCCAAGATAGGCAATGATGGCAAAGCTGCCCCATGTAAAGAAAATGGTATTGTGAAGGCCAATAAAAATGTCGGAAATAATCATCAGAATCAGCGGAAGGATAAGAGCGTTTTTCTTGCTTAAATAAACGCCGGCAAAAAGCGCGATGGCGGTGACCGGAGTAAAGTTGTCCGCATGCGGAACCAGGCGCAAGCCAATACCAAAAATGATCAGAAACCAGGTGAGCATAAGTTTAACCTCGTGACATTAATATAGTGAAGAACATTTTTGAAGTCAAGATGATTTTATGAAAGCGTTGGGGATGTTGTCAATGATATCGGTTGCGATGAGTGAAGCTGTTGCTTTCTTTTTCTGGGCCATGTCCCCCGCTGTCCCATGGAGATAGGCGCCGAATTTTGCGGCATCGAAAGCGGACAATCCTTGCGCGAGAAATGCGGCGATCATTCCGGTTAAGACATCCCCGCTTCCAGCGGTGGCCATGCCGGCATTGCCGGTTGTATTTAAGTAGACTTTTCCATCGGGTGATGCGACGACGGTTTTGTACCCTTTGAGAAGAAGGGTGCAGTTGAACCGATGCGCAAAATCGACAGCTATGGGCTGTCGATTTTGCGCAACTGTTTCTTTTTTCATTTTTATGAGTCGTGCCATTTCCCCGGCGTGTGGGGTCAATATCTTGACTCCCCGGCTCTTTTTTAAAACATTGATATTCAGTGATAATGCGTTAAGCGCATCGGCATCAATGACCATCGGGATAGAAATGTTGGAAATAACCTTTAATATGAAATTTTGTGTTTCTTTATTTGTGGAAAGCCCGGGGCCGATTGCGAGCACTTGAAACGATGAAATATGTTTTGAGATCTGTAAAAAAGCCTTTGGGGCTAAAGTCTGTTCTTTCGTCTCTGCAAGTGGCCATGTCATCACAACGAATGAGATCTTTTTCTGGGCAACAGCGTTTAAGCTTTCCGGGACGCCGAGGGTGACGAGGCCGGCGCCGGCACGCATGGCCGCCAAAGACGTAAGCGCGCCGGCGCCCATCATCCCCCGAGAACCTGCCAAAATCAGGACATGGCCAAAGTCATTTTTATGGGCACTTCGATTACGACATAATAAGGACGTTGGCAATCGCATATTTTTTGGTGTGGGAAAGAGAAACAAAAATTTTTCTTTTAAAGCGTGAATTTTTATAATGACAGATCGGTTTTCCGTTCTTATCATTTAAGATCTCAATATCTTTCCATTGCACTTTGGAATTGTCATCGAGAGCTTTTAAAACGGCTTCCTTGGCTGCAAAGCGGGCCGCAAAATGCTCGTTGGGATAACGGTGTTTTTGCGCGTAGGCGATCTCTTTGGCCGTAAAGACGTGATGAATAAAAACATCTCCCCACTTGTGTACGGCCTGTGCGATACGGTCCACTTCAATAATATCAATTCCGATTCCCGTCATCATCGTTTTCGAATAAGGGCAATCATTTCTTCAACGGCGGTCTGGATCCCAACAAAAACAGCCCGAGAAATAATCGCGTGGCCAATATTAAGCTCTTCGATGCCGTCAATACCGATAATGGCTTTTGTATTTTGATAGTTTAAACCGTGTCCCGCATTGACAGTGATTCCGAGCTTTCGGGCAAAATCCGTCGCCCTTTTAATTTTATTGAGTTCTTTGTGAATTGTTGGCCTGGTGTTGGCAAGCGCATAAGGACCGGTGTGCAATTCAATCATCGTTGCTCCGGCATCAAATGATTTTGAGATCTGTAATTTTGATGGAGCAATGAAAAGGCTGGCAAGAATTTTTTGTTTTTGCAGCGTTGCAATTGTCTTTTTGACTTTTGAAAATTGAGCGACAACATCCAATCCCCCTTCGGTTGTGATCTCCTGGCGTCTTTCCGGGACAAGCGTTGCTTGGTCAGGTTCAATCTCCAAAGCCATATCAATGATTTCCGAATTCATCGACATCTCAAGGTTAAAGTGGCCCCCGATTGTTTTTCGCAAAATGGTGATGTCGCGGTCTTGCATATGACGCCGGTCTTCCCGCAAATGCGCGACAATGCTATCGGCGCCGGCTTTAAGTGACAGCCTGGCCGCAGCAACCGGGTCCGGGTCAAATTCACGGCGGGCTTGCCGCAGGGTTGCGACATGATCAATATTCACACCGAGTTTCATAAGTTTTTAGGGCGTTTGTTTCATGAGGGTATTGTTAATAAAGAACCATGTCATGATGGCAAGGGCCAGGCCCATGGCTTTTAAGATGCGGTCGTTGGTCAGCCAGTCTTTCTTCATTTCTTCTTATCCTTTATGATCAAATAATGTTTTAAAAGTTCCGTCAGGCGCTCCTGGCCGGCCACATGCATAAATTTTCCATCGGCCGCAAGCGCAATATCCGCGTTTTGTTCTGAGACCATGATAACGATCGCATCGGTTTGCTCGCTTAAACCCAAAGCTGCACGGTGGCGGGTTCCGGTGATTTTGCTAAAATGGGGATTTTCGGAAAGAGGAAAAAGGCATGATGCGGCCACAACACGCTCCCCTTGAATAATGACTCCCCCATCATGCAAAGGAGATTGCGGAACAAAAATACTTTGAATGAGCTCTTCGCTAACTTTGCCGTCGATTACAACTCCGCTTTCAATATATGTGTGCAAACGATTTTCGCGTTCAATGGCGATGATGCATCCGATTTTCTTATTCGCAAGCCGTAGGACGGCCGATGTGATTTGTTCGATGATGGCAAGGATTTCTGTTTCTCCAAGCGTTGTGGAAAAAAGATGCTTTTGCCCTAAGCGCGCGAGCCCCTGCCGGAATTCAGGGTGAAAGATAATAAGGACGGCAATGATAGAAATCCCAAAGATCTTTGTCAGGATCCAGATGAGCGTGTGCAAGCCCAGCACAAGTGATAAAAGAAAAATTATTAAAAGATAAACGATGCCGCGTAATACTTGAAAGGCGCGTGTTCCTTCAAAAAAAATCAACATGCGATAAAACACAAACCAGAGGATGCCGATCTCAGCAAGGGGCCGGGCATAATTCCAGATTGTCAAAATCAAATGGCTCAAGTGTTGCAGAGGTGTTTCCATAAATCAATTGGCGTTATAAACCCTTCGACTCATCCCCGGCCTATTCCTCGGCTTTCGCTCAGGGTTTATACTGAGCGGCGCCCCGCCAAGGCGGGGCGCCGGGGGAGTATAAATGGCATCCATCATGAGGACAATCTCTTTAATCGGACAAACATCATGGACGCGGACGATATGCGCGCCGTGACTGATACTGGCGCAAACCGTTGCGATCGTCCCCAAAAGGCGATCATTGGTTTCTTTCTTTAAGACTTCACCGATAAAAGATTTTCGCGATGTTCCAATGAGAATGGGTTGGTTAAGGACAGAAAACTCATTGAGCCTTCGGATCAAACTTAAATTTTGTTCTGATGTTTTTGAAAAACCAATGCCGGGATCAATGATGATTCTGTTACTTAAGATTCCTGCCGTCAGACAACGATCAATCGACATCTTCAGCGCATCGATGATATTTTTAACAAGATTACGATAGGCTGTATGCTGTTGCATGGTACGTGGATTTCCACGAAGATGCATCAGGACAATAGAAGCATGATAACGGCGTATCATTTTCAAAAAAGAATTTTTCATTGTAACGCCCATAATGTTGTTGATGATACTGGCGCCATTGTCGAGGGCGTTTTGCGCAACTTTTTCTTTATAGGTGTCAACGGAAATAGGGACTTTTACTTTCTTCGAAAGATGTTTGATGACGGGGATGACGCGCTTCATTTCTTCTGTTTCAGAAACCGGCTTTGCGCCAGGCCGGGTCGACTCCCCCCCGATATCAATCATATCGGCACCGTCGGCGATCAATTCTTCCGCATAATCCGAAATGCGGTTCATATCATTGCGATAGCGCATGAAAACACCATCCGCGCTAAAAGAGTCCGGAGTGACATTGACAACACCCATGATCTTTGTTTGGGGGCCAAGTTTTAATTTAAAATTTCGTGCGTAGATGATAAAGTTTTTTCGAGCAAGGCGAGAATAGGATAAGCTGGGATTTCTTTTAAGGCTGGGCATGACCTGCATTTCTAAATTAGTTTTCGCGGTTTTCTGTCTGCATGATGTTATGGGGATCTTTTTTGGGAAGGCCGGCAATGTTTAAAAGCACTTTTGCCTCCTCAATATCAAGGACTTCTTTTTCAATCAGTTTTCGGGTTAAAACTTCCAATTGATCACGATGATCTAAAAGAATTTTTCGGGCGCGGTTATAGGACTCATCAACAATACTGCGGATTTCATCATCAATGGCTTTTGCGGTTTCATCGCTATAGTTTCTTTCATCCATCATGTCGCGGCCAAGAAAAACCTGATGATGACGATTGCCAAGTGTGAGCGTTCCCAGCTTTTCGCTCATGCCATATTCGCAAATCATTTTTCTGGCAATTTCGGTGACGATTTGTAAATCGCTTTGGGCGCCGGTTGTGATTTCGCCTAAGCAGACCTCTTCGGCGGCGCGTCCTCCGAGGGCAACGACAATGCGCCCCGCCAGTTCTTTTTTGCTCCAATAATGACGGTCTTCAATCGGTGGTGTCAATGTATAACCACCCGCCATTCCGCGCGGAATGATGGAAACTTTACTAAAGGTGTCAACTTCCTCGAGCAAAAGCGAAAGGAGTGCGTGACCGGCTTCATGATAGGCGGTAATTTCTTTTTCTTTCTTAGAAATCGCGCGGCTTTTCTTTTCCGGCCCCATGGTGACGCGTTCGGCGGCAGCGAGCATTTCTTCCTGCCCGACGAAATCTTTATTGTTGCGCGCGGCAAGCAGGGCCGCTTCATTGCAAACATTGGCAAGGTCCGCGCCGGAAAAATAAACCGTCTGGCGGGCGATGGCGTTAAGATCAACGCTGGGCGCGAGTTTAATATTTTTTGAATGAACTTTTAAAATTCCTTCACGTCCGACAATGTCCGGAAGCGAAACAACAATCTGCCTGTCAAAACGGCCGGGCCGAAGAAGTGCGGGATCAAGCGTGTCAGGCCGGTTTGTGGCGGCAATAAGAATAAGCCCGTACTGGGTATCAAAGCCATCCATTTCAACCAAAAGCGCATTGAGCGTCTGTTCACGTTCATCGTGTCCGCCGCCAATACCCGAAAAACGAAGGCGGCCGACGGCATCAAGTTCATCGATAAAAATGATGGAACCTTTTCCGGAAGTGCGCCCGGCCTTACGGCCCTGTTCGAAGAGGTCACGAACGCGTGATGCCCCAACGCCGACAAACATTTCCACGAAGTCCGAACCGCTGAGTGAGAAAAATGGAACACCGGCCTCACCGGCGACGGCTTTTGCTAAAAGTGTTTTTCCGGTTCCCGGAGGCCCAACGAGTAAAACACCTTTGGGGATACGGCCGCCCAAACGCTGAAATTTCTTGGGATCTTTTAGGAATTCGATAATCTCCTGGAGTTCTTCTTCGGCTTCATCAACTCCAGCGACATCCTCAAAGGTGAATTTTTTGTTTTTATCGCTGTTGATTTTTGCCCGGGATTTTCCAAAAGACCATATTTTATTTCCCACCTGAGATCCGCGGTAAGAGATGTACCAGAAAAAACCTAAGAAAATAATCCAGGGCGCGATGGATAAAAGCAATTGGCTCCAAAGTGCTCTGCCCGGAGAGATCGTAAAATTGCTGACATTATTGCGGATCAGATCTAACAGGCCGCTATCATTCGGCGGAATGTTGACGTTAAATTTTGAACCGTCCTGCAGGGTCCCTTGCAGGATATTTTCCGACATGCTTAAAGTCTGTATCTTTTGGGTTTTGGCGTTATCTTTGACGAGCGTATTAAATTCCCCGTAGGACATTTCTTTGGGGGCCGTGGTTGTTGTGACGGACGCTTGATTTAAGATGAGTAAAAATGCGACGGCGACAATGATCCAGATCCAAAAATTATTTTGATTGGGCTGTTGTTTTGGCAATAAGCGCCCAAGAGATTTTTTATGGGGATTTGGTTTGTTATTCATGGACTCACTTTTCTTTTTTTTGTTGTTTTTTACAGTATAGGAAAGTATAAAACTTTCCTAACTGCTAGAAAACTCTTTCCTATACAGCAAAGAAGATACGACGAACGTAGTGAGGAGTTTTCTTGAAAATTCGTTACGATTATAGCGTAACGTGTTTATTTATCAAGACTTAATTATTTGGAAGGTTAAGAAATCTTTAGATTTTGAAACACGCATTTGCCCGGGAAGATGGGTTTTAGAACCCGCGGCGCCATGAGAGAGAAGATTCTCAATTGCGGCGATATGGGAATAATCGATTCGGCGGGTGTTATCTTTCAGCCGCTCGATGGCCATACGAATCATCATGCGTTGCAATGACGGATGAAGCCCGGCCAGTTTGGATAAGTGAAGCTTCACCTGGTTTTGTGATTTCGATTGATAAAGAATAGCTTTCGCGCAGGATTTTGTCTGTTGAGTAAGGTAATCATAATCTGTCGCGGCAGTCCTGGCCATGTTGGATAAAACATTCACCACATCGGAATTGAAATCTTTTTCCAATTTCGGTAAAAGCTCAAGCCGGATCTTATTTCGAAAATATTTGAGATCCTTATTTGTTGAATCTGTGCGGAAAGGAATGTGACTGAGGCTCAAATAATCTTCGATTTCACTTCGAGTGACATCAAGAAGCGGGCGAATGAGGGCATACCGGCCAAAATGCCGCAGCGGCAGAATTCCCCTTAAGCCCGATAGCCCCGCCCCCCGCAGAATTCGCATCAAAACAGTTTCCGCCAGATCATTTTTTGTGTGCCCGAGCGCAATTTTTGTCGTATTAAATTTCCTGGCAATTTGCATGAGAGCCGCGAAACGCTTTTCGCGAGCGAGTTCTTCGAGTGAGCTTTTCTTAGAAATCTTTGTGATGCGCACAGACTTTGAAACAAAAGGAAGATTGAATCGATTCGCATACTTTTTAACAAATGTTTCATCTTTTTGGGAATCCGGGCGCAGATGATGATTGATGTGGGCGATGACAAGCGAAATTCCCAGCTCATGGCGCAAGTCAAAAAGAATGGTGGCCAGAAAAATGGAATCGGCTCCACCCGAAACAGCGACAATAACTTTGTCTCCAGATAAAAAGAGATTATTGCGGTGGATGGTATCTTTGATTTTATGCCGAAGGCCCACTATTCCCCTTGCAGTCCGCGCTTTTCCCGGCGAGCTTCTTGATAGGCGGCGCGCAGTTGAACTTCATATTTCGTATTCGGCAGGATGATCTTAAGATTGGCATAGCCCTGGCGCAAGATTGCGGCATTGGCAAAAGTTCCATCGGGTAAAAAAACATAAGCCAGCGTCTGAAAGTGCTCGTCTTTTGCAGTGATATCGTATTCGAGGCGAATGGTTTTGGTTTCCAAAAGGGATTTGGCAAAATCATAGGCCCGTTCTTCGAGAGTTGTCGCAGGATTAACTTCCTTGATGACATATCCATAGGAGTCTCTCTTGATATCTCTATTGCGGGGTGTTTGGGGGGCGTTAAGGCCGATCAGATGAATTTTCCGGCCGTCTTTTAAAGTTAGACTCTCTGCGCTAACCACTTTCTCGACAACGCCCATCTGACCGGTGCCGCCCGGGTTTAACATTTTATCGACGTCGGAAGCGAAAGCGCAAGAGGATCCAAAAATCACAAGGAAAAAAAGATTTGATAAGATAACGGTTGGGTTCATATTTTAAGTGCGGCGGCCCCCGATCGCCTTCGGCGTTCCGGGACTACCACCTCTCCTTGAAACATTAAAAATATTACATCAGTGGAAGGTGTGCTGCCCCTCGGTTATTTCAACAATCCATTCCTTCGAAGCTCCAACACGCAGGTATTGGAGCGAAGAAGAATGGCGGCCCCTCGGTTATTTCAACTGACGCGGGGCTGCCACCATCTTTTCTTGATGTTATATCATTTTATTTTTATGGAAGATGGTGGCGGCGACTGGTCTGCTTCGCTCGAATGCTTTTGCGTTCGAGCTTCGCAGGACCTTCCCACAAGCCATTTCTTCGAAGCTCAAACATGAAAATATTTGAGCGAAGAAGAATGGCGGCGACTGGATTTAAACCAGTGACCTGTCGGGTATGAGCCGATTGCTCTATCGGGCTGAGCTACGCCGCCGTTATCTAAGAAAGTCTTATTTGAACAATAATCTGAGGCTGCTCCGACGCTCGCATTTCATCGGCGCCGACGTTCGTTTCTCTCAGTCGGCGTGCCGACTGAAACATCGGCATCAGAGTCCCGACTCCCGCCTTTGGCGGTACGTCGGGAAGCTACGCCGCCGATGTCCACAAATTTTTTATTAGAAAGATCGGCGGCTAGTACTTGTTTCTTCGGTGTCATTTGAAAAACAAGTACGCCGCCGTAATTTTAAAATATAGTCGATTTTACGGGAAAGGGTTAAAAATATCAAGGGATTTTATAAAATGCCCTAACCTTTATTTCGAAATAGCAACGTCATATTATCGTTAAGGTTAAGGAACATGCCGAGAACGATGAGCGGAATACATAAGCTCAATGACAACCATTGTGGAAATTTGATCCCACTTTTTGCCCCTTCCTTAGCGGGGCAAAAGAGTGGGATTAACCCTGAACCGACCCGTTGAAGACGGGTCTGGTTCAGCCCTTTGGGCGAATTTTGTCCCGCCAACGGCGGGATAAAATTCGGGTTGAATCGTGAATTTTCTCCAAACAGGGCTTTATTAAGTGTATGTGGATACCATAACGGCGAAGGCATCTGGTAGGTTTTCAATTTCTGATAACCGGTTTTCTCCAGGAGACGCCGCAGGGTTCTTGGCGTATAAAAGTGCAAATGCCAGGGCAAAACCCACTCCCAATTCTCTTTGAAAATGTATCGGCCGATACAGTTAATATTGGGTATGATGATAAGCGAAATTCCATTCGGTTTTAAAAATGATTTAACAGCGATCAGCGTGAAAACGGGATTCTCGATATGTTCGAGAAGGTGCCGCATAATGATGACGTCAAACTTCTCAGAAGGTTTAAAGTGTTCAATGTGATCATGCACAATTGAGATACCATATGTTTTTCGCGCAATGTCACTTCGGCTTTGCGATGGCTCCAGGCCCGTAACAATAAAGCCGTTCTTTTGCCAAATCGAAGTTGTCCACCCTGTTCCACAGCCAATGTCGAGCACATGCGGATTTGGTGTGGAGATGAATTTGCGTACGGCCTTGATCTCACGTCTGATCACGATTTTCTCATAAATGGTTTTTAGAATTGTACTCCCGAACAGTTCGGCATCCGGGATGGAATCCATGGTGCGCTTTTCAAGCTCTTTGAGAGGAATAGGCCAAATGAATAAATGGCCGCAACTTTTGCACTGAAGGATTTGGGAGGCGCCATTGTCATAGGCGTAATCATAACGTGGTTGTGTTGTTTTTTGGCTGCAGATGCCACACGCGATATCAGATCGTAAATTGTGATTTTTGCTTTTGGTGAGTCGAGGCATAGGTATTTTGCCGTTGTAAAATAGATAAAAAGTTATTAATGAGCCGTTAAAATATGTTATGCTGACTTTCATAAAAGTAATTTGGTAGTCAGCACTGCCTCCGCTCGACGATTGGGAAGAAAGAATCGCGTTATTAACATTGCGGAGGGCGGTAGTTCAAAATTATACAATCAAGGTGCAGCTTAACTAATGAAAAATAAGAGTGATATGTTTCCGGGCTTTAAACATCTTCTTGAATATCGCGATCTATTTCTAGTTTTCCTCTGGCGCAACTTTAGCATTCGTTACCGCCAAACGATCTTTGGAATTCTGTGGGCGATATTCCCGCCATTAAGTCTGATGATTCTTTTCACGGTTGTTTTTGGGAAAATCATGTCTGTTAAAGTTGCTGATTATCCCGCGCCGCTGTTTTTTTATTTGGGCCTGTTATTCTGGAACTTCTTTGCCTCATCGCTTAATTTTACAATTCCCGTTCTGGCCAACCATTATAATTTGATTACAAAAATTTATTTTCCTAAAGAAATCCTTCCTTTTTCAGGAATTGCCATGGCCACTATTGATATGATGATTGCCTCCGTTTTGTTAATTGCCATGCTGGTTTATTTTAAATGTTCACTGACAATTTATGCGTTATGGATATTCCCGCTCACGCTTCTTTTGATTTTGTTTACGATCGCTATATCGCTTTTTCTTTCCGCCTTGAATGTTTTTTATCGGGACGTCCAATTGGCCTCCAGCTTTCTGATCCAACTATGGTTTTTCATGACACCGGTTTTTTATTCCATTGATAAAGTTTCTGTGAACATGAAATTGGTTCTCTTTTTAAACCCGTTAACGTTTATCATTGAAAACAGCCGGCGCTGCCTGTTTGAAGGACGGCCGGTTGTTGTGTGGCAGTATCTTTTGATGTTTATCTTTGTTCTTATTGCCCTTCGGTCGAGTTACTCATTCTTTACAAAAATGGAAAAGAGATTTGCCGATGTCATCTGAGAATGCTGTTGAATTTCAAAATGTTTGGAAAAAATATTCTCGCGAGGCAATTTTCCACAAATCCTTGCGGGAAGATTTGTCGAGATTATTTAAAACGGCTTCTACTCGTGATGGATTAAGCCAGGGAGAATTCTGGGCCTTGCAGGACATTAACCTTAAAATCAAGAAAGGCGAAACGGTCGGCTTTTACGGACATAATGGCGCCGGAAAAACGACAATATTGAAACTGATTGCCGGCGTGACTTTTCCAACGCAGGGCAGCCTACAGGTGCGTGGCCGTGTGGCCCCCCTTCTTGAGATCGGGGCCGGATTTCATCCCGACCTGACGGGCCGGGAAAATATTTTTATGAACGGCGCGATCCTGGGGATGAAAATCACTGAAATCAAGCAGAAAATGAACTCCATTATTGAATTTTCTGAGCTATCGGAATTTATCGATATGCCCGTGAAGAAGTTTTCATCAGGGATGTATTTGAGGCTCGCGTTTTCGATTGCCATACATAGTGAGGCAAGTATCTTCCTATTTGATGAAATCATTGCCGTAGGAGATGGGGCTTTTCGGGAAAAATGTCTGGAGAAAATTAGTGACCTGAAGAGAAAATCAAAAACGGTTATTTTTGTGACCCACAATTTGGAATTGCTGAAAAGCTTGGCGGATCGGATTATAAATCTTAATAAAGGTGAAATCGTATAGAAGTTCTAGAAGCTATCTCATAAATGTCATTCCACTATGATAGTTGTGTCAAGTAAAAGTAATAGTAAGAGCAAAAGTTCTTTCAAAGCCAGCAACAATACAACTTGTGGTGATTCCACTATCGAGCGTATCAAGTTACGATCGCTAATTTAAAATTCACCATC
>OBEQ010704883.1_pt1 | contig 50198 bp, 50 predicted proteins | sample 1670901 | NCBI WGS metagenome assembly OBEQ01 (sample SAMEA104232315, study PRJEB22302) | groundwater metagenome | biome: forest; feature: aquifer; material: groundwater | place: USA | collected 2011-08-07 | depth 5.4 m
GGAGATCTCCCGGCTTCGGGCTTCGAGTTCGCTCGCCGGGACTTTGCGCAAATCGCTGCACTGGGGAGCGTTCCAAGCCTTCTCGCTGAGCTCGCGGGAAAGCTGTTTGATGTGACTCTCGATAAGCTGCACCAATCGGATGGCCAGCATGGCTCACCTCACGCTTCGGTTAAAAAATGGGAGCGCGCTCCAACAACAAAGCGGCTCCAGCTTGGCCCAGGGCTGCACCTTATGCACCCCACACTGTACAGATGTCAATATGTTTCGTTTTAGGAGAAGGGTGGAACGATTTTAGAGAGGCGAAGAAAGGCTTGTGGGTTGATCCGCAGCCCGTGCGCCGGCGTCGCTCTCAGCGGGACGAGAATCGTTGGCTTAATAAACCAGGTCGAGGGTGTCCTCGACGGTGACACCCTCGAAGGCCTGCACTCCCTTTCACCTTGAACGCATCCGTCTCCCGCAGTTCCAACGACACCCAAAAGAACGGCGCGACCCGCTCAATCATAAGAACGGGGAGGCGCACATTCTGTGCGTGCCATCATTTGTCATATGGCCACCACAAAATCATAGCCGCCCCCAATGCAAACACGCCGACTAAGCCGCCGAAAGCAATGGCAATTTCCATAATAACCTCCAAGGATTGATGGTGGATTCAACTATGGCTTCCTCAGCCGTCGGCATTGATACCACAAGAGCCTGTTTGGGTCAACTACTAGCGCCAATCACTTGCTGGTGAAGGACGGCTGGTGCTGGTGGTATCGGAAATAGCGGCGGGAGATACGGTGCTGGACGGGCTGGAGAAGTACGCGCGAGATGCAAAGAAACGCTTGTGGGCCGACCCCAAGCCGGTGCCCCCGTGAGAATGGCGGAAGAGGAAATCACGCTAGGAGGCAGGCGTCATTTCCTGGAGTCGGCGTGCGCCTGTGTCGCTCGCAACGGTACCCGAACCGTGGGGAAAAATAAAGCCGGTTGGGGGTGCCTTCCACCAAACCAAGCTCGCTCGACCCGGAGCCATAGTGTGGCTCTTGGCGACGGGATACGCCCCCATCAAGATTGCAGCGAACCATCACTTTATAAGGGGTGGCTGGGATGATCCCACTGCGCGCGTCCAACGAGGGCCTCCCTCCGTCTCTCTACATCATCACTTTAGGGGAGTGGCCAAGGCTGCCCTCGACTGCGCGCATCGGACGAGCACAGTTTCATCGTGCGCGTTCTGCGAGCAAGGAGGGCACCTGGCCACTCCCCGCTCATCCTTCTGAGGCCGCGCGTTGCGCGAGCACAGGGATCGTCCCAGCTACCCCGCCTCTTTTTTCAGCATCCTGCTAGTATTCATTTCCGGCACACCACCGTAACCCGGGCAAGAAAGTCGATGAGTTCGTCGGTATGTCGCCGGATCGCACTCCGGTCTTCTCGTGCCGCCGCGTGCTCCAAGACAGCTCCTATCGTACTAATCGCGTCGAACCCGTACCCTCCTCCGTCCCCCTTCATGCGATGACCGATCATACGAATCTGCGCCAGATTACTTTGTTGCAACGCGGTTTCGAGTATCTGCACGTCACGTCGACGATTCTCTAGAAATCCGGGAACGATCTCTTCAAGGCCTGGGTCGATATACACGGTGATGCCGTTCTCGGCGCGTCTGTTTGGTCTCGTGGTCATGGGATACGCCTTCCGTTACAAGCCTGGAGGACTTCCAGGAGGGTGTGCTTCTTGATGGGTTTGGTCAAATGGGCATTGCAGCCGGCTTCAAAAATCTTGACCCCGTCTTCTTTGAGTGCCAGAGCAGTCAAGGCAATCACCTGTGTGGGAGGGAGATCATGCTCCCGCTCCCAGGCCCGGATCGCTTGTGTCGCCTCATAGCCATCCATCACCGGCATCTGCACATCCATCAGGATGAGGTCGTAGTGGCCATTCTTGAATAGCTCCAACGCGACGGCTCCGTTATCCGCGATATCGAGGCGATAGGGAGACTGCTTCAAATAGGAACGGATCAGAACCTGATTATCTGGGGAATCTTCTGCCAATAAGATGCGACATGCCCTGACTTCAGTAGGAGGCGCGGGAGCCTTTGACGCTGAACTAGTCGTCGGGTGGATGCCCTTAGCACGGTCACGGGCGATGCTGACGGTCTGGAGCAGATCCGATCTCCTGATAGGTTTGATCAAATAGCCGCTCAGGTCCATGTCGTAGGTTCTGGCGATATCGTCAGCCCAGTGGTCGGAAGCCATCATCACAATCGTCAGCCCCAGGGGAGGGCTGGCCCGTCTGATCTCTTCGGCGACCAGGAACCCATCCATCCCCGGCATGCGACAATCAAGCAGCACGAGTTCGTAGGGTCGCCCCGAAGCAGCGGCTCGCCGCCATTCAGCGATGGCCTCACGACCGGAGGCAACATCCGTCATCTCTGCTCCCAAGGCGGCCAAGGTCTCGCAAAGGATCAGGCGGTTGGTGGCATGGTCATCGACTACAAGGGCTCTGACGTCTTGAAGATTGAGTGGCGTCTTATCGTGTGTAGGTTTTGGGTTGGATTGCACCGCGAGCTGTACGCAGAAATGAAACGTGCTGCCCTTTCCGAGAGTACTCTCGACCCAGATTCGTCCGTTCATGAGCTGGACTATTTGCTTTGAAATGGTCAGGCCTAAACCAGTGCCCCCATACTTGCGCGTCGTTGAAGCGTGAGCTTGCGTGAAGCTTTCAAAAATGGAGACAAGCTTGTCGGACGGAATGCCGATCCCCGTATCGCTGATGGAAAATCGAATGGCTCCTGGCGTAGGGAGTTCCGGATCCTGCATGACCCGCACCGTGACGGACCCGTTATCGGTGAATTTGATCGCGTTGCTGATGAGGTTGATGAGGATCTGGTGGAGTCGGTGAGGGTCTCCGATCACGGCGCAGGGGATGTCATGCGAAAGGTGGCAGGCGAGTTCGAGGCCCTTTTCATTGGCCTTCATGGCGAGAATCTCGATGGCCTTTTCAGTCAAGTCGCTCAAATCAAAGTTGGTTGATTCCAGTTCAAGATGGCCAACCTCGACTTTCGACAGGTCGAGAATGTCGTTGATCAGGCTCAATAGATTTCCGCCGGCGCGGCGGAAAATGCGCAAATATTTCCGTTGCTCTGGGGTCAGATCTGTATCCCACAATAAGTCGGCCATACCGATAATCGCATTCATGGGCGTGCGGATCTCGTGACTCACGCTGGCAAGAAATTCGTTTTTGGCTGCGCTCGCTTTTTCCGCACTTTCCTTTGCCTCGCGCAAAGCTCTCTCTGATTCCCCGCGTTCCATGGCCTCCATCGCGAGGGTCGCCATCGTGGCGAATGACGCGGCAACAGTCATTTCATCTGTAGTCCATGTACGGTACGTGCCGAGGTGTTCATGGCACAAGACTCCCACTGTCTTCCCTTTGTGTCTGATCGGCGCATCGAGCATGGCGCCGATCCCAAGCGGCGTGAGATACGACGATGAAAATTCACAGGTACGAGGATCGACATGAGCATCGTGGGCAGCGAGAGTATGTTCTTCTCGTTCCAATGCCTGAAAGTAAGACGGGAATTGGTTAGCCTGGAGAACAGTTCCTTCGCTGTGCTGACGGGTGGGAGTCTCATACAAATCTTGCAACCGGATGGCAGAACGGTCTCCCTGGAACAGCCAGATGCTGGCGCGCTCGACTGCCAGCACGCGGCTCGCCATCTCGGTGATGGCCTGAAACGCTTGGCGAAGGTCTCCGGAAATGATCGCCTCGTGCTGGGTCAATTCGAGCAGCCCGGCCTGATGTTCTTGGAGTAAATTGAAGCGCCGCCTTTCATGCCAAGCGGTTCGTTTGCTCTCTGTGATGTCACGGCAGGTGCAGATGAGGTCTGGTGTATTTCCCTCGCTACGGCTGAATTGCTGTAACGTAACTTCGACGTCAAACGGCTCTCCGGCCTTCTTTCTGCCAACCAATTCGCCGCGCCAATATCCGTCAAGCAGTAAGAGGGGAAAATGGCATTGCTCTATCGCAGCCTGTTGCTCAGGACCGTAGAGATTCATCCATGACTTTCCGATCAATTCTTCAACCTCGTAACCATACATGGCCGCGTGGGCCGGATTCATATAGGTGTACAATCCGTCGGCATTCAAAATGGCGAGGCCTTCCATGCCGTGATCCACGGCATACTGGAGTTGACCCAGCGTCTCCTGCTGGCGTTTCTGCTCGGTAATGTCTACCATGATGCCGCGGACCTTGACTGGGCATCCTTCTTCGACAAACACGCTGACTATGTCTCTGATCCAGACAGTCCGGCCGTCGGCAGCGAGCATCCGGTATTCGAAATCATGGGGTAAACCCAACTTCGTCTGCTCCACGCAATACGCCACGGATCGTTCGCGGTCATCGGGAAGGATGTGATCGGGCCAGAATGACGGATCGTTGAGCCATTGCTGAACAGGATAGCCGAGAATATGCTCGGCTTGGATGCTCACAAAGGTAAAACAAAAGGTGGCTGGGTCCGCCTCCCAGACGATCCCGGTAACGGAGTTGAGCAGCGAGGCGTAGCGCTGCTCGGAAAGGCGCAGTGACCCTTCCGCCTGCTTGCGCTCGGTGATATCTTGTCCGATCGCTAGGAGGCCTCGTACTTTGCCCTTGCCGGTGACAATACGGGTAACACTCCACAACAGCGTGTGTCTGGCGCCGTTCCGATGGATGACCTCATTTTCATACGCGGGGATGGGCACCCCTTCAAGCACCTTGCGTATGCCGATAGACACTACCTCGCGAAGCTCCTTGGGCAAGAAGGTTGTGAGGTAGTCTTTTCCCATCACCGCTTCTCGAGACCAACCATAGATTCGTTCAGCCGCGCGATTCCATTCGAAGATCCGGTGCTTTGGCGTCAGACCGACGATCACGCTCGGGCTGGTTTCCAGCAAGCAGCGATAACAGTCTTCGCCCGCAGCCCACGCCTGCCCGATCACGCTCGACTCGATATTGCTGGTGGCTGGAACGCGACTTCGCGTGGATGTTCTGTTTCGTTGTGATACTTCGGCTTGGCGTGGAGACCGACTCTTTTTGGTAGAGTTCGGGCGAGAGATAGTCTTGGATCGTTTGATCATAGACTGCGATGCGAGGATGGCTGTTCGGCCAAGGAGCCCATATTATGGGTGCCCCTGCGACAGTACTGAACCATCATGTATCGTGGTTGTGTGGGACCAGGGTGAGGACGCCGGCTTGCTTAGCCCTGTTTCTGCCTTCTTGCTTGGCTTGATAGAGCGCTTGATCCGCCGCCTTGATCAAATCGGTGGGAGAAGCGTTCCGGCTGGGGATCGTACTGGCGAAGCCCTCGCTGATGGTGGTGCAGCCACCGTCGGGATGCGTAATGCCAAGGGCCTCAACTCGTTGCCGAAGCGTTTCCGCCACCTGTGCCACTCCGTCTGCACGGATGCCGGGAAGCACGACGACGAATTCGTCGCCACCGTATCGCGCGACGAGGTCTCCTGGTCTATTAACGGCTCCCGAAATCGCAGCGGCAACCTGCCGGAGACATTCGTCGCCCGATGTATGGCCGAGGGTATCGTTGTAAGATTTGAAACGATCGATGTCGAGCATGATCAGAGAGAGCGGCATCAATTCGCGGACGGCACGGCGCCATTCCTGGTCCAGGAAGTCGTCAAATTGCCGGCGGTTGGTAATGCCGGTGAGGCCGTCAAGGCAGGACAGCCGCAGCAGCATCTGGTTCGCTTCCTGGAGTTGACGCATGACCTCAAGGAGCTCCTGCTCTCGGGCCCGGCGCCGGTCGATTTCGTGGACCAGCCGCAAGACCGATCGGATGCGAGTCAAGAGATCGATCTTGTTGACGGGTTTCCCGATGTAGTCGAGCGCGCCCGCAGCAAAGGCGAGTTGGAGATCAACGGGATCGGTCTTCACGGTGACCATCATGATAGGCGTGTCACGGAATCGCTCGACCGCCTTGATCTGGCGGCAGGCTTCGATGCCGCTCATCTCCGGCATGACGATGTCCATGAGGATCAGATCGACTCGAACGGCAGCGTCGTGCTTCCCGTCATCGAGCCCCAGCAAACGGAATGCGGCGGCAGCCGAGTCGGCGACCAGGAGATGGTCGTAGCCCGCAGCCGACAAGATAGACTGAAGCAAGAGGCGGTCGTCCGCCGAATCGTCAACGATTAAGATGCCCATGCGCTCTGACTCCAGGGGTTATACGTGGTGAGCCTGAGAAATCGTAGCAGCTAGTCCGGATAAACTCCAGGATAAAGCTTTTTGACACAGGGTTGACAGATGCCATGGCTGAATTCGGCCTCGGAATGTTCGCCGATATATTCTTCCAACTGTTGCCAGAATCCGCCGTCATTGCGGATCTTTTTACAGGATGCACAGATGGGGATGAGCCCTCTGAGGACTTTGACATCCCGCAAAGCTTTCTGCAGCTCATCATTACTTCGACGAAGCTCTCCTTCCCGCGCTTTGCGGCAATCCATTTCTTTTTTCAGCGCGAGCGCGGAGGAGGCGCGTGCCAACAGTTCTATGCTGTTCACCGGCTTGGTGATGTAATCGTTCGCTCCCGCCGCAAAGGCGGCTTGAAGATTGGAGAGATCGCTTTTAGCCGTGACCATGATGATGGGAATATCGCACAGATGTGGCCGGCTCTTGATCTGGCGACAAGCTTCGACTCCATCCAGCTCCGGCATGAGGACATCCATCAGAATTAGGTCGATCTGGGTGAATGGCTCATGGCCGTCCATGCCAAGCATAGGGAATGCGGCCTTTGCCGAGTCGGCACTCAGAAGATCCGCATGGCCGGCCTTCCCAAGGATCGCGCGAAGGAGTACCTGTTGGTCTGGAGAATCGTCGACGATAAGAATGCCCATGCCGACCCCTGTTAGGCGCTCGCACAGGATGTGCAAGCAATCACCTTTCAGTATAGCAGGCGCCGATGGGGCTACTGGAGCTTGGCGCGAACGAGATCGCTGATCTGCTTGCCATCTACTGGTTGGCCGGCTACGCGAACCATCACGGCTTTCATCACCGCGCCCATCTCTTTCAGAGACTGAGCGCCGGATTCCTGAATGACCCTGTCCACGACGGTGGAGAGCTGTTCGGGAGAGAGGGCTTGAGGAAGATAGGATTCGAGAATGGCGATTTCCTGTCGTTCTTTTGCGGCGAGTTCCGCTCGGTTACCTTTTTCAAATTGCTCGACCGATTCCCGGCGTTGCTTAATCATGGTCGTCATGACGCGGCTCATTTCAGCATCGTCGAGATCCTTTTTGATCTCCATTTCCTTGTTCATCACGGCAGCCTTGATCATGCGAATCACGTCCATCCGCAATTGGTCGCGGGCCTTCATAGCCAGTTTCAGATCTTCGGTCAGACGGTCGTGTAGGGACATCAGAATCTCGTGGGTGAGAGGGCTTGGCTGAGGTGGAGAATACCCCTTCATCCGACATCAGTCAATGTACGGCCTCACTCGTGCAGCCGTCTACCTGGCATGGTTTTCATGCCGAGCGGGGAGTATGATATTACCAAGGTCAGGTCACGGCTCGAAGTAAGATAGGAAAGCGGGGGGAGGGCCGGCCATGGCGAGGCAAGGTTTAGCGGCCCAGCTAATGAGAATCCTTGCGATGGCTGTTCTGGTGGTTAGTTGCGCACATGCCACCTCGCAGACGACCCCAACGTTCCGGTTCAGTTCTGAGCCTCCGTTGTTGCCAATCCCTGCTGATGTCCAGCAAATGGCAGTACTGTATCCGCGTGAGGGAACTCCTGAATGGTCCAGCGCTTATGGCCGCTTGGAGGGGGCTGCGTTCCACCTCAAGACATTTCGCCCGAATCTGAGGATCATCGATCGTTCCCATATGCGGGCTATCGTCTCGGAGCAGCGCTTTCAGGTCGGGGGGCTTGTCTCCGAAGACAGTGCCGTTCGCATCGGGAAAATGTTGGGCGTAGACAGCGTGTTGATCTATCGAATCGACGGGCCAACGTTGCGCGACCGGTTCTTTGCACGCCGGCATCGCGATCTTCCGCCGGTGACCATCACGAGCAAGATTATTCGAGTCGAGAGTGGGGAAATTGTCTATTATAACGTGGTCACGGCGCATGTGGACGATACGGAAGAATCCGGTTGGTCACTCTCAGACAATGTCGATTCTCAACGATCGAGCCGCGAGGCACTAGACCGGGGCATCATGCAGACAGTCTATGATTTGCAACGCGCATTTGATTAACCGTACGGACATGAGGGGATATGAATGAATCATCGACGAAGCCGCATGCAACACAGTGGGGTCGGTATGCTCGTGGGGCTATTTGCTCTCTCGCTGATCACAGCTTGCGCCAGCGACCAGCCCAAGCCTCTTCCGCAGCCGACTCCGGACCAAGTACGGAGTGATGCCGATCGGGCGTTCGAGAAGCTCAAGCAAGAAGAGCAAGAGCGAGCCGCCCAACCGCCGGTGCCACGGTAGTCGTCCGGGATCTACCGATTCAGCTTTGGCAGGGTCCAAACCACAAACCGAGCAACGGGTTTCACCAGCGGCAATTCCCAAAGGAGTCGTTGTCGAGATGCTCGCTCCACTTGGCGCGCTTCGTGGAAGGTGCCAAGAAGGCCGGCTGAGACCAGCAGCCGCAAGATGCCTGAGAGAAAGAAGACGAAAGGCAAATTCGATACAGGCTCGAAAATAACCCCTCCCCATTCAATACGTGCAGGAAGACGCTCTACCAACCAGCTCCCCAGTAAGGCTCCCACCGACCATCCTACTGCATTGACCGTACTATAGAGCGCAATAGCTTTTGCGCGGTCCTCCGGCCTGACCGAATCGAACACATAGTTTTGCAGTCCCAATGCCAAACCGGCCCAAATGACGCCGCCTAAAAAATTGACTGCCAAAAGGAAGCCCAAATTCGTGCTCACAAGGTAGAGCATCGGCAAGAATGGCACCGTAAAGCCGGTGATGGACAATAAGGCCTTGTTTCCGTAGCGGTCCCCAAATTGACCCCAGGCCTGTAAGGTGAGGAGTTGACCGAGGAGGCCGGCAGCCAGCCATCCTCCATAGCCGAGGTATGACAGATGGAGATCCTGTAACATGTACAGAACAAAAAATGGACCGGCGATCAGCACAGAGGCATGCATCAGACCTGAGAAAAGCAGAAAGCGTCGGAAGTCCTGCGTCGCGCTCAGACGGAAGAAACCGCGAAATCCTTGCTGAGCCTCCAGGTGGGCGGTTGGATGCACATCTTGAACGGGGGACAAGGCCAAAGCCGAGAGGATGCGAGCGCTTCCGGCCAAGGCAAAGATCAGCACGAATCCCCACCAGGCAGCGGTGGAATGTTGCCAGAGGCTCAGCACCCCTCCGGCTCCACAGAGCGCAAAGAAGCTGAGACCAGCAATGATTTGGGCTCGGCGCGCGAAATAGGCGCCCCGTTCATGTTGGTCGAGCCAATCAGCGATCAAACTATTCCAAGCCGGCGTGGTGAAGTGGGCGCACGCAAAATAGGCAGCAGCCCCACCCACGACGAGCCATGGGCCCCACTGCGGAAATAGGAGCGGCAGAAACACGATGGGAATCCAGACGAATGCTTGCCCAACGGTGCCGGCAAAAATGAGGGCTTTGCGATCGGGGAACCACTGCAACAACTTCACGGAGGCGAGTTGGGCTCCTGTCCCGATAAGCTGGGGCAATGCCGACAGCACACTTAACTGGAATGGACTTGCCTGCAGGAGCAGCGCAAATGCGGAGAGATATTGCTCCCCGCTTCCTTGCGTGATGGCCTGGCAGGCGCCGTCTCGGAGGCCGTAGCGACGTCCTTGCTCGCCGGCACTCTGGGCCTGGGAGTTACTTGGTACAAACTCTTGCGGACGTTCAGACAATGTCGTATCCACAGGATCCTTTCCTGAGAGGGAGATCTAATCTAGCGTAGCATAGACAGGGGCGCGGAACGTACATAGATGCGCGACTTGGTCAGTTGGTGATTGACCCCTTCCTGATCTCTCGATACCATAACGGGACAAATGGACAGCGATCATGATGCTCCAATGAGTGAGACCAGAAGTATCGGAAAGCAGTTTCTGGCAATCGTACTTGCCGGCCTGAGCGTCGTCGTGTGTGTCTGGCAGGAAGTCGAGGCGCGAGATCTGTTCGTGCCGAAGGAACAAGCGACGACCGAAGTCAATCCTACGCAAAGCCCGTCATTTGACGAACAAAAGGAGGGTATCCCACAGTCCCTGTTTACCTGGATCAAAATGGCCAAAGGATATGACATCGAGTGGGATACGTTCGGACGGAAAGGCTGGTACACGCAAGATCCCCGGCTGAAACCCATCGAGCCAGGATCGGTATTTCATCGGGATATTCCCGCGATCTACATTGTGTTCGAGTCAGCCCCGCTGGAAGATCCTGCCCAGTTCAGCGCACAATGGTTTCTAGAGGGGGAGACGGGTGTCCTCTCATCCGTGCCGCTCGGCAAAGACACCTTGGAAGTGCCGGGGCATGAACGCTATGGATTCCTGGAACTCAAAAAACCTGGAAACGCCTGGGCCGTGGGGACGTATCTGGTGAAACTGTTCATCACGCCGCTTGGACAACAGTCTTTTCATGCGGGCAATCAAGTGGGTACCATGCGGTTTACTATTGTCGAGGGTTCTGCTCCTGCAGGCATGAACCCGCACTAGCCCCGCGCCTCTTGTTCATAATATTGGCGATTGCGGATGAAGCAGAGAAAAGGAACAGAATGGGAGATCGGATCAAAGTCACGGATCAAGAGAAGCTGACATTGCTCTACGAGCGATTCAGAGACGTGTGTCTGGTCGAGAAGGAAGTCTGGAAAGAGATTTTCATGCCACGGGAGATCTCGCAGGGGCCTGTTAGAACGAACATGCAAGATCGCTATGATGTGGAAATCGACGATCCGGTGATCGAAGACACACTCGATGCGAATATTCCTCGCGGCAGCCAAGCCCTAGCCGCCGCGATTCAGGAATATCGAACCAATATTTCGTTTTATCGAAAAGTCTGATGGATTTAGTGGGCCGCGAGCACTCGCTCGACATCTTGGTAAATATCCACGCCTCGTGATTAGAGTCGTTCTAAGGCGTCAATACGCGCTTCAACCGGCGGATGCGTCGCAAAGAGGCGCAGGAACCCCGATGAATTACCGGAGATCTTCATCGTCGCGAGCGCATCCTGTCCAGCGTACTCGACCTGCGAATGGGTCACCCATCGATCGATCGCGCGAAGGGCCGAGATCATCGAGTCCTTGCCGTACACCTTGGCGGAAAAGGCATCCGCCCCATATTCACGCTGCCGCGAAAACCAGCAGATCAGGACCGAGGCCATGATACTGACGATGATCTGGATCACGATCGACAACCCAAAACCGAGCATCGCCTGATCGCGTTCTGCAAAGAACCGGCGCACCCACATCGCGATGTAGTACACGAAGGTATTCATCAGCCCCGCCAACACGGTCGTCGCGAACATGTCCCCGTTGTAGACGTGTCCCATTTCGTGAGCGAGGACAGCACGTACTTCCTGTTCTTGCAGATTGCTCAATAATCCAGTTGAGACAGCCACCATGGAGTTGTTCTTGCTGGGGCCGGTCGCAAAAGCGTTGGGATCGGGAGATTCGTAGACCCACACCTCAGGCATCGTAATATGAAGCCGTTGCGCGATCTCCTGGACGGTACCGTAAATGACTTGTTCGGCTTGCGAACGAGGTTGCGTGATCTGGCGGCAATTCAACATGGCCCGAGCCATCTGTTTGGAAAAGGCCAAACTGATAAAGGCGCCACCAAAACCGAAGGCAAGAGCCCAGACTAACGAGCTGAGGTCGACCGACCCTCGCAGATCGACCCCGAACATGGGAAGAACGACATTGATCAGCACCGGCACGGTGAGCGAAAGCGTCACCATAATCAGCACGTTGGCGGCTAACAGCAGGAATATGCCTTTCATCCACTTCATCGAGATCCTCCTTACGACTAGGTACTCGCCTCGTCATTCGGGCGAGTCATCAGTGAGAGTCATTATACTAACCGATTCCCTGAAATACATCTCAATCTAGATTGCGCTGACGATATGTCGTAAGGAATAACTCCATAAATGCCAAGGTCAAGGCGCCTCAAGTGCATGAAACTCTTAGGCAAAGTTGACCGGCTCCCGTCCTTCCTGTTAGAAATGGCTCATGCAGAAGGCGCCTAGGCAATGGCTCTACATCTCGGCGACTGTCTGGTTGCTGACATCAGTCAGCGTGGCAATAGTTCATTCTGCGCCCCCCCCCTCTCAGTCCGCTCCTCCTATGATGATCCCGCTGGCTGCAGACGGGGTGCAGCGAGCCACGGTCACGCTCGATAGCTACTCGTATACCCCAAACCATTTGATTGTCGAAGCTGGAAAACCGGTTGAATTGACGCTGACCAGTGTGACGACGATTATCCCGCACAATTTTATCATCAAGGACCAATCGGGAAGCCTATCCGTCGAACAGGATGTCAGTGCAGGCAAGACGGTCACCATTACATTTACGCCGACTCAGCCCGGCACATTTCCCATCTACTGCGACAAACGGCTCTGGCCGTTGCCCAGCCATCGCGACAAAGGGATGGAAGGGACCTTGGAAGTGCGATAGGTGTGGCTACGAGTATAGAAACCTCCAAGCAGGAACTGCTCCGCGATCTCCTCAAGCAAGTGTCCCGTCTCTTCTACACGACGTTGGCCGTGGTTCCGGCAGATGTGCGCGATCAAGTCAGCCTCGCTTACCTCTTTGCCCGCGCGGCAGACACGATTGCGGACACGGAGTTGATCGATCGCCCGCGTCGGCTGGATTTACTCGGTCAACTCAAAGCTCAGTTTGTGAGTGATCAGATCGCCTGGACTCAGGTGCGAGACATCCAACACGCGGTGGGACCAATCCAGCAGAATGCTGCCGAGCGAATCCTGCTTGAACGATTAGAAGATTGCTTCAAGCTCTTCCAGACCTTTTCGTCGGATGATCGCCGCCGCATACAACGGCTCATGTCCACGCTGACACAAGGCATGGAGATGGATCTCGTCATTTTCCCCGGCACGTCAGCCGCAGATCTCACGGCTCTCAAGACACTCGATGATTTGGACCGCTATACCTATTACGTGGCTGGTTGTGTAGGCGAGTTCTGGACAGACTTGATGTGTGCGCACCGGAAGGCCTTGGCCTCATGGAAGGTGAGGGAGATGTCGGAGGTCGGCGTGAGATTTGGGAAAGGGTTGCAACTCACGAATATCGTGAAAGATATCGCGCACGACCTCCAGAGAGGCCGCTGTTATGTGCCGACGCCCATGCTGGCCGAAGCCGGACTCACCGCACGGGACTTACTGGACCAGCAGAACCGTGCACGTTTTCAGCCGGTCCTGAGCAAACTTGTCCGTATGGCGGTGGAGCATCTTGACCAAGGCTGGCTCTACGCCATGTCGATTCCACGACATGAAACTCGTCTGCGTTTATCCTGCATGTGGCCGATTCTTTCTGCCGGCGAATCGCTGAAGCTCGTCATGAATTCGCCCGATCTCTTGAACCCCGCCGTTAAAGTCAAAATCCCTCGGAGCCAGGTCTACCAAATCATGGCGCTCACGACTGGCACCTTCGCCTGCGGATATGTAGGGACGGCCTGCTGGGGACGGTTACGAAAACAGATCGTGTAAGCCTGCAGCGGAAGCAAAGAACTCCGCATTTTGTGCGGGGTATTCAAAGACAGCTTTTCCTAAACCAACGCGATCCCTGGCCACGACGAAAGTGTGGTACCACCGCAGCTATGCGAGCCTGTACTGATCGATCAGCGATATCACAACCCCGGTCTCGGCTCCGCTATGATGCTGAGTTCCAACGGAGAACCGGTTCGCCTGATGTCGAGTTTCAATGCCTGTCCCGCTTCGACCCGGCACAGGCGCTTGGCTTCGCGATCGGAGGTGACGGTCGCCAGTGCAATGCCGTTACAGGCCACTACCCGATCGCCTACCTTGAGGCCAGCCTTTTCGGCAGGCAAGCCGCTACGAAGTTCCCGCACAAGGTAGTATCGCGCGCCGGCTGATTCTTGTAAGTCCCAATTGACTCCGATACGTCCGGACCCGAGCAACCCGGTTTGCGATCCAAACCGAGCGAGAATGCGATTCGCGATGACACGGGCCAAGCCCTCGGGATCATCTACCGTGGCGTCGGAACCGTATCCTTCCCCATTGAATAACACCACGCCGCTCTCGACATCGATCATCCGTAAGACCAGCGATACGCGGCTGATCTGCTCTCCCTCAGATCGCTCCCATTGTTGTACTTCGCCCACCACAATGGCCTGCGCGCCGACGAGTTTCCCGACTTTCAGCACCTCGGCATCGCCGGCATGCTTGAGTTGGACGACCTGCTCCTTGAACACTTCGTCAAGCTCGGTTCGCTCGACCATATTGACGTCCAAGTCCAACAACAAGGTCGTCACCATCCCAGCCACACGTGACCCCGATCCCTCCGCACCCGTCGCATCCTCAAACAACATGACGGCCATCGTCCGATAGCGATCGATCGTGTCACGGTTGATTGGGCCGGCGCCAGCCACGACCGGCTCAGGACGCCCACGCATCCCGCCGGACCCTAGGGCGGCAGTGCCTGACGAAGCACAGGCGCGGCGCCGTTGTAGAATGGCAGAGGGCGTGCCCCAGGCGCAGAGCTCGTCGTTCACCAGCACGATGTGGTGCGGATATTCGCGTTGATGTTCTGCGGCAATGTTGGTGAAGGGGTAGAAAATGCAGCCGCCGATCCAGATCGAGATCGGGCAGAGTGCCAACTCATAAAGCCACTGTTTGCGGGCTGTGAGGGAGTATTCCCAGACCAGCAGACGGCCATCGTCTCGCAGCACACGGTCCGGCCGACCAATCTGTTCGATTACCTCGGCCTTTGTCATGGGCACGGCCAACCGGTCCAGCTTAGATTCCGACTTCACAATCGTGTAGGCAACCCCACAAGCTGAAAGTGTACTGGCAAGACCAACGATCACGAGTGTGAGAACGAATGAAGAACACCGGGTGGAAGGAACCGTCTGGTGCATCGGCATCGCAGTAAGCGTAACACTCTGGAAGCGAGGGCTGCAACGCAGAGAGGCGGGGCGGACAGGGATCAGTTCAAAGAAGGGTCGAAGGGCATATCCGCATAATGGCGATAGTCGTCGCCTAGAGTACTCACGATGTCTGGCCAAATACGTGTGGGATCCTTTTCGAACACCACGCTGGGATCTGCGGGAAGGGTAATCCAGGAACCAGTCTGCATTTCAGACTCCAGTTGTCCTGGGCCCCATCCGGAATATCCGATATAGGCGCGAAAGGCCTCTCGTCCCTCTCGGGTGGTCAGTATTCGATCGACGAGATCTGTATCCCCGCCGAGACAGATCCCATCGAAGACATGATGGGAATTCTCAGGCAATTGATCCAAGCGATAGAGCATCATGACCTGGTTCGTTTGCACCGGCCCTCCGGAAAAGAGCACGTGCCGCTGGCCTTCGAGAATCGGAACTTGAGGCAGCGCCTCCGAGACTGACATCGCCGTTGGGCGATTGACAACGACACCCAGCGCACCTTCAGCCCCATGCTCGCAGAGCAATACGACGGTCTGCCGAAAGTTCGGATCGCGCAAGGACGGCGCCGCAATGAGGAAGATGCCTTTCCCGAGTGGAGCTTTCATGTTGCTAATCCTACCGCGCGGGCCAGTGGTGTGCAAGCGAGACGAGCGAGACAGGTTAATCTGGTTGCTTTGGTTTGTTTTGTTCATTTGGTTCGTCTGATTCAACCAAACAAACCAAATAGACCCAACAAACCAGCCGAGTTACCGATAGAGAGATTCGCGTCGATCTCGGAGCAAATCGTTGTAGCGCGTGAGGGCTTTGTTTCGCGCGTCGGCAGGATCGATCTCGACGATATAGAGTTCTTCCTGGTCTCGCGATGCACGATGCAGAATCGCCCCATTTGGAGCGACGACTTCACTGTTTCCAATAAACGTCAGCTGATCTTTTCCGCCTCGCGTTTCGCTCCCTGTGCGATTACACGTAATCGCGAACACTCGATTCTCCAGACACCGAACCGGCATGGAGTCAGGACAATTTGGCAAAATGAGGTTCGAGGGATGGCAAATAATCTCTGCTCCCTTAAGCGCCAACGTGCGAGCCGCCTCAGGGTAGTACCAGTCGAAACAAATCATCGCCCCGATCTTAGCCGATCCGATATCCCACACCTGAAATCCTGTATCACCGGGAGTAAAGAACAGCGTTTCCTCAAAAAACAGATGTGTCTTGCGATAGCACCCGATAAACCCGAACGGGCCGAGGACCACGGCAGAGTTATAGCAGGCAGAACCGGCGCGCTCCGGAAGACCGGCGACGATCGTCATCCGGCGCCGCTTCGCAAGGTCGATCAGCCGTTGTATAGTCGGTCCATTCGGCACCGGCTCTGACAGTCTGACGACTTCTTGCTGCGACACAAACTGATACCCGGACGTACACAACTCAGGCAACACAATCAGATCGGCATCAGCCTGGTCGAGTGTTTCCACAACCCTATCGAGATTGCGCGACACCTCGCCGAACAGTGGAGTGAACTGATAAAACCCGACCCGCATGTTCGTCATGCCCTCAGAACAAAACGGGCAGGGTCGCCCCTGCCCGTTCAAGAAAAATCTCTACGCGAATGGCTTACTTTACTTCGGACAAATGGGTGACTGCGCCTTCGGCATGTTGTGTGCCCACATCGGCATGACCAGCCTTGCCATGCTCAACGCATTCCTTGAGATGCTTGATCCCTTCATCCAGATGCGGATTCTTCATATCACCAGCCGTGGCATGCTTCTGTGCCTCCTCACAATGCTTCACGAGAGCATCGGCATGTCCCTGTTTGCCATGCGCCACAGCTTCCTTGGCATGTTCCAAGGCTTCAGCTGCGTGTTTGTCAGCTGCGAGGGCAAGCCCGCTGAACAGCGGGAAACCAACGAGCGCGGCAACCGCCGCAACAACCAGTGCTCCGCGATGGATTCTCATTTGCATGGGTCCCTCCTCAGTAGTTAAGGTTCATTCGACGGGTGGACGGCCTCCGTAGTCTCCTACACCTCCAACACCTTACACAGCCGTTTTTTTACTGTCAAGAAGGCCTCGCCTGTGGATCGACGTTCAGGATGTGCTGCAATCCCTTGGCATCTTTTTCCACCGGACAGGCAAAGTCACGACTCCACTCCCACCAGGATCCCGGATAATTGCGAACCTTCCGATACCCGGCGAGTTTGAGGACAAAATATAGCCAGGCTGAACGGAGGCCGCCGGTGCAATAACAGATAACCTCTTGATCCTGCGTGAGGCCTTTCTCGGCGAGACTCTCTGTAATCGCCTGTAGATCTTTCACTGTGGCATTCGCGTGAAGAAATCCATTCCAAGCCAGATGAATGGCAGAGGGAATGTGGCCGGGTCGCGGTATCCCCGACATCTCTTTCCCAAGATATTCTTCGAGACTGCGCGCATCGACGATCATGGTGCCGGGATGCGGCTGCTTCACGAGATGCTTCAGTTCGTCTTTGCCGGCGATCACAGCGGCCACCGGCTTGACGACGAAGGTCCCCGGCTTAGGCGTCACGCCCCCGTGCTCGAATGGCCGTTTTTCCTGTACCCACTTGACCCACCCGCCGTCGAGAATACGCAGACGCGTGTGTCCGAGGTATTCCAACATCCAGAACATGCGGCCTTCGTCTCCCCAGTTGTCGAACGGATTGGAATAGATGACCACATCGCTGTCCTGACTGATGCCCAAGGCGCGGATCTTTTGCTCCATGCGTCCGCGATCGGGATCGAGCAATCCCTTCGGCACGGCATTAGGATCGCTGTACTCATGCCAGGTCGAATGCACCGCCCCCGGAATATGGCCGCCGAATTCGTAGGCTGCCCGCCCTCGCACGTCGAGAACCACCAGACCAGGCTGCTTCAAGCTGCGCTGGAGGGTTTCGGTATCAATCAGCAACGCGTGTGTCATGTCATACCCTTTGTCATGAGCCTTCAGCTCGCTTTGCAGCTTCCTCCGTCTTGCTGACGCCTGACCGCTGAGAGCTGATTGCTCTCGCCCAATACCGCTGCAAGCGCACCGGACAGCGGAAACTCCCGCTCATACACGACGAATTGATAGGGATCGTTTCCCGTCAGTCCATATTTAGTCTGCAGCATTTCATGTTGCTTATCGGTCAGAATGTGATACTGCACGCGAGTCTTTAATTTCAAGCCCTCTGCCTGAGCCGGCAATTGGTACGCAAACTGGTATTCCCGGCTGGCCAAGGGCAACAGTCGGTTATCATACAACTCGACAATGGCCGGCTGCCACATGATCCAACGGCCCATCGTCGATGTGTGATGATCGAGCACCCGCCCCTGCCGATCTTCCACGGAAAATTCCACCGTAAAATACCGATCCGGATCGCCGGTCGGAATCTTATGGCCGGCTCCTGCATTGATCAACGTGAGCGTAAACCCGACTCGGTCGCCCGGCTTAGGCGAAGTATTGTCGGCCCTTACTTGTATTCCCACTGCCCGCTTCACCATATCGGGATCATGCCCGCCGCGCCAAAGGTGCTTGCGGCCTCGCCTGATCGGACTATTTGTCGCGACCGGCCGATCGATTTCAGGCATGTGGCAGCTCTGGCAAATAAAGCCCCGCTCCTGCATGAAGAACTTGCCTTCATATTCCGCGTACGTCCCGCACGGTCCCACATTATAAAACTGGGCCGGTCCAGACACGACATTGTGGCAGCGGTAACAGACCTGCGCCGTCCTGAAATTTGGATCGAACTTGGTCGGGTGGGGCGCAGCGGAATCTTCGAATGGCCCATAGATGACTCCGTCCCGCACATGGCAAACTGCGCAGGTCACAGATTCCTTCTGATACTCGGGGTCGTACTGGGGATTGGGCTCTTGAACCGCCTTCTCCACCCGCCCTCGCGGAATCTCTTTCACCAATGTCGGCTGCTGATTTTCCAGCGGAGTGTGACAGTTCAAACAGACCCAAATATTCTTGTCCTTTTTCCAATAGGCCTGAAAGAACGGGTCCTCATAGGCATGGGCGTGGATACTCGTCTTCCATTCATCATAGATCTCGCGATGGCACTCCCCGCAAGATTCGGCCTTCAGGCTCGTCAGACCTTCTGGAATCTTTTGAAACGGAATCGCACGGGCATAATCCGACCGCAACCCGAAAATCACGACCGGTTTGATCTCGGTGTAATACAGATACACGAGCACACCGACCAGAACACAACCGAGCAGAACTTTGACAGAAGTCTTCATGCGGCCAAGAGCGCCTGAATGTGGCGATCGACCGAAGAAGCCAAGGCTGTCAAGTGATACCCTCCTTCGAGCGATGAGAGTATGCGTCCACCTGCATGGCGCTTAGCGATGCCGGCCACGATGCCAGTGAGGTCCGCGTAGCCCTCTTCCGTCAACCCCATGTTCGCGAGCGGATCGTCCTTGTGCGCGTCGAAGCCCGCTGAGATGATGACGAATTCGGGTTTGAACTCGTCGGCTGCCGGCACCAACGAGTTCTGAAAGACGGCGCAATACTCCTCATCGCCCTCACCCGCCTCCATCGGCACATTGATCGTGAACCCTTCCCCTGCTCCCCGTCCCCGTTCCGATTCTCGACCCGTTCCCGGATAGTGCGGGTATTGATGCGAGCTGAAGAAGAGCACGGAGGGATCGTTCTCGAAACTATGCTGCGTGCCGTTCCCATGGTGCACATCCCAATCGACAATCAATACGCGCTTGAGGCCATACTTTTTCTGCACATAGCGCGCGGCAATCGCCACATTATTGAAGAGGCAGAAGCCCATCGCCCGCCCCGCCTCGGCATGATGCCCCGGCGGCCTCACCGCACAGAATACATGGTCCACTTGCCGGCTCATGATCGCATCGACAGCGGCCAACGCCCCACCGGCTGCCAGATAGGCGGCAGTCAATGAGCCGGGAGACATTGAGGTATCGGGATCGAGCGAGACCCGCCCATTCGTCGGTGCGTGAGTCTTCAGCATCGCAAGATACGAGGGCTCGTGGATCTGCGTAATCCATTCGTCTTCAGCCTCTCGCGGTTCAATCATGGTCAGCCGAGCCGCCGTACCGCTCTGTTCCAGCTGCTGCAGGATGGCACGTAGCCGATTAGGCGACTCAGGATGCCCGGCCCCCATGTCGTGGTCGAGATAGCGTGGATCGTAGACGAGTCCGGTGTGTCCCATGCCGTAATCCAGTGATCAGTGATGCGTGATCAGTGACCGATGAGACGGCTAATCCCCACACATCACCCTTCCTCATCACACGTTGTGAGATTATCACGCAGGAAAGCGCATAGACAACGAGCAGAAACGCGTGCTACGGTCGTTGCAGCGATTATTCAACGAGGAGAAGTAATGCCCAACCGCCGCATCGAACCGCTCAAAAAAGTCCTGGCAATTGACCCAAACGACGAGGTGGCCTGGTTTGGTCTCGGGAAGGCCTACATGGAAGATGCGAACTTCGAAGAAGCGGCCAAGGCCCTTCAACAATGCGTCACGGTGAAACCCACCTACTCAGCCGCCTACTATGCCTGGGCCCAATCACTGCACAAGCTGGGTCGAATCGACGAGTGCCGAACCGTCTGCGCCACCGGCATTGAAATCTCCACAAAAAACGGCGACGCAATGGTGACGAAGAACTTTGAACTACTCAAAGGCTCGCTGCCTACTTAAGAACTGACACTTCACTGATCGGCCCCAGCGAGACGAGGTGGGGACCTAATCTGTCCGGTCGCGCCTTTCTCGCATGTCTCGCGCTTCACGCTTCACGAACGACGTTCGTTAGACCGGCTCCGCTCCTTTGTCATCGTCATCGTCGTCGGCTGTGAAACCGAGGACTTCCGGCTGGCGCTTGGCGATTTCTTCGTACACTTCATCGAGCCAGCGGCTCGCGCAGCCAAGGATCTCCCTGACCAACGGTTCCGTTTGGCCCGTTCGTTTGATGGTCCATTGGCAGACATATTCCAACAGCACGTTCCGCTCGAACCGCTTCGACGATTGAGTGGCTAACAAAGTCATTTCACTCAGCCCCGTCTTGAGAATCTCGGCCACTGTGTCCCGCCCATAAGACGTGCTGGCTGTGACATATTGGACTGCCCGGTTGAGTTCTTGATCGGTCATGAGGTCTCCCGTCGCTCTTGGCACATCATACCGAGAATGCTACCGCAGATGGAAGATTCCCCTTGGTCTTAGCCCGGACTATTCATGAATACCTGCTACGTCGTCCGATCCTCTCGCCCGGCGGAGCTTTTCTCGTTCGGCCTCCTCGACGGACTGCCAGTACGCCTCCGTCGGCCTTACTTGCGAGAAGCCCCGGCGGGCTTCGGTCTCGAACGCCTCGCGACGGCATTCATAAACAATCCTGGCTCGGCTAGAGAAAATTTCTCCGACCGCCCAGGCGGGAATGCTATGATCGTGACCAAGCAAGCCCAGCCCACATGATGCATGAGGGCGAGACGAAGGAGATGCGACGTATGCCTATAAGGACCAGCCGGAAAACTTCGACCTCACGCAACACCTCTTCCCCAAGACGACAGAGCCGCATCTATTCCGAGCGGTGGGACCTCTCACATTTGGCAGTGGATCCGGTGCAGCGCTTCGAGACCCTGGTGGGGGAGATCGAGTCCAAGGTGGTGCAATTTGAAGCTGCGCGTGCCCAGCTCAATCCGACCATGGCAACATCCATCTTCCACCCGCTGCTGACGCTCAGTGAAGACATCGCGGCTGCATCGTCCCGGCTCAGCGCCTATGCCTACCTCTGGTTCTCCGAAAATACGAAAGACCTCGCCGCGCGTTCGTTTAAGACCAAGGTCGAAGAGCGGCTCACGGCACTCCACAACCGACTGGTGTTTTTCGACCTGTGGTGGCAGAGCGTCGATGAGGATAACGCTCGCCGGCTCATGACCGGAACGGGCACGTTCCGGTATCACCTCGAAACCATTCGCCGGTTTAAGCCTCACACGCTGTCTGAACCGGAAGAGAAGATCGTCAACATCAAGAACGTCACGGGTCGCAGCGCAGTCCACTCGCTGTACGACGTCGTAACGAATAGCTTCACATTTACGCTCACCGTTAACGGCAAACGAAAGACGATGACGCGCGAGGAACTGACGTCCTATCTCCGCCATGCGCAAGGACGACTGCGCGAAACCGCCTATCGGGAGCTCTACCGTGTCTACGCCGATCAGCACGATCTGCTGGGTGAAATCTACAAGACCTTGGTCAACGACTGGAAAGCGGAGAATCTCCAACTGCGCCGGTTCGCCTCCCCGATTGCCACCCGCAACCTCGGGAACGACATTCCAGATGAAGCCGTGGCCTCGCTCCTCAAGGTCTGTCAGAAAAACGCAGGCATCTTCCAGCGCTACTTCCGCATTAAGGCGCGCCTCTGCAAGATCAAGCCGATGAGCCGCTATCACATCTATGCGCCGCATCGCACGGAGCAGAAATCCTACCGCTATCTGGATGCCATCAACATGGTGCTGGACGCCTATCGAGGATTCTCTCCACAATTAGCTGAGTTGGCAGAACGAGTGGTTCATGAACGTCATATCGACGCGCGAACGAGGCCCGGGAAAATCGGGGGCGCCTATTGTTACAGCGTCGTCCCAGGCATGACCCCTTACGTACTGTTGAACTTCACCGGCGAGGCACGCGATATCGCGACGATGGCCCATGAGCTCGGCCATGCCGTCCACGGCCTGCTGGCAGCGCGGCATTCCATGTTTACCTTCCATTCCACCCTCCCGCTGGCGGAAACAGCCTCGGTGTTTGGAGAACGCATCCTGTCCGATGCCCTCATGAGCCAGGAACGGGACAAAAAGGTGAGGCAGGGACTCCTGCTCAACCAACTGGATGACATCTACGCCACGGTCCTCCGGCAAGCCTATTTCGTCCAATTTGAGAACCAGGCCCATGAGATGATCGCCCAGGGCGCGACCGTGAAGGATCTGGCCAAGACCTATCTGGCCGAAGTCCGGCAGCAGTTTGGGAAAGGGATCAAGGTCCCCGATGAGTTTCAATGGGAATGGCTGACTATCCCCCATATCTTTGCCAGCCCCTTCTATTGCTACGCCTACAGTTTCGGCAATTTGTTGGTCCTCGCCCTCTACCGGATGTATCAGAAAGAAGGGGCAGCGTTCGTACCCAAATATCTGGATCTGCTGAGTACCGGCGGGTCGGAGGCGCCGCAGACAATTCTCGCCAAGGTCGGAGTCGATATGGCTTCTGAAGATTTCTGGCAATCGGGGTTCGATACGATCCGCGAGATGGTCGATCAGCTGGAAAAAACGCTGTAGAGCCGCCCCATCTTTTCAAGACAATAGATACTCCTACCCTCCCTCATTGAACCTGCCCCCTCCCCTCTTGACACCTGGAAAGGGCGGGAGTATGATTACGTCAGTTGATAACGGTTATCATAATCGTTACTGTCGATTGAGAACACTGCTCAGCAATTAAGGTGTCGGCCGATGTACCTCTGCCTCTGTAAGGGAATTACCGATTCGGATGTCCGTGAAGCAGGACAGGCTGGTATCGTTATGCCGTGCCAACTCAAAGCAAAATTTGGCCTGAAAGAGACAGGATGTTGCGGTCGTTGTTCAAAGAATATTCATGAGTTTGTGCGACTCGCGACGAGTGCACACCATACTCCTTCCCCAAATAGCGTGTGAAGCTAGCCTGGACCAAGGCCTTCTACCCCCCCCCACTGCCAAACTGCTGCGACACAGATCCACTCGCCATTAACGGAGGCAATCTGGCCTCCGTAAACGCGTAGGCCGACCCCGGCAACATTGATTCAGAAATGGGGGAAAAGAGGACACGAACTGCCCAAAAAGGCCGTTCCAAAGTCGCAACGAACAACGAGGCGAAACGTACATCGTCCCGCACATGGAGCGTCTGAGCGATGCGAGAACGACGCTGGTGAGTTTTTTGACAGACTGCTAGTGAGCCGAGCCTCGCTGCATCATTATCGCGACTTCGGCGACGCGCCGACCCAAGGCTTTGGCATCGGCCAGTTCCTTGTTGTCAATGCCGGGACTGTCGCCCTCCGTGGTGGCAGATGCGCCGAAGGCCCCACCCCCACTGACGACGATCATCTGATTCCCCAGCATCGCGGCAAGGATCGTCAACATCGTCACTTCCTTCCCACTCGACACCTGACCACCGGTGGCGAAGGCCGCGCCGATCTTGTTCTTCATCTTGAATTCGGGAAACACATCGAATTTAAACTGCCAGTTGTCAAAGAAAGTTTTCACCTCGCCCGACATGTTCGACCAATAGACCGGCGAGCCGACCACGACCGCATCGGCGGAGAACAAATCGTCCGCCGTCACCTTGCCTACTCGTTTCAAGATCGCCTCGGCGCCGGGAACACTCTTCACGCCATCGGCCACCGCTTCGGCCATGCGTTCCGTATTGCCTGAGAGCGAATGGTAGGTCACGAGCACCTTCACCAGTGGAGCCGGTTCGTCGGCGAATGCCTCGCCAAATCCGGTGGCCAGCACTAGAAGAAAGGCACACAGAAAGAGAGAACCAATGAGGCGGAGTCGTGCGATATAGGTGAGAGGCAAAAACATCGACTCACAGAGAGAAGGGAACAGCGCGCAGGGTTAGCGCCTGTTCAACGACGGACAATTTCTTCTTCCATCCGTTCTTCAACGGAGACTTCCGTCAACGTTCCGCGATAGTCGCACTTGTGACAGCGAACCCGCCATTCTTCAATCCACTTTTCTTGCACGTACGACTGCCGGCACTTCGGGCACACAAATACGCCTTTGACATAATGCACTTTCCGCGTCTCTTTCATGCGTCCCTCTCTTGCGTTGGTCATCGAGGATGGCATAGGCAGCCGCGCGATTGCAATACGCTCTTACCCGACGATCCTACGCCGCCGCACGTGGCGGGAATGGATCAGTCTCGACCTATTGATGCTGATCTACCCATTTCTTGGCTTTTCCAAGAGCAATCTCATTCGCCTTTTTTTCCGTATCCCTAATCTCATGTAATTCACCCTGTAGGGTTTTCATTGGCGCTCGGCCGCCCTCTGAAAGCCATGCGAGCGCCTTGGGCGTCCATTGGTCATCTCCAAGATGTTGGGAACAAGCCTTGATCTTATGATTTTTATAAGTCACCCACTCAGCCAATGTCAGCCCTCCTTTTTATCTCATCATTTCGCATGATCAAGGATATCAGATACGAGCTATGCAATTTCTAAAACCTCAACCAGGCCCATGACCCTCACGGCCTCCGGCTTGACTCGTCTCCAGCAGGCCGATAGGATGCCGCCGTGCAACGATGCCGACCACTTGCGACTTTTCTCATCCTCCTCTTCTCGTTCCCCTGCTATACCATGGCGGGAAACGATCCATCCCTGCCTGGGCTGATCCCGATTACCCTCCCGGGAGGAGCCATCATTCACGCGGAGTTGGCCAACACTCCCCAGAAACGAGCAGAGGGATTGATGTACCGCGAGCAGTTAGCCCCAGACCGCGGCATGCTCTTTACGTTCTCGCAAGCAGAGGCCTGGGTATTCTGGATGAAGAACACCAAGATTCCACTCGATCTCATCTGGATCAATGAGAAAAAGCAGATTGTTCATATAGAACAGAACGTCCCGATCTGCACGAGGACGGATGACAGCTGCCCCCAATACCGTCCCAACGAAGGCGCACTCTACGTCTTGGAACTCGCAGCGGGCCGAGCTGAGAGTTTGAAACTACAGCGGGGATCGAAACTACAGTTCCGCGTTCCGTAGGCCTAGGTAGGCTAAGGTCGAGGTCGAGGCTGAGCAAAGATCAGACTCTATTGATCTCAACCTTAGCCTAAGCCTCAACCTTCTCCGCATTGGCCGACTTTTTCAGCATCCTGCTAGCTAGGAGCGTTCCTGCCAGGCCCGCATCCGCCTTGCCGTAATCACCCCATCCACACGTTCAACGGCTTTGAGCACCTGCTCGAGATGATGGGTATCTGACACTTCCACGACAAAATCCAGCACAGCTTTCTGATCCTCCCGTGTCGTGATCTCAGCACGGCTGATGTTGGCGTGGCATTCCGCAATCGCGGAGGACACATTTGCCAACACCCCTGTTTTATCTACGGCGACAATAGACATTTTGACCGAGTGCGTACTGGGTGTGGCAGCATCCCACTCCACTTCCACCAGCCGTTCCTTGTCGTAGTCCAGCGCCTCAAGGTTCGGGCAATCGACGGCATGGATCGTCAGCCCGCGGCCACGAGTAATATACCCGAGGATGCGGTCGCCGGGCACTGGATGACAACAGCGCGATAGCTGCATCAGCAAATCCCGAGACCCTTTGACCTGTACGCCGGTGCCGTCGCTCTTCCCACTTATCGCTTTGCGCGCAGACGGACGTTCCTGAGCCGGCGCCTGCGCTCCGGATGACGGAGCCGTGAGTTTGCCGATGACCTGCGACGTCGCCATGCGACCGAACCCCACTGCCGCAGCCAATTCGTCGGTGCTGTCGAATCCCGACTGACGAGCGGCTTCTAACAGCTCCGCCGATTTGAACATCCGAGCCGGCGCCATCCCCTGACGGCGGAACTCCGACTCCAGCAAACGACGGCCGATCTCGATACTCCGCTTCTGCTCTTCGAGTTTGATCCAGTGTTTGATCTTGGTCTTCGCGCGCGAGGTACGGACAAACTTCAACCAATCCTTGTGCGGCGATTGCGTGGGAGACGTCAGAATTTCGACCGTATCTCCACTGGCGAGTTGATACTTGAGCGGCACAATCTTCCCATCCACCTTGGCCCCGACACAGTGGTCTCCAACCTGGGTGTGAATCGCGAAGGCAAAATCGACGGGCGTCGATCCTCTTGGCAGCTCTTTCACAATCCCTTTGGGGGTGAACACGTAGACGACATCGTGAAAAAGGTCGAGCTTCACCGAGTCCATGAACTGCCGATTGTCCGTCAGATCTTCATGCCATTCGACGAACTGATGGAGCCAGCCAAAGGCCTTGCTGTCACGATCTGCAACCTGTCCCTGTTCTTTATACTTCCAGTGCGCGGCAATGCCCTGCTCGGCAATACGGTGCATCTCCTCCGTGCGGATTTGGAATTCGACATGCTCCCCCTTCGGACCCACCACCGTCGTATGCAGAGACTGATAGAGATTGGACTTTGGAATCGCGATATAGTCCTTGAAGCGCCCGGGCACGGGCCGCCAGGCTGAGTGAATCACTCCAAGCACGGCATAGCAGTTCATCTTGGTATCGGTCACGATCCGCAGCGCGGTCAGGTCGTAGACCTCTTCGAACGTAATCGACTGCTTATTCATCTTTTGGTAAATGCCGTAGAGATGTTTGGGCCGCCCGTAGACTTGTCCCGCTAATCCGTTCTCCTGCATGGCCCTCTTCACGAGCTGGCTGACTTCATCGATGTACTGCTGCCGATCCTCGTCCCGTTTTGCCACGAGAACACGTAATGACTCGTAGACCTCAGGCTTGAGGTGTTTAAGACACAGATCCTCCAGCTCATTCTTGATCCACCCGATTCCAAGGCGATTCGCCAACGGCGCATAGATCTCCAGCGTTTCCTGGGCAATCTCTTCCCGCTTGGCCGAACTGAGATGTTCTAAGGTGCGCATGTTGTGCAACCGGTCGGCCAGTTTGATGAGGACGACTCGGATATCGTCCGCCATCGACAGCACCATCTTGCGGAAGTTCTCCGCCTGCTTTTCTTCATAGCTCCGAAACGTAATCTTGCCGATCTTGGTCACCCCATCGACCAGATGCACGACGTCCTTCCCGAACTCTCTTTCGAGTTCGTCAGGCGTGGCAACCGTATCTTCCAGGGTGTCGTGCAGCAGCGCTGCGACGATGGCGACGGCATCAGCTTTGAGCGAGGTTAGGACTCCGGCGACGGCGATGGGATGTTGAAGGTAGGGTTCTCCGGACCGGCGAAGTTGCCCTTGATGCGCTTTCGCAGAAAACTCGTGGGCCTTGCGAACGAGGCTGAGGTCGGCATCGGCAGCATAGCTTCTGATTCGATCCAGCAGCTGGTCGAGATCTGTGACGGTTTGGTACACCATGGTGCACTCACTTACTTACTCACTCACACTCGCTCGGACATCGCGAATCCTAAGCTGAATTCGGTCACGGCCGTTCCAATGGTTCAGTTCCGGCGTGAAGGCCAGGTCAACCGGGGCGCGGGACGGAATGCCACGCTCCAGCAGCGACTTCATGCCGAATCCAATACTATCGAACGGCAGCGATGTCCCTTGCCGCACAGTCATTTTCAGATGCTTCTCGCCGACCGTGCGCGAATCCATGACTTCGAGACGAGTCACTGCAAACGTCGGCTCCGGATTACCCTCACCGAACGGATGCAGCGAGCCGATCTCCTGGATCAACTGCAGATTCACTTCGTCCAGACGCACTTCGGCATCGACGTTCAACGTCGGAACCTTGCCGCCGTCATGGGTCCACCCGGCCACCGCTTCTGAGAATCTGGCGCGAAACTCGTCGATTCGAGACTCGCGAATCGTCACGCCTGCGGCACTCGGATGCCCACCGAAAGCCTCCAACAGTTCCCGACAAGAAGCCAACCCTTGATAGAGGGCGAACGCGCCGGGCGCCCGTGCCGAGCCTTTGGCTATGCCCTGCTCATCGATCGCCATCACAATCGCCGGGCGCTGAAACTTGTCGACCAAGCGCGCTGCGACGATACCGACCACCCCAAGATGCCACTGCCGGGAGGCCAGTATGAGTGCAGGCGGCACGTCTCGATCCTTCAACGAGGCCAGCGCCTCCGCCATAATATCCACTTCGATGCGCTGCCGCTCCCGATTCAACTGCTCAAGCCGGTCTGCCAATCGCTGCGCCTCAGCCGGGTCGTCAGTCGTCAGCAACCGCACACCCAACATGGCATCGTCCAATCGCCCTGCAGCATTGATACGCGGCGCTAGCTTGTAGGCGATCGTTTCCGCCGTGCAATTCTGCGTCACCCCCGCCACCTGCTTCAGCGCCCGAATGCCGCAACGCGCGCCACGCGACAGCTGGACCAGTCCTTCACGCACAAAGCTCCGATTCTCATCATGCAAGGGAACGACGTCGGCAACCGTCGCCAACGCCACAAGATCGAGCAACGACTCCAGGGGCACCCCGGCAACCCCATAGCGGAGCTGGTAAGCCTGCGCCACTTTGTAAGCTAGCGCTGCGGAACAGAGCCCGCGAAATGGGTAGAGGGCGCCGACCCGATGGGGGTTGAGTACCGCCACAGCCGGCGGCATGTCCTCATCAGTCTGGTGATGGTCCGTTACCACCACATCCATACCGAGACTGGCCGCTAATGCGATTTCTTTATGCGAGGTCGTGCCGCAATCGGACGTCACCAATAACGAGATGCCTTCGTCGTGCAAGCGCTGCACGGCGCCAAGATTGAGCCCATAGCCTTCGCGGAGACGATGCGGGACATACGCCCGAACCCGTGCGCCCAACCCCCCGAAGAACGACAGGTAGACGCTGGTCGCCGTAATCCCATCGACGTCGTAGTCGCCATAAAAACAGATCGGTTCCTGAGTCGCGACGGCGCGATGCAACCGTTCGACCGCCTGGTCCATATCGGGAATCAAAAACGGATCGTGCGGCGATTGCAGCGACATCCATGTCGTCGCTTCATCCGGTGTGGTCACGCCACGAGCCAGGAACAACGACGCGGTAGCAGGAGAAATCGAGAGTGCCTGGGCTAACGAAGCCCGCTGAGACAGATTGATATCACGGAAAACCCAGAGCTTGGGCTTCATGAGGACCTCTTGAATGATTCCGAGTCTCGATCACAGCTAACTATTTGAGAATTAAAGGGATACTAGCCGCTCAGCCCTGCGTTGTCAAACCGAGGAACGTGGCATCGCGCGGTGACGGACGGAGGGCGGACACTGATTACCGGAGTGTGATGAGGAGAAAGGAAAAGAAGGAAGTAGGTCCGCCTGACTACCGGTGCTACTCTCCCCCCTTTTGCACGTAGTTCTTGACGAATTCTTCTGCGTTCGTTTCGAGCACGTCGTCGATTTCATCGACCAGCTTATCGATGTCTTCTTTCATCTTCTTGCCGGCTTCGATGACCTTGGGATTGGCCTTGACCTCTTCCTTCCCCTGAGGCTCCCGCCTGGGTTCCTGCTTACGCTCTTGTTTCTCCATCCGAGCACCTCCCGTGATTCTGGGAAACTCTCGTGGGTCAGCCACCAGCGTGACCCTATACGATCACCTTACTCCACGATTCTTTTAGCCGTCAAGCCAAGGGAAAGAACGTGACACGGCGTAAGCCTTTAGCTATCAGCCGTCAGCGTTCAGCCATTAGCATGGAGCTGAATGCTGATTGCTTCCATATTCGTGCTATCCCACAAGCAGCGAGACGATCAAGAGCGCCACAATGTTGATGACCTTGATCATCGGGTTGATCGCCGGACCAGCCGTATCCTTATAGGGATCGCCGACCGTGTCACCTGTGACCGCCGCCTTGTGGGTATCCGTCCCCTTCTTGCCCTGCTCTTCAATATACTTCTTGGCGTTATCCCAAGCGCCCCCGCCGCTCGTCATCGAAATGGCGACGAACAGCCCGGTGACAATACTGCCGACGAGCATACCGCCCAATGCCTGCGGTCCCAGAACCACACCGACCACAATCGGCGAGATGACCGGAATCAATCCCGGCACCATCATCTTCTTGATCGCCGCCTGCGTCACAATATCCACGCAGGTCCCGTATTCAGGCTTGCCGGTTCCCTCCATGATCCCTTTGATCGTCCGGAACTGCCTGCGCACCTCTTCTACTACAAGACCGGCTGCCTCTCCCACCGCTTTCATACAGAGGGCCCCGAAGATAAAGGGCAGCATCCCGCCCAAGAAGAGTCCGACTAGGACGGAAGGATTGGAAAGGTCGAACGTGCTCGCCCCACTCCCTTTTGCCACCTCCCGCGCATATTCGGCAAAGAGCACCACCGCCGCGAGACCGGCCGATCCGATCGCATAGCCCTTGGTCACCGCCTTCGTCGTATTACCGACCGCATCCAATGGATCGGTGATGTCCCGCACCTCTTTACCGAGGTGGGCCATCTCCGCAATACCGCCTGCGTTATCTGTGATTGGACCGAACGCATCGATCGCCACCACAATACCAGCCATCGACAACATCGACACCGCCGCAACCGCCACGCCGTACAAGCCGCCCGACGCCGCGCCGCCGCAAATCCAGTAGCTCCCAAGAATCGCCGCCCCGATCACCACGACCGGCCAAGCTGTTGCCTCCATCCCAACCGCCAGTCCGGCAATGATGTTGGTTGCATGGCCTGTTTCACTGGCCTTGGCAATCGCCTTCACTGGCTTATAACTCTTGGAGGTGTAGTAATCGGTAATAAAGACGAGTGCGAGGGTCACGGCCAAGCCGATTAACGCTGCGAGGTAATAGCTCACCCCACTCACGCCACCGACACCATCCATGATCGTGGTCGTCACGGGGAAAAATGCCACCGCAGCAATGCCGCCCGCCACAAACAAGCCCTTGTAGAGCGCCGTCATGATCTCGCCACCCTGGCCCACCTTCACAAAGAAAATACCGATGATTGTCGCAAAGATCGTGACGCCACCGAGGGCGAGAGGATATAGAATCGGGGCGCTAACTCCCTTAAATAGCGTGAACGCCAAGACCATCGCCGCCACCGTCGTCACCGCGTAGGTCTCGAAGAGGTCCGCGGCCATACCGGCGCAGTCGCCGACATTGTCGCCCACGTTATCCGCAATGACAGCCGGGTTGCGAGGGTCATCCTCTGGAATTCCCGCTTCAACTTTCCCGACGAGATCTGCGCCGACATCGGCCGCTTTGGTATAGATGCCGCCACCCACACGGGCAAACACCGAAATCAAACTCCCGCCGAACCCAAGACTCAGCAAGGCATGGATGGCTTTCTCCTGCCCCGCAAACTGCGAGGCCAGCGTATAGAAGATGGTGATGGCCAGCAACCCCAAGCCGATCAACAAGAGCCCCGTCACCGCGCCGCCACGGAACGCTACCGTCAGCGCGGCATTCATCCCATTATGGGCAGCCTGAGCCGTCCGCACGTTCGCCCGCACCGCAATGACCATACCCACATACCCGGCCAGAGATGACGCGCCGGCGCCGATCAAGAATCCTATTGCGGTCAATAAGCCGAATTTGTCGGAGAAGGCCCCTGCACCCCACAACAGGGCGAATAACACAGCGGCGACAACGCCGACGGTCCGGTACTGGCGGTTCAGGTAGGCACTCGCGCCTTCCTGAATAGCCTTTGCAATATCCTGCATCTTCGGGTTCCCGGCATCGAGCTTAAACACCCACATGGCCAGGTATAGGCCATAGACAATGCCGGTCACCGCCGCTGCCAACGCAAACATAATGATGACTGAGTCGCTCACAGTGCTCTCCTCCCAATGAATCCAAAGGCTCTTTATGTCACACGGTTCCCCGTGGCTTCAACCCATCAAAAGTACGTGTGGGGGGGAAACCGCAGAGCAGTGCAGGTCCTGTCGAAGCTAACTGACTGAAAAGTTGGACCATTCTATACGGGTGCGGAGATGGGATCAAGGTGAAAAAAGGTGAGGGAGCAGGCAACTATCCTTCTTGCTCGCAGAGCCCCCACGATAAAGCGGTGGTCGCTCGATGCGCGCAGTGAAGGACGGTTTGCCTGCTCCCTATAGAAAAGGTGAAGAATCGGAACGGCCTCGTTTGACAGCCGCAGTATTGTTGACATCGAGCACCCGCCCACAGGAGAGAGTACGCACACCTAAGATAGAGGATCGCTCCTCTCAACGGAGCAATGAAATTGATGCCATGAAATTAGAATACATCCTGTTCGAATTTCATGGTCCCAACACCACTCACTGGAATACTGCGCCGAATCTATCAGTCTAATTTCCCAATTATGTGCTGGTTTGCGGTTCAAAAAGAGACTTGCTATAGTGCGCGGCGGAGGAAATGGTCGTGGGTGTGGCGCCGGATTATATTTTGGTTGAGGGGCAGCAGTTCAGCAAGGCGAAGCTGTCGCTCGATAACCACGTCTATAAGAATTGCGCGATCGATGACTGCGACGTCTATTTCAGCGGTGGACAATACGAACTGATCGATACGCACATTACCAATTCCCGCCTCATCCTCAACCATCCAGCCAAGGGCATGTACAACGCCGTTCAGATCTTTAAGATGAAGTCTCCTGGCTCCAGCATCATCTGCGAATAACGGGTGCTGAAAAACCCCGCCAGCTTCGTTCTCGCATCGTTTAGACCCTCAACGTACCGCGAGGGTACGACTCGGGCCTTCACTCGCTGCGACCTCGCTGGACAGGCTTTTTGAACACCCTTCACGAAGCGTATCTCGCGAACAACGGGATGCGAGGGGCGAACCACATTACTTCGTGACCGAGATATTCTCCACGTGCTTGACGATTTCGATCGGCTGGAAGACCGGGTCTTGTGATCCCTTGGAGGACTCGGCTTCGACACGCTGTAGAAATGAGGCCGGGCCGGTGATCGGCGCGTAGTTGAAAGTCAGCTCAATATCGAACGTCTTGGTGTCTTTCGGCGTGGGGAAGGTAAAGGTCTCGACCCGCAGTTCTTCCGGCTTCAGAACCGTATCCTCAAGAACCTTCACCGCTTCAAAGTCGAAGCTCGTCTTCTGGCCCTTGGCATCCTGATAGACTCGGCCATAGATGCGCTTGTCGGTAAAGACGGTCTTCAGATTCTTCCCCTTGATATCCAGATCCAGCACCACCGTTGCCCAGGCCGGATGGGTGGCCGGAAGATTGTGCGGAACGAGACTCTGCACCTTCACCGTAACTGTGGTTTTCTCGCCCTCGATTTTCGTGTGGACATCCAGCTTGGCCGCTTCTTGGCGAAGCGTGCCGATACGGCCGGGGAAGGTATGGTTGGCGGTTTTCCGCTTCTTCTCCCCGTTAGCCGACTCGCCGACTTGCTCAGGCATGTGGCAGGTCTGGCACTCTTTGCCTGACTTCACTGCCTTGCTCTGATTCCAGTTGCCCAGCAGATCGTTCGTCTTGCCTAAGACAGCAGCGGAAGGGACCGACTGATGGCAATTGAGGCAGAGATCGGACTTTTGAAACAGCCCCAGCTCCATCGATTGGTGCGCCCGATTCTGAACAGAATCCTTATAAGGACCATAGACCATCTTGCTCTCGAGTTCGTACTTGGGCTCCGGCGGTTGTTTCATCCAATCGACCTGCTTGATCAAATGGCATTGCGCACAGGCCACCCCATCCAGCGACGGGTCGCCAGCCTTGGCCTGATTGATAAAGAGCTGGACTTGATTGGGAAATTCGCGCACGTGCGGCGCATGGCAGCGAAAGCACAGAGCTTTGTCTTTTCCTGCTTGGGAAGACAAAAAGACATCGAGCGAGGCGCGAAAGGCCGGGGAATGGATCGAGCGCGAGAGCGGAGAGGTTTCCCACTCTTCAAACACACGCTCATGGCAACGTTTGCACTTACTGGAGGTTGGAAAGGCCTGTTCGATTGTGCTCTGCGACAGCGCTACTTCCTCCGCAAAGATGCCGCGGTCGAACCAGGGAGCAAGACACAACGCCACCACGATCGCCGCAGCAATTCTGATCTTCAAGATGGTTGAACCTCGCACCATCATCGTATCCATCTGCATCAAGAGAACCGAGCAGGATGCTCAAAAAGCCCGTCCAGCAAGGCCGCAGGCGAATCGAAACCGGAGGCGTACCCTCGGGGGTACGTTGAGGATTTCGATGAGTCGAGAACGAAGCTGGCGGGCTTTTTGAGCATCCTGCTATAGAGCCTTGGCCCGGTACGTCAGCAGGCGGGGCTGCGTATACTCATCGAAAATCTTCTTCGCGCTCTCCCGCTCTTTGTCGGTCGCCAACGTGGCGAGATACTTCTCCTTGAGCCCCGGTTCTGGCGTCGGAATCAACGCATAGTTCAGCACTGCTTCAATCGACGCGGCAGCCGAGCCGGACGGGATTGCAAGGGAGAACGGGACTTTTCGTGTATGGCCCCCCTTGATGAAGGGATCGGGAATTGCACCCCGGAGAATTTTGTCGTAGGGCAACCCAAACTGCTTGGTCTCTTCCTTCAGCACCTTGCCCTGCGCATCCTTGGCAGTAATGACCAGATAAAATTGTTTGAGCACCGGGTCGCCGTCGGGAAAACTGTGAGGGAGGCTGCCGATCCTCACCAGCGCCGTTCCCTCCACCGCAGAGGCCGACTTGCTGGCCTCAAGATCCAGACGGGGCATCCATTCGGCCTGTAGATTTCGATTCTTGATGAGGGCGCCGGGAACCACCACCCCGCGGAACCAGTGCCGGCCGATTGCGCGGGTCATGGCGCCGCGTCTCGAGGTGGAACTGCCGGTCGAGGGCTCCATGTGGCAGTCTTGGCAAATCGTCCCCTGCAAGATCTCACCAGGCAGATCTTTCTGCATCACATCTTTCACTTTATCGAAGTGGCAGGAGGCACAGTAGTTCGCGCCACGGAACAATTCGGATTGCGTTGCAGGATGGACGAGGTTTTCCTCCGGGTTCGCATAGGGCCCATAGATCATCTTGCCCGGCTCGATCTTAAACGAGGGCGGGGAGTTCGGTGTCTGCTCGACCTGCTTGATCAGATGGCAGGAGGCACAGCCGATGCCCTCCACTTGTGGCTTGCCGGACAGCACCTGGGCCACAATCTTGTCGGCATGTTGCGGGAACACGGTGGTCGACGGTGCGTGACAGGAGAGACAGCGGCGGCGCTCGTCGGCCGTCGGATCGGTTTGCAGCCAGACGCCCAGCACTGTGCGAAACACCGGCGACTCCAGCGACGTACCATGCAACAGCGCAGCATCGACCCGGCCGAAGGTCTTGAGATCCGGCGTCTGCTCGCGCACGCCCTTCCACTCTTCATAGTGCCGATCGTGGCATTGTTTGCAGTCTTCCGATCGGATGAAGATCTTTTCAATATCCGCCACCCAGTCGGCCGGAGCCTCTGCCTTCTGTGCAATGGCGCGGCCATGATACAGGCCGAAGACACCCACAACGAGCGTGAGAAAGAGGCCTGCGGCGATTCGTGGTGTATGCCGGATGAATCGTGCCATCCTCAATCCCGTTTACACCCAACGAAATGGAAATTCACCCCCCACCCGACCGGATCGCCCGGGTCGGCCGGCTCATAGGTGCCGACAGTGAAGTTACATTGTTTCATCCCTCGTTTAATCGCGCGCCCAAACTCGATCATGTTTCTGATCTCAGTCTTGTCGATTTCCTTGATGATGGATCGGACCTTAATGCCGGCATAGTCGGCGCGCGAGCTTCCAATCACTTCGAACACCGCGACGCCCTGCGCCCGTTCGAGTTTCAATTCTTTCTTGATATCCTCGTCTACGTCTCCGACGATCACGCCGAACTCTTCACCCAACCGTGCGGCTTCATCCACGGTCATCGGCTCCTGACTCGCCGCACTCACCGGCGCCGGCGCAAGACCCCACAGAACTCCCATACAGAGGCAAACACACAAGAAAAAAGCCCTCCCATTCCGAAGGGCCTTTTTCTTGTGTGCACTGACCAACTTGATTCGAACATCCTCCAACGTCTATGCCTCTCATGAACAAACGCTCCCGCAGGCTGCTCAAAAAGGCCGTCCAGCAAGGCCGCAGGCGAATCGAAACCGGAGGCGTACCCTCAGGGGTACGTTGAGGATTTCGATGAGTCGAGAACGCCGCTGGCGGACTTTTTCAGCAGCCTGCTAGAGTTTTGCAACTGGGTCGATAACCAGCTGAAACCAGGGCGCAACGGCTTTCTGCCCGTTCCGCTCTTTATTCTCCCCGTTCCACACAGCAAACGACACGGTTTGTACCCGGCCGGGAACCAGCTTGGCTTCATTCTCTTGCTCTTCACTCACTAAGGGTCTGTGCATGACGACATGCCACACTCCATCCTTCCACGCAGCCTTCCCCTGAACACGGCCCTGCTTCTCTTTGGTCGTCAGAGTGCTAAAGCCTCCGCCGATGAGATCCTCGACAGAAGAGACCCGGCGTGGAATGACTTCGAACGTCCGCACACCGTCGCGAGCCTTCTCAGAAGGCTTGGCGGCTCGACGATCGATATCGCTCTGCCAATCGGCCTTCCAATGCCAGATATTGATGTAGTGATCGAGTTGGCCCATGCAGAAGAACGCGGGAGCATCGCCGAGCGGCAGCCCAATCGCAACGCCGTCACGAAATGTTCCGGGCGTCAGACGGTCGTTCTTCGTGTTGTCCTGCCATTCAAGCAAAAACGCGATCTCGGTGCCGTTGTGGAGCGACCGCACCGTCAAAGCTCGCGCGGTCGGCTCCGGCCAGACCGGCCTGGTAATGACCTGTCCGCTCAACGGAAGCGTCATCGGCGAGACCTTGGCCCAGACGGCGTCCTCGGGCTCCGTCGGCAATGGCCCCTCGACGAGGTGCGCGCGAATAATCATCCCCTCGGAACTGACGAGGGGTACGCCAAAGCCGACTAAGACACCGGCCACAACCAAAATGAAGAGGAACAGAAGCAGTACCGGACGGAAAGACATCTTCGTCATCGTACGCACTATGCAAAGCCCTCGGGTGACCGGAGCACATCATGCTGGGCTCAGACTACTACGCAGCCAGAGCGAGACAAGCCTGACTACGGGCGAATCGCTACCAGAGTTTCACCCGGCGAATTTTATTTTCGCCCCGTTCGCAGATGTAGAGATACCCCTGGGAGTCCAGTGAGAGTCCAACTGGAGAGTTGACGACGGCTTCCACCCCGAGGAGTCCGTCTCCATGTTTCACCGTCCCTGCCGATTCTTTCGCCACGAAGCGAGCTGCGCCGCACCCACCCATATTCTTGTCTTCATAGCCGCTGTCGCCGTTGCCCGCCACCGTCGTGATCAGGCCGGTCGCAACTTCTACCTTGCGCACGCGATGGTTCATCGTATCGGAGATGTAGAGATTGTCCTGTTGATCGACCACCACGGCTTCCGGCGCATGGAGCATGGCTCTGATCGCCGGCTTGTCGTCACCGTCATAGCCATACCGGCAGACGCCGGCCACGGTCGAAATAATGCCGCTGCGGTGATCGATACTGCGGACGCGGTTACTGCCCTTGTCGACGAAAATAATATCGCCCTTCCCGTTCACCGTGAGCCCGACGACATCATAGATGCGGGCTTCGAGCGCGGGCTTTCCATCGTCGAGATACATCGACATGTCCAGTCCGTCTGAACAGACCGGCATGAGCCAACCATGGTCGTCGCTGAAATCGATGCCGATGGCATCGCCGGAGAGCACGACTAAGTTCCTCGCGACAAGCGGTTGTTCACGGGCCTCGTCCTCTGCCGTCCAAGTCCCGGCGACAGTCGTGACTATGCCTGTCAGGGGATCGTAGCGACGGATTCGATGTGCTTGGGTATCGGCGATGTACATCACGTCGTTGGGATCGAAGGCGATGGCGGCCGGCCAGGTGAGATTAGTCTCAAGGGCCTGGCCGTCTCCATTAAACCCATGCTGCCCGGTGCCGATAATCGTGGTAATGATGCCGGTCTCATGGTCCACTTTCCGAATGCGGTTGCTGCCGGAATCGCAGATATAGAGATCGTTGCGGGAGTCGAACGCGACGTCGAGCGGCAGATAGAGCCCGGCTTCCCCACAGAGGCCTTCGTCGCCACTATAACAAGTTTCGCCGATACCGGCGAAATTATGAAGGGTGCCTTCCCTGAGATTGACCCGCCGGATACGATCGGACCCGGACTCGGCAAAGTAGAACCAAGTCTCGTCCTTGTCGAGCGCGGCGTGATGAGGCAGTGGAATCCCGGACTTGACCGCCCGTTTTCCGTCACCGGTGCTCCGGGCCTTGCCGTTGCCTGCGAAGGTCTCGATATAGCCGGTCGCGAGCTGAAGCTCAACTTCCATATGCCTGTCGCCCTATCCCGGCTGGTTAGCCGCGTGAAGCTGAATGAACCGGCGCGGCCGTCTGTTCCACGGGAATCGATGCTTGCACCATGGGTTGCGGAATCGCTTGCTGCGGAGCGTCGGCCATGTTCTGCTGGGCCGCTTGGGCTTCGGCCTCAATCGCGTCCGCCTCATGCACGGACTTTTTGAAGCCCTTAATCGCCTTGCCGATCCCCTCTCCCAGCTGCGGCAATTTTCCCGCGCCGAAGATGACCAGCACGATGACAAGAATCAGGATCAACTCTGTAATACCAAGACTCCCAAACATGGTGTGTTCCTCCCGTATGGTTGGGCAATCAGGATGCGCTGCTGTCTTTCGCCCGTTTGGAAAACCGGTCTTTCAACCGCTTCCTCGCCTGCTCGGCCTGCTCGAACATCTTCGCCTTATCGTAGACGCTGATCAAGTTGTAGTAGGCCAGCGGCTCCTCGGGATTCTGCTCGACGGCTTCTTCCATGACCTTGATGGCGAGATCCGTCTTCTTGTGATTCAACGCCAGCTCCATCAGCTTGAAACTGCACTCCAGATGCTTTGGGTCCAATTCAAGCGTACGGAGATAGCATTGGATGGCCATGTCGATCGTATTGTAGTCCGATACCTGGGGGTTATCGAGTTCGACATAGACCGCAGCGAGATTGTACCAAGCTATCGGATCGTCCGGCGTAATTTCAACAAGGCGCTCGTAGAAATCCTTGGCTTCCATAAACTTCTTTTTGTCGGCATAGACCCGCCCAAGATTGAAGAGCGCCAGGACATCGTGGGGAAATACGTCGAGCGCATGCTTGAACTCGGTTTCCGCTTCATCCGTCATAGCCTTCGTCGCGTAGATCGTGCCCAAATTCGAATAGTACATCGCGAGCGACCGATTCATCTCTGCACGGAGCCCCTCCGCCATCTCAATCGACTTCTTAACCTCCACAAGCGCGTCATCCATCCGGCCTTTGCTGAAATACAGCTCGCCTAAACGGCAGCGGGCCTGGAACTCGTCGGGCTCGATCGCCAAGAGTTTTTCAATCTCGGCGATTTCTTCGTCGGGGCCCAGTGGCTGATCGCCGGGATCGACGATAGTCTGGCCTTGTTCAGGAACGGAGGCGGTTGGTTCGTTCATACGACTCCCTGTTATAAAAAGTCTGGTAACTACTCAGGTGCTCAGGCTGAAGGCTATACATCCTCTCGCAAGGCACGAGTCAATACCTTCTCGGTTTCTACGTCCTTAAGTCCAAACAGAGATGAATCCTCGTTGTGCAAGAAGCCTCCCCCTAAAAGCCTTCAGCCTAGCTACCTGGGCAACTACAAAGTCTGCTAGATGTGTCCGCCCGCCAATGAGTCCGGCGTGCCGACCATCGGAGCGTTCGTTGCCGGCGCCGATTCCGCCGTATCGCGCCGCTGCCGATCCATGGTCAAGAGCATGGCGCCGAGCACCACCATGAGTGTCAGATTCGAATACAGCAGCGCATACCCCGCAATAAACATCAAACCAAGCCCATACCCAGCAAGCCGCCCCATGTTGAGTAACTTAATGACCGTGTACGACCAGCACAACAAGCCTGTCATGTAGAACGCAAACGGGAGGAAAAACGTGTAGCCCATGCCGAACTGAAAAATCCACCCGATGCCGTCTGCCGCCTTACGAATGTTATTGGCCATCCCAGGGTCATACCGATTGAGCAGATAATCTAAAAACAGCATCGCGGTAAACACGGACACGGAGGTTACCCAAAACCAGATGGCGCGTCGGCGTTGCCGCTGATTGCGCGTCCGAACCGAGACGCCCTGCCCATAGGCCCACATCACCAGGATGCTGGACAAGACTAATAGCCCTTCACCTCCACGATGCGCCTCGTACACAAACGGCGGGGCCTGCACGGTTCCAATAAAACTATAGATGGTGGACACGATCTGATAATACAACCATCCCCCAACTCCGAGGAGATAGGTAATGCCCATGGCGCGATGCGACCATTCGGTGTGGGTGGAGAGGTACTCCACCATCAGACAGATCAACGCGACCAGCGCCACGAGGTTATAAATAGCCGATCCCAGAAAGGCCGGCGGAACCAACAAAAATCCCACCGTGAGAAGCAACAGGAGCGCGACGCAGGGAATCACGATCCTGTTCGATCCCGTAAACCCACGATTGGCCATTCGATTGATGCCTGCCACACTGAGGGCAAGAAACAGCAGAATCGCCACGACATTGAGCAGCCACTGCCCGATCTGCGTCAGGGCCGTGAAGGTCGGGATAATCCACTCATGCTCCTGGGCCAGCTTGCTGAGATGCATCCCTAACCGCGACACGAGCCGATACAGGATCAATTCCGAGAAGGAGGCGAACAGGACGAGTTTGATCGTGTATCGAAACAGCAGGGATTGATCGCTGAGCTTCCCCGTAATCCGGTCGATGGTGGGATTCGTCGTAGCAATCACTCTGTACACCCTTGAGGCGCGTGCAAATTATACCGACCGGGAAGAGACAGGATCAACGTCGCGCAGGGGACACTCATGACAACCCCGCAGGCTGCGGCTCGCGCACTTCCTGGGCCTTGGCCCGTGCGATATACAGCAATCCGTCGGCCATCGAGTAGTTGAACGGCAACTCGCACACGACTTCGCTGACCTTTTCGTAGACATGCTGATACAGTCGCTCCGCTTCGTCCGGTGTCATGCCTTCCGACACTTCATAGAAGAAACCAAGGCTCAAGTCCTCTGCCGACGGGCGCATGATGCGCCTGATTCCATAGCTACCAGGGTCGCTCATGATCGGCGCTTCTTTTTCCAAATCGAAGAGGCAGGGCTGACAAGAAAATCCGTACGACCCGTGAAGCCGCTCGTTCTCCACGATGAAATTCATTGTCTCCCTGGCTTCCTCTTCCTTCTCGGTCGGGAACCCTACAATGATGTAGCAATGCACTGCGATTCCCAGATCGACACAATCGCCGGCAATCCGCCGCACCCATTCCTGCTTGATCCCTTTCTTCATGAAGTCCATCACACGCTGATTGAAGGACTCCAGTCCGAACACGATCTTCAAACACCCTGCATCCCGCATCGACGCCAGAAGTTCACGCGTGAGATGTTTTTCGAAACGCATCTCACAGGTCCATTTGATATCCAGTTTCTTATCGATGATCTGCTGGCACAACCGCTTAGCCGGTGAGAGAGCCACGCACTCATCGGTAAAGAAGAAGCGCTGCGCTCCGTACCGCTGCTTGAGCCATGCCAATTCCTCGACGGTCCGTCCTGGTTCTTTCTGTCTGAAGTTCTGGTGATCCAGCGTGAGGGCACAGAACGCACAGTCCTTGTAATAGCAGCCTCGTGAAAACTGCACAGGCAGCACCGGCTCCGGAGACAAATACAGTCCGAGCGGGAATCCGTCGTAGTTGGGAGCCGGTAGCTGATTGATGTTTTCAGAATAAAACGGCTGGTTGATCGTAATCTTTCCGTTCTGGCGATAGATCAGATTCGGAACTTTGCTGAAATCTTTTTTCCCGTCCAATTGATTGACGAGTTCGAGCAACGCGGTCTCGCCCTCGAACACAATGATATCGTCGGTCAGATCGAAGAGACTCGGGCAGCGGCGCACGTTATCGACCAATCTGGTGAAGATGCTGCCGCCGATGGTCAGATGGATGTTGGGAGCGGCTTCCTTAATCAAACGACAGAGTGTCAGACCGGGGATAATCTGCGAGGTCGCCGTAATCGACACGCCAATCAAATCCGGCTGGTCACCCACAATCGACCGAACGAAATGCTCATGAAAGAGCCGGATATAGGGATTCTGAGCTTCATCCCTGATGATCTTCATCAGATCTTTGGATGAATAGATGGAATAGTTGCCGAACTGATTGTCGACGACCGTCAGTCGGGTCGGGAAATAGAGCGTGGAGAGCACCTCCAGCCATTTGTCGATGAGAAAGAGACTTTCCTTATAAGATTCGAGATCGTAGAAGCCCTCCCCGCGGAGAGTCTCCTTGGCCGGTTCGATCCGATCGATGAGATAGGGAAAGCGGTCCAACGACTCCACCACTCTCGCCAAATGCTCAGCACTTCCTGGTCCAGTGTCTCCAGTTCGCTCCTGCTCAAGCCTGCGCTGTTTATCGACCAACTCTTGATAGAGCGCCGCCCCATAGGAGTGGGTGACCACCTTATCTAAGAGTTCGATCCCAAGATCGCGTTGGGAAACATTGGTGACGCCGCCCTGAGCCAAAAACCCCGTCAATGAAGGGAGACTCAGATAGGGCTGTGACGGATGCCACGTTGGAGGAAAGAGCAGTGAAACCTTCATGCTGATTCACCACCAACTTGGAGGAAAATAAGATGATTTCTCAATAAATTCAGATCATTTTTATACACTCCGGTATCGGCGAAATGCAACCCTACGCAATGCTTCCCCGGTGATTTTTCAGCTCACATTGGACCGCACTGCCGCTGAGGTGATAGTGGTGGCCGGGCGTCCACGCTGCGCATCGCGGACGCCAGAAACCGTCGGCAGAACAGCGGGCAGTCCCCTTTGCTTCTTCCCATTTTCAATTGGACTTCCATAGACCTTGGTCCCTAGAATAAAAATGACTTTTCCCGCCACTTTTGGAAAGGAGTATTGCCCATGACACTATTCAGAAAATCAATGGTCGTCGTGCTGACAGGGGTTCTGGTTATCGCAATAGCCGTCGCACTGCCTCTTCCGCTGGTATTTGGTGAAGGTGGTGCGCGGCGGGACGTTGTGCGTCATGAACTTGAGCGCAACGCCAAAATCATGGATATGCTCTATCTGGTCGAGTTCGAGGCGACCCAAGCCGGCGCTCCGACGAGCCGCGAGCAGACGATCGAGCGGCTCGACACACTCGTCATCCCAACCCTCGAGAGTCTAGGAAAGGATGGCAAGGTCCGTGCTGGAGGCATCGCCGCCGGTACTCTCGCCGGGGCCTTCGTGGTTGGAGCCAAGTCGAAAGATGAGGTGACTGAGTTCGTTCGCGCGCTTCCCGCATCGAGCATCATCCAGTGGAAGGTGACGCCACTCGAGACCTTCGCTCACCGGGCCGACATCGAGAAGAAGGTGGTGCAGGGACTCCGCGCACAGAAGTAGTCATGAAACGTGAAACGACGGTACCCATAATGCTCAAGCGAAAAAACCCCAGCCCGGACTGATGCCGGACCGGGGTTTTCTCGTTACGCTCACTACTCGTGCCCCTAGAGGTGCGAGAGAGTCTCTCCAGAAACCGGTTCCCCCATTTACAGCTTCAGGGTAAACCAGGTGGAGAGCGCCTTCATGCCGTTCCGTTCAATGTTGTTACCATCCCACACCGCAAAGGCGATGGGCACGGACATTCCCGCCTTGAACTGGGTATCGTTGGCATCACCGGTTTCCAACGTGCGCTTCACCACCACGCGCCAGGTTGGACCAGTATATCCGCCACCCTTGATGGAACCAGAAGGTTCCCACACACCGTTTCCGATAACATCCTGATGCGCTTGCGTGGTGAGGGTGCTGAAGCCATTGGCGTTCAGATCCTCAACCGAGCTCACGCGCAGCGTCGGATCGGACATAATGTTGCCAGACCAAATGCCTGGATTGAAGGGTCCAAGGCTCCGACCGATCCGATCCGGATAGGTCACGCCGCCCGCCGGCTCTTCGAAATAGTAGTCCCAGAAAATACCTGGATATTGGTCGTCCACATCCCAGATGCCCGCGCTATCCTTGCCGATGTCCTTCTGCCACTCCGCGTTCCACCGCCAGATGTTGGTGGTACCGCCTGACTGACCCATGCACTGGAAAGGTGGCGCTCCAGCCGTGTTGACTGGGAACATGATCGCTGCCTGATCCCGGAAGTCCTGGGGACCGATGGTCGTATCGTTCTTGGTCTGATCGATCCACTCAATGCGCAAACCGATCTCTTTGCCGTTGGTCATGGCTTTCACGAACACCGACTTCACTGAAATATTCGGATGCATCGGCGTGGTGATCAGCTGTCCGCTCAATGGAACGATTACTCCAGGCACACCCTCCCAAACCGGGTTTGCACCATCCATGGGGATCACTCCCTTGACCATCTTCGCCGGAATCGTCACTGGCTGGCTGACAGCCAACGGAACCTGCCCGATCGTCAGCATCACGCCCACGATCAACGCAGAGAGTAGAATGCCGAGCACCACACGTTTACTGTGTGTCTGCACTACGCTCATAGAATATCCCTCCTCTCGATTAAAATAATAAACTCAAGTTCATGCCGACGATCAATGCGGATCAGTAAGTATAGAGAAGATGGCCAAAAGCACACCCGCGATCAACGACGCGACAAGAATGCCGATTCTTATACGGTTGCTCGGTGGCTTCTCTTCTTTTTTCATAGGATATTCCTCTTCTCTACTGAAAAAATCAAGAGCGATAGCCCAAAATAATTGCCGGCAAACAACGAATTACAACCTTCATGAATACGGACAATGGTTAGGCGGTTCCGCTCGGCCCCTCCGCCTCTTTGTCTTTGCCCTGATCCTTCTTATCCAAGAACGACTCTGCGCCGACTTCGTTCAGCAACAGAGTCAGCTCGTTCCCCTGGTCCTGCGCGCCGCACTCATACGTCTGGCCTTCCGGTGAACTGAAGGTCGCCGGGCGATAATCGGTTTCCGAGTAGGGCTGGGGAGCGACGCCTAGGAATGCGGCTTCGAAATCCATCCATTCCGCCATCAAGTCCGCCACGTGTTTATAGAAACCTGACCCAGCTTTTTTGACCAACATCCTGCAAAACAACGGAACCCACCGGCCGACATGATTCTTGACAAACTTTTTCTGCGCATCCAGGACGATCTGGGTCTTGTCCGCTCCATCGTGGCAGCGGGAATACGATTCTTTGTAGGCCAGGAAATGCATGAACTCGAATTCGACGCTCAAATGATCCAATCGCTCATGAATGTCCTTGGATAATTCCACCCCGAATGCGCGATAGAATCCGGCGATATCGCCCATGACCTGCGATTGCGCGAACACGTGGTCGTTTCCGAAGAGCGTTTCATAGGGGGGGCAGTCAAGCGTGATGACATTACTGAAGACTCGACGATGTTCGGCCTGCAGATCGCTGAGTTGCCAGTTGACACATTCCGACGCGACCACTTTTTCGATCTGGTCGAACTGCTTGCGCAGCAACACCAGCTTGAGCTTGGCCCGTTCACCGCCGATGCCGTCGAGCGCCTGGTCCAAGACATCGAGCGCCGCCCGCCCATCTTCGACGAACTCTCCGCATTGCACGTAATCGAGAAACTCGTCGTCTTCCGGATAGAGCTGGCTCCACGAGACAAGGAGATAGAGCTTACTGCGGTTGAGGGCGCGTTCGACCGCGGGTGAATCCTTGATGGCCGGCGAAGCCGGAATGACCCCGGCCGCGGACAGAGAATTGGTCGGCACCGGCTGTTTACTCGTCATGAGATTCGGTTCCTCGGTTGACCCTGTTGCTTACATGAATCTTCCGGGCATGAGAGGACAAATCTTTAGCTCAAGCCCCCGTATGTTAGGTAGGGGCCAAGGAGTTGTCAAGTGCGATCTTTCCATTTGCAGGAGATATTCTAACCCTATGATCTCTCAAAATATATCTCCTTAACGATAGCACTGTCTCCCTCTTCCTTCTTGCATTCAAGCCTGTTCTTCTGGATCACGAGAGCGGCTGTGCCAACAATCTATATGGTGTGACTCGAATAGCCACGCGATCGTTCACTGTCCGGCATACTTGTTCGCACAGCCCGCATCCGACGCAACGCTCAGCCGTCACCACAAGCCGCTGCGTGCCAAAGTCCATCGAGAGAGCATCCGTGGGACATTTCGATGCGCAGGCATGGCACCCCTGCCCTGCCGTGCAGACTCGGTGCGAGACAATCGCGAGACCCATTCGTATCTGCCCGCGTCCTTCGACAGGAAGCAACGCCTCGGTGGCACAAGCTGCAATGCAGGGCACATCCTCGCAGAGATAACACGGCATCTGATCCGCGAAAATTACCGGTGTCCCGTTCTGTGGATGGAACGTAATCGATCCGTATGGACAGGCCTTGCCGCAATCGCCGCACTGTGTGCATCGCTCTAAAAACAACGCCTCCTCGACAGCGCCTGGAGGACGCAACCAATCCGTCCGCACTGGCGGTGGAGCCGGTTGGTCCGGCGCGGCATGTTGGTGTTTGGAAAATTCTTGTGCCGCTTTGGCAACGGAGACGACAGAGTCCTTGAGGAAGTCGCGGCGTCCATATGTCGGATCGGTGGCCACAATCATACACCGTTACATGACGCCGTCGGCGCGCAGCTTGTAGACCTCGACGCAGCGGTCGCAGGCCCCAAATTCGATATCCCAGCCAGGGTGATTCTCACGGATAAAATCGAGCACATAGGGCTCGAGCTTGCTGCCCATATCCTCGACCCACGAATAGGTCGGGAACCGGCACAAGGGGCAGGGAAACCCCGGCATCAACATGATTTTATTTTCTGTTTCCGGAACCTCGCCGCCCTCGACATCCACGGCACGGTCCATCACTCGCAAGGTGTCCGACGCCATTTCGATCAATTCCGAGTGGGTAAAGAAACTCGTCTGCCACAACCCCTCGAACACCGACTTTAATTGTGGCGCGGGAATCTTGCGGTACCAGGAACGAAACTCTTTGAACCGGTCTTCTTTCCTGAGCATCGGCTCTTTGCCTGCAACAGCCAGCCGGCTGTCCACAGTGAGGCTCCACAAGACTCGATAGCGTTGAAGAATGAGCGTTTCCTCGCCGGGATTTTGCCCGACCTTGGTATCCGGATCGTACCCAAAGACCGGGTCCAGCATATCCGAGATATGCAACAACTCATGGCGGCAATAGCGTGTGAGGGCAGGATCGTAGAATCGCCGTGGAATGAGCTTGATCCCGACGCCTCTCAACCCTTTTTCTTCGAACTCGCGAGCCAGCTCGTGCTCGACGGATCCCCACTTCCTGAGAATATCGACGCCCTCCTGATCTTCTTTGAGTACCCCCTTAACGAGCACGATGCCGACTCGTTCCTTGAGTAACGGATATTCGTTGAAGGCATCGCGGATGATATCGGAAAACCCCCAGGTCCCGAACATGTACTGGTAGAGCTTCTTGAACTCACTCTCACGATCGTCGAGCGTAAACTTCTCGTAGATCGGGTCGGCGAGTTCGTGGAACTCTTTATAATAGGTGGGGTCGCCTTCCCGTTCCGTCTTTTCGACGAACGAGTCGATGACCTCTTGCAGCAATGCGGGCTGAAAACGAAGTTCCATATGCGTTTCTGGACGTCCTATCCCGTCTGGTCAAGTCGGCACACCCAGATGGGGCGCGCGCCAGGAGCCAGCTTGACTTGATGACGGCGCTTCTCTTACGATCACCCCAAGCTGACCGGAATTATACTGGCGCGAATAGACGGTTTGCAATCAAGCCGCGCCACTCTGTTCTAGTCGTAAGGATTATTGAATATGGCTGACCAGACGGCTTCCCAACTTGCCTCCGTTCCTTCCCCGCTCACGCCAGCATCGCCAGAAACTGGCACCGCGCCAGTCGATTTTCTCGAATACTGGAAGACAGGGGCGCGGGAACTGACCACGTATCGCGGCCATTCGCATGGAGTCTGGTCAGTAGCCTTCGCACCGGACGGATTGACCCTCGCCAGCGGAGGAGCCGACCGGCTCGTCCGTTTATGGGACATTGAAACCGGACGCCTCCTGCGCTCACTCAGGGGACACACGGCGGACATCCGATCCGTCATCTTCACGCCGGATGGCCAGACACTGGCCACTGCCAGCGAGGACCGTACCATCCGGTTGTGGAACCCGAACACCGGCGAATCGAAGAAGCTCCTCTTCACACGCTACGACCACAATGTCGTCAGCCTCTCTCTCTCGCCCGATGGCCTCATGCTGGCGCGCGGCAGCCACAATAAAGACATCAAGATCTGGGAAGTCACCACTGGCACCGAACTCATGACCCTTCTCGGCAAAGACCAGTACGACCACCACTGGTCGGTCTGCGTCGCCTTTTCGCCGGATGGGGTCCATCTCGCCAGTGGAATGGATATCGGCAAGATCAAGCTGTGGGAGGTCTTGCCCAGTGGAGAGGAAAAAATTCTGCACAACGGCCACTGGAAGGAGAGCGAAGAAGATTCCAGTGAAACGCGCGGATACTTCGTCGACGATGACGGTGGATTTCAGAAGGCGATGGACTATTGGATCGGCGCAATGACCTTTACCCCAGATGCCAAACTACTCATCACTGGGAGCCGTGACCAGACGATCAAGTTGTTCGACATGCCCCATATGACAGAACAACGGACGCTGAAGGGCCACACAGCCTGGGTGCGGGCGCTCGCCGTCACAGCGGACAGCAAGGTGCTCATCAGCGCCGGCGACGACGCGACGATCAGGTTTTGGGATCTGTCGAACGGCCGCTGCTTCCGAACCATCAAGGCCCATACCGCAGCCGTTCGCGGCATTACCCTGTCACCGGATGGAATGAAACTGGCCAGCGCCTCGTGGGATCGCACGGTCAAGTTGTGGGAAGGGGGACCGGAACCAGCCGAGCAAGCAGGTTAAGGTCGAGGTCAAGGTTGAGCGATGCTCAGACTCGCGGAGGGGGGGTGGCATGGCCCTTCCGCTCCAACGCCTCCCGGAACGGCCCTTTCGAACTTTGCCAGGCGGAATCCTTCGGAAATTCCTTCGCAGACTCAGTCAGTTTCCGCTTTCCTTCCTAGGAGCCTATCCGACATTGACCTTTCTACTGCGGCGAACGATCCGCGGCCATCTGCGTCGTTCTCGGCCCGAAAAAATCCTCAACGTATTCCAGCGAATACGCCTCCGGTTTTTCCAAGCCTGCGGCCTTGCATCTGGCCGCATCTCCTTCGCCTCGTTACGAAGGTAATGCCGGACAGGCTCCTGCCAGTCTCGATGGGCACCCCGTTCCTCCGGCGAATTACGCTCCAGGGCATGCCACACCCCTGCCAGTAAGTCTTCAGCTAATAAAAAATAGAAAAGCGACAGGCCGCTTACAAGCCTGTCGCCTTAACGCTTCGCCACGTTCCGTGAGTTGGTATTTTTCCCCTATGCTCGCTTAAGGCTGCCACCGCTTTTGTTCTACGACACGCGATGTACGAAAGGGCTCGCATAACAGTCGTGCTCCTCCTGTGCCCAACAGGCTCACCAGGTCGTCGTGGGCGCTGTGGGGGGTCGGA